>JACXTT010001637.1_pt1 | contig 36912 bp, 34 predicted proteins | sample 9270951 | NCBI WGS metagenome assembly JACXTT01 (sample SAMN15532306, study PRJNA645909) | rock metagenome | isolation source: weathered quartz diorite | place: Puerto Rico | collected 2017-06-21
AGGCAGTGCTATTCGACGGCCGACGGCTCGGTGACGTACATCCGGCTGCAGGCGTACGCGAGAATGCAGCAGTTCGTCCGAAACCACACGATCGCGGTCAGCCAGGGCGCGACGACGCGCTCGCTCACGATCCGCACGGATCTTCCCGGCGACACGGCGACCTCGTCGATGGGGGACGGAGGCGGCTACGGCTACTACATGCCGATGATGACCTACAAGTCGATGGTCATCGCCACGCAGGGATTCGCGAGCCTCACCGGCCTCACGCCCGACTACGTGATGCCCAACGGCTTCCTCTTCACGGCCGGAACCTCGACGCTGAACTGGGGCGAAGGCTCCGACATGTGGCAATACTCGTCGCTCCCCGTCGACGGCAGCCATGCGCTCAACCGCAACGGCGGCATCGTGGACGCGATCGCGACCAACTTCATGGGCGACAGCGCGATGGTCCAGGCGATCACGGCGCGCGTGCCCGCGGCGCTGAGCGGGCTGTGGTGGAAATCGGATGAATCCGGCTGGGGGATCAACTTCACACAGCGCGGAGCCAACGTCTTCGCGGCGTGGTACACGTACGACGCGAACGGCAATCCGAAATGGTACGTCTCGACGTGCGCGATGAACGGCGGTGCGACCGGCATCACGGGAAGCTGCAGCGGGACGCTCTACGAGGTCAACGGACCCTCGTTCTTCGGCACGACGTTCAATCCCTCGATGGAAAACGTGATCCCCGCGGGAAACCTGCAGCTCACGTTCAGCGATACGGATCACGCCAGCATGTCGTACACGGGCGTGGCGGGACAGAGCCGCAGCTTCGCGATCACGCGCCAGCCGCTCGCGGCCGGGTCGACGCAGGGCGTGAACTACACCGATCTCTGGTGGAACTCCAACGAGTCGGGCTGGGGCATGGCGTTCACGCAGCAGGCGAGCACCGGCTTCGTCGCGTGGTACGTCTATGACTCGAACGGCAAGCCGACATGGTATGTCGCCACTTGCAGCGTGAGCGGCTCGACGTGCTCGGGAAATCTCCTGCAGACGACCGGCCCGCACTGGGGCGCGACGTTCGATCCGAACCAGGTGCACGCCTCGCCCGCGGGGAGCATCAGCGTCAACTTCACCGACCCGAACAACGCGACAATCAACTACACGGTCGGGACCGTCACGTCGACCAAGAGCGTGACGCGGCAGATTTTCTAGCTGCTGACGGTCGACTCCAGGAGCTGCCACTCGAACGCGTCGGCGCCGATGTAGGTGCGGCGCCAGCTCGTGCGGCATGCCTCGCAGATGAAGAGGTTCGTGCCGCGGCCGCCGGTCGCGAATTCGTCGAGGCGAAGGTCGGCGTGTCCCGCGACCCCCTCAGGGTGCACGAGGCACGACGTGCAGAGCTTCACGGCCTTCGGGCGCGCTACGACTTCTTCTTGTGGTCGTGGTGCTTCTTCTTGTGGTCGTGCTTCGCGTCCTTGTCCTTGTCCTTGTCCTTGTCTTTGTCCTCGTCCTTGCCGTCGTGGTCCTTATCCTCGACCTTGCGCTTCTCCCCCTTCACCGAAGCCTTCGGCGCGTCCTCCGGCGGAGCGGGCGGCGTTTGCGAGGCGATCGACAGTGCGAACGTGGAAATCATCGCGGCGGCCAGCGTCATCTTCAGGTTCATGCAAGGTTCCTCGTTACGGGTGCATGGCGACGCAGCTTATACTCGCTAGCTGACAGGAAGCTGTCCTTCCTGTGCGTCAATCACGGCAGAGTTGTTTCGGTATATTTCAAGCACCAACTTCATCCGGGAGCAGCAAATGCGCATCGTGGCCGTTTTGTCGTTGATGTTCGCCGCCCTGCTGTCGGGACCCGCCGTCATGGCGCAGGCGCAATCGCCGGCGCCCGACACGGCCGCAGGCGAGGCGCGGGCGGGCGCCGCCGAGGCGAAGAGCGAGAAGGACAAGAAGGAGGCGCGCAAGGCGCGCCGGGAGCATCGCAGGATGGTGAATCACCGCATCAGAAGGAAGCATTGAGATGCGGCGCGTGGCGATAGCGCCGCTCGTCGCCGCCGCGCTTTTCGCCTCGAATGCGGCGGGCGCGGACAAGCCCGCGAAGTCGGCGACGGCGGACGACTCCGACGAGCTGGAGCTCAGCGCGAAGCTCGCATACGACTGGACGAGCGGCAAGTACGGGCGCCTGCGCAATTCCTACGCGTCGATCGGATCGGTCACCGTCACCGCGGACTGCGGCGAGTATTCCGCCGATGTCGTGATGCCCTGGGTACACCAGTCGGGGCCCGGCCGGCTCATCGCGATCCCCGGCCGCCGGCCCGTGATCATCCTCGGCCCCGACGAAAAAGCGAGCGGGATCGGCGACATCACCGCCGGGCTCACGCGCTACCTCCTCAACCAGGAGGACCACGGCGTCGACGTCGATGTCGGTGTCATCGTCAAGTTCCCCACGGCGTCCGCCGACAAGGGTCTCGGCACGGGCAAGTACGACTACAGCGTGCAGGCGGCGGTCGCACGCGAGTGGCGCGGGTTCAACGCGACGCTCACCGTCGGCTATACCTTCGTCGGCAAGGTCGAGGACCAGGATTACCACAACGCCTTCTACGAATCGCTCGACATCGCCTACGATTTCACGAAGGCGTGGTCGATCGGCGCCACGTACAGCAACGGTGCGAGCATCATCCCCGGCACTCCCGCCTCGCGCGACGCGCAGTTCTATTTGACGTACAAGCCGACGAAGCGCACCAAGATCGAGATCTACTACCTGAAGGGATACACCATCCAGAGTCCGGATCGCGGCGCCGGCATCTCGGCATCGCTCGACTTCTAGGCGAGATGCGGCCTCCTCTTCTCTCGCTCGCATGTGCGCTGTTGCTCGCGCTCTTCGCGTGCGCGCGGCCGGCCACTGCCGCCACGATCTACGCGACCGTCGAGCTCAGCGAAGGCGCAGCCACGATCGTCGACGCCGCCGGCAAGTCGCGGCCCGCGCCCGTCGGGGAGACCGTCTTCGAAGGCGAGACGCTCGTCACCGAAAACGGCGGCGAGCTGCACCTGCGCACCGCCGATCACGGTCTGCTCGCGCTGCGCGCCAACTCCTACGTCAAGATCGACGCCTACCGCGCGCAGGCCGATGCGCAGGACACGACCGTGCTTTCACTGGTGAAGGGGACATTCCGCTCCGTCACCGGCTGGATCGGCAAGTACAACCGTGACGCCTATCGCGTCCGCACCAGCATCGCCACGATCGGCATCCGCGGCACCGACCACGAGCCGCTTTTCATTCCGCCCGGAGCGAATACGCCCGGCGCGCCCGGAGCCTACGACAAGGTGAACAGCGGCGGCACGTACATCGAGAGCAAGGGCGGCCGCGTGAACGTCGACCGCAACCGCGCGGGCTTCGCCCCGCACGACGGATCCGCTCCACGCGTGCTCGAGAAGATCCCGGAGTTCTTCAAGCCGACGCGAAACGAAGGACGCATCGCCGCGCGCAAGGAGCAGCTTGAGAAGGAGATGGAGCAGGTGCGCCTCGAACGCCAGAAGGCCGCGCAAGCGGAGAAGGAGAAGGCGGAAAAGGCCGCTGCGGCCAAGGAAAAGGCCGACAAGGAGGCGAGGGACAAGGCAGACAAGGAAACGAAAGACAAGTCGGAGAAGGCTGAGAAGTCCGACAAGGCCGACGCCGCGGACAAGAAGACGCCGCGCAGGCGGCATCCGCAGGAAAAGAAATAGTGGCGAAGCTTCCCGCCCTTCGCCCATCGCAAGGATTGCCGCGGACTCGGCCGCGGTCGTAATATCGCGTCGAGAGTTCACCGTTTTGCCTGATTCGCAGTTCGAGACCAGAGGCACCAGGAATCGATGAATCGCGGCCAAGACGCAGCGGTGCTTCGAGCCCAGACTCAGCAAGCGGCCCTTTTCGAGCTTCTGAAGGGCGGAATCACGACGGCGGGAACGGACCAGGCGTTTCGGGCCCTCACGGAAGCCGCTGCCAAGACACTAGGTGTATCCCGGGTCGCGATCTGGCTTTTTAGCGCGGATCACTCGCGGCTGGTCCTCGCCGACCAATACACCTTCGGCGAGCGCGAACAAGCCGGCGGGCTCGAGCTTCTCGCCGACCGGCTGCCGGCTTACTTCGAGGCCCTTCGCACGAGCCGTGTCATCGCCGCGCCCGACGCAGAAACCGATCCGCGCACCTGCGAATTCGGATCCGGCTATCTCGAGGCTCGCGGTGTCGTCTCGCTGCTCGACGCGGGCATCTGGCAGGCCGCGGAGCCGAAGGGCGTCGTTTGCGCGACGACGGCGAGTGAACGTCGCGACTGGACGCTCGACGAGCAGCAGTTCGCATGCTCCATCGCGGATCTCGCTGCGGCGGCGCTCGACTATGAGAGGTTGACGGAAGCCCAGTCGAGGCTGGCCGAGTCGGAAGAGCTCTTCTCGCGCGCCGTGCGTGCGAGCCCCGACCCGATCTCCATCGTCCGCCTCACCGACAACCGCATCCTTCATGTGAACGAGAGTTTCCTGCAGGTGGGAGGGTTCCAGGCCGACGAGCTCATCGGTCACAGCGCGGCAGAGCACGCTGCCGCGGTCTGGGTCAATCCCCACGACCGTGAGCGCTTCATCGGTCGCCTTCGTGGTGAGGGCCTGGTGCGGGACTTCGAGACGGACCTGCGCACTCGTGCGGGGAACGTGCGCGCCTTCCGTCTCTCCGGCTACACGATTGAAATCTCGGGCGACCCTTGCGTGGTCATGGTGGGCCGCGACGTCACGGAGCAGAAACGCCAGGAACGGCTCGTCTTCGAGATTGCCCAGGGCTTGTCGGCGGAGATCGGTGAGTCGTTCTTCCGATCGCTGGTCGTTCACCTGACCCGCGCCCTTGACGCCGATTTCGCTTTCGTCGGCGAGATCGATCCGGACGATGGCCGCCGAATCCGGACGATCGCCATGCAGGCGGACGCGCACGAGCACCCGAATATCTCCTACGAGCTTGCAGGCTCTCCGAGCGAGGCGGTGATGGGTCGCGGCGTATCGGCGTATCCGAGCGGCGTTTGCGGGCAGTTCCCGCTCGATCGCGGGTTGTCCGACGAAAGGATCGAGGCCTATGCCGGGGCACCGCTCAAGGATTCGCGCGGACAGGCGCTCGGTCTCATCGCGGTGATGTTCCGAAGGCCGCTCGACAATCTGGTGCTTGCGGAAAACCTGCTCCGGATCTTCGCCGCGCGGGCATCGGCGGAGCTCGAGCGCCGCCAGCAGCTTCGCGAGCTCGAGCACCTCGCGCTCCATGACGCGCTCACCGGGCTGCCGAACCGCGCGCGCTTCAAGCAGGACGCCGAAGCCGGGTTGCAGCGTGTGCTGTCGGAGGGGCGCAGCGCCGGGCTGCTGCTCGTGGACCTCGACCGTTTCAAGGAAGTCAACGATACGCTCGGTCACCACGTAGGCGATGTCCTGCTCCTGGGCGTGTCGAACCGCCTCGGTCAGGAGATCGGTCAACGCTTCCACGGGCGTGTGGCGCGGCTCGGTGGCGATGAGTTCGGCGTCTGGCTCGAAGGGCTCGAGGCCGAATCGGTGGCCCAGTCGGCGGCCGCGCATACGCTCTCGGTCCTGACGAAGCCCTTCGAGATCGAAGGTTATCGACTCGAGCTGGGGGCGAGCATCGGGATCGCGATTGCTCCCCGGCACGCGGCATCGGTCAGCGGACTGCTGCGTTGCGCCGATGTGGCGATGTATGCGGCGAAGGCGCGAGGAGCGGGTTTCGCGGTCTACGAGGCCTCCCAGGATCCGTACTCGCAGCGCCGGCTGACTCTGCTCTCCGAGCTCGGTGGAGCCGTGGGCCGTGGCGAAATGCGCCTCGCCTACCAGCCGCGCGTGAGTCTCGCCACGAATTCCCTGCGAGGCTTCGAGGCGCTGATTCGCTGGCAACATCCTCGTCTCGGCGTTCTCATGCCGGCGGCTTTCATCCCGCTCGCCGAGCTCTCCGACGTCATCCGTCCCCTGACACAATGGGTCCTGGGAGAGGCGCTGCGACAGCTTCGGTCGTGGCGCGACGCGGGCGGCGCGGTGCGCATATCGGTGAATCTCTCGGCGCGCCAGCTTCTCGACAACGGCTTCCCCGAACAGATCGAACGGTTGCTCCGCGAGCATGGCGTCGATCCGGGAGCGCTCGAGCTCGAGATCACCGAGAGCGCGATCATCGCCGACCCGGAACGCGCCGGCGCGGTGCTTGCGCGCATCCGCGCGCTCGGCGTACAGATCGCGGTGGACGATTTCGGTACGGGCTATTCGTCGCTGTCGCACCTGAAACGCCTCCCGTTGCATGCGCTCAAGATCGACGTGAGCTTTGTTCGCCAGATGCTCTCCAACGCCCAGGACCGCGTGATCGTCGAGTCGACGATCGGGCTTGCGCATAACCTTGGACTGACGATCGTCGCGGAAGGCGTCGAGGATGAGGCGACAGACGCGGCGCTGCGTGCGAGCGGATGCGACGAGGGCCAGGGATATTTCTACAGCCAACCGCTCGATGCGCAAGGCGCGGGGGAATGGGTTCGTCGGAGCGTGACCAGGAAGGGGTCGGCACTGGACGCTCGCTAGTAGCGTCTACGCCGATTGTGATGCTTCCAGGCGTCCGTGGAGGAATTGCTCTTCGGCCGGATTTCTCGCGAGCTTCAGCGCCTTCTCGAAGGAGATGCGCGCGAGCATCGGATGCCCGAGGCGAAGCTCGAACTCTCCGATGGCTGTGAAGTAGAAGGGGTATTGGAGCAGGCGCTCGCGGTCGTCGATGCGCTCGATCTCCTCGATGCCTCGCGCGGGACCGTCGCGCTGCGCCACCGCGATCGCGCGATTGAGCGCGACGACGGGAGACGGCTGGATCGCCATCAAGGTCTCGTACAAGGACACGATCGCGTCCCAGTCGGTCTGCGCGGCGTTGGGTGCGATCGCATGCAGGCAGGCGATCCCGGCTTCGACGTGATACGTGGTGAGCTCATCGCCGCTCGCGGCGAGATCGAGCTGCCGCTGGCCCTCGGCGATGCGCGCGGCGTTCCAGCTCGAGCGATCCTGGTCGGCGAGGAGCGCGAGGTTCCCCGCGGCATCGACCCGGCCGGGCAGGCGTGCGGCGTCGAGGTTGAAGAGCGCGGCGAGCGCGTGCGCCTCGGGCGTCGCTGTGACGCGGCTATCGAGCAGCAGGTATACGAGGCGAAGCGCCTCGTCACAGAGCTCGGCACGCACCGCGGCCTCGCGCGATGCACCGTGGTAACCCTCGTTAAAGAGGAGATACAGCGCGCGCAGCACGGCCGGCGTTCGAGCCGCGACGTCGTTCGCGCTTCCCAAGTCGAACAGCGTGCGCGATTCGGCGAGAGTCTTCTTCGCCCGCGCGATCCTCTTCTCCGTAGCCGCGCGATTCTTGAGGAACGCCGCAGCCGTCTCGTCGATCCCGAACCCGCACAGCAGATGGAGGATCAGCGCGACCTGTGTCTCCTCCGGCAGGCCCGGATGCACGCACGAGAACATCATGCGCAGCTGCGCGTCGTTCAGCCCGGCGCCGAACGCCTCCTCGACCGTGGGCGCGAGCGTCCACTCGGACTCGATCGCCCACTGCAGCTCCGGCTCGAAGCGCCGCGCCGTGCTATCGCGCCGCAGCGCGTCCAGCGCGCGATGCTTCGCCGCCGCCATCAGCCACGCCGACGGGTTCTCCGGCGCGCCGTGGAACTTCCACGTCTCCAGCGCGCGGCAGAAGGCGTCCTGGACGACGTCTTCCGCCAGCGCGAGGTTGTGGATGCCGAAGAGCCGCGTGAGGATCGAGACGAGCCGCCCCGCCTCCCGCCGGAACAGATGCTCTTCCGGTTGCACTAGAGGTTCAGCTGCATCACCGGCCGCACCTCGACCGATCCGCCGCCGTCGAGAATCGGGCACCCCGAGGCGATGCGCGCCGCCTCTTCGACGTCCTTCGCCTCGATGATGGAGAAGCCGCCGACGACATCCTTGGTCTCCGCGTACGGGCCATCGGTGACGGACTTTCTTTTTCCGCCGACGACCTTGCCCGAGCGCTCGAGCGGCTGCCCGACGTTCCTGAGCTGCCCCTTCTTCGTCATCTCATCGATCCATGCGCGCCACTTCATCATCGACTGCTGCGCGCGCTCGGGCGTACCCATGGCCTCGTTGTGGACCTCCGGGGTGCTGCGATAAAGCAGGACGTACTCGCTCATCTGGATCTCCTGGTTGGTTGGACTGCAACCAATGAACGTTCGAGAAGGGCTCCGACGGACATTCTCCGTTAATGGGTAGTCGACCGCGGGCAAGGGATTTCGACAGGTGCAGTGGATCCGTAGAATGGCGCGGTCATGCCGCTGTCCCACCGCATCCGCGCGGATCTGTTCCTGCAGCTGTCGCGCCTGGAGCGCGCCGGCATCGCCTACGATCGTGCAGCGGCGATGATGGCGCTGCCGGCGCCCGCCGCGAAGCGATTGAAGGCATTCCAGGCCCTGGCGGCGCGCGGCATCGACGCGGCGCGGGCAGGTGAACAGAGCGGCCTCTTCACCACGCTCGAGGCACGGCTCATCCGGGCGGCGCTCAATGCCGGCAGCCCTGCTCCGACTTACGAACGGCTGGCCGGTTACCACGCGCAGCGCGCCATGCAATGGACGGCGATCAAGTCGCGCCTCATGTTGCCCGCCTTCGTGCTGGGAATCGCGCTCTTCGTCCAGCCGTTGCCGGCGTTGATATCGGGCGAGATCGACCTGAGGGGCTACGCGTGGCAGGTGATCTCGCCGGCGCTGATCGTCGTGGCGATCGCCGCGGTCGTGCGCTGGCTGGCAATGCACGGCGGCCGGCGAATGCCGCTCTATGGCCCGATCCTCGTTCGCAGCAACCTGCGCGATTTCTTCGAGAGCCTCGCGCTCATGCTGGAAGCCGGCATTCCCATGCTCGAGGCGTTGCCTGCCGCGATCGACACAGCTACTGACGGCGACATCCGGCGTGAGCTGAACCGAGTGCGGCGGGCAATCGAAAACCGCCAGACCTTCGCCGGCGCCCTAGAAGGCGTCTCGTACCTGGGGGGATCCCCCGTGCTTGCACTGGCGCACACCGGCGAGCAGAGCGGCACGCTTCCCGAGATGCTGATGCGCTACGCCGCGATGGAAACCCAAGCCATCGCGAGCTTCTACGAGCAGCTCGCGGCATGGCTGCCGCGCATCGTCTACGCCCTGGTAGCGATCAAGGTCGCGGCGGGAATCTTTTCCTCGGGCGGCGTCGCGTCGAGGGTTCCGCCGCAGCTCTAGCGAACGATGTTCGAGGCGGCTACTCGATCGCTGCAGGAAACTGGCGGAGCCTCTCTCCGCCATCTCGTAGAGTGAAATTGAGTAGCTCCGAGTTCGTTTCCATGCATGGGTCCATTCGACGAGCATGGCTGCGCGCCCTTTTAGGCGGCGAGAAAGGCACCGGCGGCCGGGAGCTTAGCTTTCACGAATCTGTCGGCCGATCAAGCCAGTTGACATTCTGCTAGTTGCAAGCGCAGCCTACCTGCCTCGCGAGGTTGCGTCACAAATCGGCGCTGGCTCGGTGGAGGCCGCCCATGCGATACACGAAGTTCGCTCGCGAAGCCGCGTGTTTGACAATCACCGCCGCGGCTTGGGTGTTGCCCCCAAGCGCCCTTGCAGCGTCGTGCCCAGCGGACACAGTCTATGTCGGCGAAGACGACAACTATCTCTTTTGTCGGCGGATGGGTGATTACGTTGGCGCAGACCAGGCGACGCGTGCCGCCATTCTGAGAAATGGAATGCGAAGACTTCGCCTGCCATACCACCTGGTGAAGGGGCGCTGCCTCGACGGCGACGTTACGATGTGCCCGTTAAATGACGAAGACCATGCGCAAGGCTGCCTCGACTGCAGCGCATTCGTCTTTGATGTCTTGCGCTCGGTGGGCGTTAGGGCTACGCCGTCAGCACAACATCAATTCGAGTACTTCAAGAGTCTTCCGGGCGGAATCAAGACGAGTGAGCCGGTAATTGGGGACGTTATCTTTTTCAAAGACACGGCTTCTCACCGGGTGAAGCACACCGGAATATACGTGGGCATGCGCGACGGCCACGTCTATTACCTGAATGCTAGCTACAGCCGCCAAGAGGTGTGGGTGAGTCGAATGCCGAAAGGCAAGATGCCATACGCCTTCGGCAACGTATCCATGATTCGAATCAAGAGAGAAGATTGACGTCCACGCGCCAAGGAGAAGGAGAGAACAATGAAAATGGTAGCCATCACGAGCGTAGCCCTTCTTGCAATCGCAACCACCGTGCCATGCGTTGCCGACGACACAGTCAAGGTTCGGAAGGAGAAGCCTGCGTCGTCGAGCAGCAAAGAACCCTCGTCAAGCTCAAGGTCTTCGGGCTCCTCGTCGACATCGTCGTCGAGTTCTGGCAGCGGGTCATCGTCCAGCTCGAGGTCTTCATCGGGATCCAGTGGTGGATCTACCTCGAGCAGCGGGGGCGGAGGGAACAGTAGTAGGTCGTCATCTAGTGGGGGTAGTGCCGCTTCGGGAGGGTCGAAACCCGCTATGGGCGAAAGCAACGCCCTCAAACAACTGAAGGACATGGCGGGTAACCCTCCAGCCGACGGCCAAGGTGCACCAATGTCGAATCGATCGGCCGATGGAGCGAAACCGAAACAGTAGACTTGGCCTCTGCGCGCACCGCGATGACTCGTGCGGCTCACTCTAGTTGACCGCGCAATTTGCGCTCTCAATCGAGTGGAGAGTTGAAGAGAATCGACTCAAGACCGAGTGTGATCAGTGGACCAGGTCCGGCGGAGCCTCCTTTTTCTCATGTTTGCGTCTCTCGAGGTGGCTTGGACCACACCTGCATCAGTCGCCTTACGCACTCGAAGTGCAACGAGTATTCGCGCGACAGTGATCACTCGATAAATGCCCACGACCTAACCTCCCTTCTAGGGAAACGAGAGTTGGGCGTATGGTGGTTTCAGTCCGTAGACAGTGGGTTAGGGATATCCGCGCCGTCGCGCCCGTTCAATGCTGACTGACCAATAGACTAGGAAGAACAACTCTTCCGCGTAGCCTTCTGGGACAGCGGCAATCGCCTTCTCGCAAGCGTCGATCCAAGGACATACGAACTGCGCGCGCTCGCCACGATCAGCGATGACAGCGTGCTAGCCGCGCTGGTCTTCCGAGTGGTCGACTTGTACCGAGCCTAGATCAGTCGAGGGAATGTGAGTGAATCAATGAGGCGCAGCCGTAGCTCGCATCATAAAGAACGGCGGTGCGCGCAATAGCGGCGTCCGGATCGGGCGCAATGGTCCAGAACGAAATTCGGGTTCCGGTCTGCTTCTCTACGAAATCGACCTGATAGAAACGCATCGTTACCCCTCTCATTTGCACGTCATGGTGATCGTGCGGTTCTCAGGCCAACGGTGTCAATCGAAATATGCGTTGCAACGCATTCTCATCACTAAGGTTGGCCCTTTTCTTTGTTGTGCTCGATCAATTTGCCGAGGTCCGCGAGCGTAATGTTCTGACCAGCCCCTGAATCGGTAAACATCGAGCCAATCGATTCCATAATCTCCTTTTCACGTCTCTGTTGCTCGGCCCGCGCCTTGGCTCGTTCGTATAATTCCGGAATGGTTTTATTGCGAGAATGAATTTGCACAAAGTCCATACGGATAAGGGCAGCGCTAATCGATTCGTGAGTGAATACAACCTTTGGCTTGCCCCAATACAGACCTTGCACAGGCTCGTTTGTATTTATTTCCTGACTCATCGAAGGATCTCCATTCCCCGTATACACAAATATCCAGCCGGGGACATCAACGCGGGAACGGCCAAGCCACATGAACTGGTCCGGCGCTGGAAGTATGGAGTCACCTAAGGCCTTGTGCCCGATTATCAGCGCATAAGGCGTTAGCTCAACCGCTCGATTGACGCGCAGGACGATCCGCTCCTAGTGTGCTTTGCTAACCGCGGAGCGTTATATGGCTTCATGTATGGAAATGGAGCCTATCGGCTCCATTTCTACTCGACAATCTGGCGGAGAGAGAGGGATTCGAACCCTCGATGCGGGGTTAAGCCCGCATAACGCCTTAGCAGGGCGCCCCCTTCGGCCTCTCGGGCATCTCTCCGGCGAGGAAGAATTATAACAAGGACCCCCTCCCCGACCCTCCCCCAAGGGGGAGGGAGAACGTCATGCACCCTCTCCCCGGCCCTCTCCCAGGGGAGAGGGAGAGCTTCACTTGTGCTTTTCCCAGACCGCGGCGAAGGCCTTCCACTTGCGGCCGATCGAGGCGCGCTCGTCGGAGAGGATCTCGAAGAAATCCGACAGGCGTTTCGATTTCACCACCGTGTAGACGAGGAGCGCGGTGGTCGGGATGAAGACCGCCATGAAGTAGGCGAGCTTCAACGAGAGCGGATTGTCGGCCTCGGCGAGGAGGTTCATGCCGAGGAAGCCCGTCACGGTGGTGCCGATGAGGCCGACCGTCGTGATCACCGTGAGCCGCACCACCACGTTCGCCTGGCGGCGCACGTTGTCGCTGTCGAGGTAGGCCTCCATGTCGAGCATCTCGTCGCGAACTTCCTTGTAGAGCTGGTCGTTGCCGAGGTGGTCGGCGATCATCGCGAAGATCTCGCGCGCCTGCACCTGGATCGAGATCTCGTGGAACCAGTAGCGATGGGTGAAGCGCAGGAAGATCTCGTGCGACTGGCGGATGGTGCGCTTGAAGCGGCGCACGGAATCCACGTTCTGGATGTCGAGCTCCTGGATCGCCATCGCGAGGCGGTTGGAGAGCATCAGCAGCGTCGCCTTGTGCAGGTGCGCGATGAGGAAGAGCAGGAAGTACTGGTGCCTGAATTGCGAGAGGAAACCCGTCTCGTTGTCGACGAAGAACGGGCTCGCGTCGTTGCCGATCGTGACGAAGTCGTGGCCGCAGGTGAGCGTGCGCGTGGCGCCCTTGCCCTGATCGCCGGTGAGCTCGAAGTAGCGGTCGTAGCAGAAGCGCCGCTCGAAGTCGCGCAGGTAATAGTCCGAGAACGGCAGCACCTCCGACTCTCCCGGGCCCGTGACGAGCGCGAGGCGGACGTAATCGGGGCGCTTCAGCTTGCCGATGTCGTCCACGGCGAGATACGCCATCACCGGCATGCGGTAGTACTCGAGCTGCCGATAGCGCAAGGGGCCCGCTTCGTCGGAGGCGTGCATGACGAGCGGCTGCATCACGTACGCCCAGTGGGATGCGATTCGCGGCGCGCGGTTCTCGCACACGAATTCGAGGTACTTGGAGCGCTGGTTGAGATCGGATTCGGCGAGCACCGCGCCGTTACGCCCCAGCCACTCGACCTTGTGCGCGCAGGTGGCGCCGCGCACGTCCGACTCCCATGACGGCGGATACGCGCGGCCGAAGCGGAAGAGGATGTCCTGCGCGGTCTCGAACGGCAGGTCCCCGGCGTAGATCTCGACGGCGAGGATGACGACGTCGACGTCGTAGAAGAAGTAGAGGTCGACGTGCGCGATGTCGAAGACGTACGTCGGGCCGTCGCACTGCGGGGTGATGCGCATCTTGGCGATGTCGCCGCGGCGGAAGACGCGCAGCGACGATTCCACCGGCTTCGAGTGCATCGCCTTGTGCGGGCCTTCGCCGTAGAGGAAGCGCTGCACCGGCGGCAGGAAGGTCAAGAACTCGCCGTAGTGGCGCTCCTGGAAGCAGGTCGGATCGCCGGTGAACTCGTCCTCGACCTCGTGCCACACCGAGCCGCCGGGAAGCTTGGTGAGGAGCTCCCAGTGGCGCTGGATCTGCTGGCCTTCGACGAGCGTCTCCAGCTGCAGCGGCCAGAGCAGGATCTCGCGGAACTTGCGGACGACGGGCGCGCCCGACGCTGCCTGCGACGCGGCAGCCGTGTCCGCGGCGACGCTCGTGGACTCGTCGTTCATGGGGCGATAGTAGGCCGCTACCGAAGCTCGTTCAACAGGAACGTGTACGTCAAGGCCCACATGTAGGCCTGCTGCGCGGGCGTCGAGGCGGCGGCGTGGCCGCCCTCGATGTTCTCGTAGTAAAGGACGTCGTGCCCCTGCTCGCGCATCTTCGCGACCATCTTGCGCGCGTGGCCGGGATGCACGCGGTCGTCGCGCGTCGAAGTCACGAAAAGAATCCGGGGGTACTTCCTGTCCTTGAACACATTCTGGTACGGCGAGTACTTCGAGATGAATTCCCAGTCGCCGGGGACGTCGGGGTTGCCGTACTCGTCCATCCACGAGGCGCCCGCGAGCAGCTTGTTGAAGCGGCGCATGTCGAGCAGCGGCACCTGGCACACCACGGCCTTGAAGAGATCGGGGCGCTGGGTGAACGCCGTGCCGACGAGAAGGCCGCCCTGGCTGCCGCCGACGATGCCGAGATGGCGCGGCGTCGTGATGCCGCGCTTGATGATGTCCTCGGCGACGGCCTGGAAATCGTCGTGCGCCTTCTGCCGCCCTTCGCGCCGCGCGGTGAGGTGCCACTGCGGCCCGAACTCGCCGCCGCCGCGGATGTTCGAGAGGACGTACACCCCGCCGCGCTCGAGCCACGCCGCCCCGGTGGTCGCGTTGTACCGCGGCAGCATCGAGATCTCGAAGCCGCCATAGCCGTAGAGGATCGTGGGATTCGTGCCGTCGAGCCTGGTCGACTCGCGGTGCACGACGAAGTACGGGATCTTCGTCCCATCCTTCGACGTCGCCTCGAACTGCTCGGTGACGAGGCCCTTCGCATCGAAGAACGCCGGCAGGGACTTGAGCTTCTCGCGGCCTTCCTTACCCGCGGTAGCGAGATAGAGGGTCGTCGGCTCGAGGAAGCTCGTGACCGTCATCCAGTAGTCGTCGCCCTCGTCGCGGTCGACCGCCGCGATGGAGATCGTCGACGACGGCGGCACGGGGATCGTGCGCACGATCCACGCGCCGTCGACCATGCGCACCTCGCTCACGCGGCTCTTCACTTGGTCGAGGATGTCGAGGAGCACGTAGTCGTGCGTCACCGCGAAGCTCTGCAGCGCCACGCGCTCGGCCGGCTCGAAGATCACGTCGAACGTACGACCTCCTGAGAGGAAGCGGTCGAGCTTCTGCGCGATGAGCGAGCCGGCCTTGTACGTCGCGGCGGAGCTCGTCACCCCTGCGGAGCTCGTCACCCCCGCGGCGCTCGTCACCCCCGCGGAGGCGGGGGCCCAATCTTTCTTCAGCAGCACGAAGACGTAGTCGTTGGCGAAGCCGACGTTGGCGTCGCGCGGCACGTCGATCAGTACCCAGCGATCGCCGCGGCGCAGGTACGTGTCGCGCTCCCAGAAGCTGACGTTCCGCGCCGCCGTCTCGTAGCGCCGGCCCTTCTCGTTGCGCACCGCCGAGCCGACGCCGACATCCGTTTCCTTGCCCTCGAGCACCGTCGTCGCCTCGGCGAGCGGCGTCGAGCGGCGCCACTCCTTCACGATGCGCGGATAGCCGGAAGTGGTCATGGTGCCGGGGCCGAAGTCGGTCGCGACGTAGACCGTGTCGCGATCGCGCCACGTGACGTCCAGCTTGGAATTCGGCAGCCGGAAGCCATCCTTCACGAACGCCTTCTCGACCGCGTCGAACTCGCGGATCTCGACCGCGTCCGCGCCGCCGCGCGACAGATGCAGCAGGCAACGCCGGTATTCGGGATACAGGCAGTCGGCGCCCTTCCACACCCACGTCGCCTTCTCGTCGGCATCGAGCTTGTCGATGTCGAGGACCACTTCCCACGCCGGATCCTTCTTGCGGTACTCCTCGAGCGTCGTGCGCCGCCACACGCCGCGTGGGTTCCTGTCGTCCTGCCAGAAGTTGTAGAGCCAGCGGCCGCGCTTCATCACCGCGGGGATGCGCTCGCGCGAGTTGTAGATGCCGAGCAGCCGCTCGTGGATCGCCTTGAATTCCGGCTTCGCTTCCAGCAGCGGCTGGCTCTCGGCGTTGCGCTCCTTCACCCAGGCGAGCTGCTTCTCGCCGCCGACGTCTTCCAGCCAGAGATTGGGATCGTCCGTTTGCGCCATGACGTTGAGGGCCGTAGCCGCGAATGCGAGCGCGATGAGGGGTCTCATGGTTTCATGCGTTCCGTCGTCGGCGGCTTGTCGAGCTCGAACTCCTTGTGCAGCACTCGCACCGCGAGCTCCATGTACTTCTCGTCCACGACGACCGAGGTCTTGATCTCGGAGGTCGAGATCATCTGGATGTTGATGCCCTCGCGCGCGAGCGCGCCGAACATCTTCGACGCGATCCCGGCGTGCGTGCGCATGCCGATGCCGACGAGCGACACCTTCGCGATGCGGTCGTCGCCGACGACGCCCCGCGCGGCGATCGCCGGCTTCACTTTCGTCTCGAGGATCTTCATGGCGCGCTGGTATTCGTTGCGATGCACCGTGAAGGAGAAGTCGGTGATGGCTTCGGTCGACGCGTTCTGGATGATCATGTCGACGTCGATGTTGGCGCCGGCGATCGGATCGAGGATCGCGAAGGCGATGCCGGGGCGGTCGGGCACGCCGAGCACGCTGATCTTGGCTTCGTCGCGGTTGTACGCGATGCCGGAGATGATGGCCTGTTCCATGTCCTCGTCTTCCTCGAACGTGATGAGCGTGCCCATGTCGGTGGAATTCACGTCCGTGAAGGACGAGAGCACGCGCAACTTCACCTTGTACTTGCCGGCGAATTCGACCGAGCGGATCTGCAGCACCTTCGAGCCGAGCGAAGCGAGCTCGAGCATCTCCTCGAAGGTGATCTTGTCGAGGCGCCGCGCCTCGGGAGCGATGCGCGGATCGGTCGTGTAGACGCCGTCCACGTCGGTGTAGATCTGGCACTCGTCGGCTTTCAGCGCCGCGGCGAGCGCCACACCCGTCGTGTCGGAGCCGCCGCGCCCGAGCGTCGTGATGTTGTTGTCGTCGTCGATGCCCTGGAAGCCCGCGACGATGACGATCTCGCCGCGCTCCAGGTCCTCGCGGATGTTGCGCTCCTCGATGCCGAGGATGCGCGCCTTGCTGTACGCGGCGTCGGTGACGATCGGCACCTGCCAGCCGGTGTAGCTCTTCGCCTTGAGCCCCATGCCGTGCAGCGCGATCGCGAGGAGGCCGATCGAGACCTGCTCGCCGGTCGACGCGATCACGTCGAGCTCGCGCGGCTGCGCCTCCGCGTTGATCTCCTTCGCGAGCGCGAGGAGGCGATTGGTCTCGCCGGCCATCGCGGAAGGCACGATTACGAGCTTGTGGCCCTCGCGCGCGAAGCGCGCCACGCGCCTCGCGACCTCGCGAATGCGCTCGGGGCTGCCCATGGAGGTACCGCCGTACTTCTGGACGATCAGCGACACGGCTGCGACGCGGACAAAGCGTCAATTCTACTGGTAGTTGGACGCCAGCTCCCTCAAGTCCAGCGCGAACACGCTCTTCGCCCGCGTCTGGCTGAGCGTAGCGAAGAACTTCACCTTGACGGCGTCGTTGCCCGGCCAGACCGTCTCGAGCCAGTTCATCCCCGCGCCGCCGTGCCCGGTGTACGCGTAGCGGTTCATCTCCGCCGACACCGCCGCGAGGACGCCATTCTGGAAGTAGTCCTCCCACGTGAGCTTGTCGGCGTGGCGGCTCGCCTTGATCGCGGCGAGTCGCTCCTTGATCTCCTTCGTGCGCGCCTGGCGCCGCGTGGTCGTGTACTCCGCGCAGCGTTCCTTGAGCCACGCGTTGGACGACGCGATCGGCTGCGTGCACACCGGCGGCGGCTGCCCTGGAAGCCGCGACTGCATCATTTCCTTCGCGAACTGGAAGCGGCCCTTCGGGCCCACTTCGAGGATGAGCAGGGGAAAATACGAGTTCGCATACGGCGCGAACGCGTTCGCCGACGCGTCGTCGGCCGACACCATCACGGGATTCTTCCGCCCCGGGATCTCGACGAAGTCGCCCGCGCCCATGCTGCCGGCCGAATACACGCCGATGCGCTTCACCTGGGGCTTCAACTGGATCACCTGGTGCGTGGTGCAGCAGTTGGCGCCGCCCGAGAAGCTCGAGATGTGCGCGTCGGGCTGGCCGTTGCCGTCGAGGTCGCGCCCGATGGAGTGCACGGTCCAGCGCGAGCCAGGATCGGTCTCCTTCGGGTTCGTCTGCCACGCGGGCTTGCCCTGCTTGAAGATGATCACGCGCTCCTCGGCGGAAGCGGCGTCCTTCGCGCCTTTCACGCGCGCGACCACGGCCTCGAATTCCTGGAACTCCTTCGTGGACGCGGCCTCGAGGTTCTGCGTCTCGAGCCAGGCCTTCGCGTCCTGTGCCGACGCATGCGCTGCGACGGCGGTCACGAGCCCCGCCAGGATCGGCTTCCATTGCATGGTGGTGTCCCCCTGATGCTTTCCGCAGGTCGAATGGTGCCATCATAGGCCCCCGATGGCCAACGCCTGGACGCCCGTCACCCGGTCTCCCGATCCCGCCGTCGAGGTGCTCGACAAGCGCTTCGAGCGCCTGCGGGTGCGCAACGCCTGCGTCGAGCGGCTCTTCACCGGGTGCCGCTGGGCCGAGGGTCCCGTGTGGCTCGGCGACGCGCGCTCCTTCGTGTGGAGCGACATCCCGAACGACCGGATGCTGCGCTGGGACGAGGAGACGGGCGCGGTGAGCGTCTTCCGCAAGCCGTCCAGCCACTCCAACGGCAACACGCGCGACCGGCAGGGGCGCATCGTCACCTGCGAGCACGGCGGCCGGCGCGTGACGCGCACCGAGCACGACGGCACGATCACCGTGCTCGCCGAGGGCTACAAGGGAAAGCGCCTCAATTCCCCCAACGACGTCGTGGTGAAATCCGACGGCGCCGTGTGGTTCACGGATCCGTCGTTCGGGATCCTCAGCCACTACGAAGGCCACGCCGCCACACCGGAGCTTCCGACCAACGTCTATCGCGTCGATCCCTCCACGCGCGAGATCGTGCCGGTGATCGAATCCATCTCGATGCCGAACGGCCTCGCCTTCTCCGCCGACGAGCGGCTCGTCTTCGTGGTCGAGTCGGGCTCGACGCCGAGACGCATCCACGTTTTCGATGTGGTCGACGCGGGACGCGCGGTGACCAACGGGCGCGTATTCATCGATTGCGGCTCCGGCGTTCCCGACGGATTGCGCATCGATCTCGACGGCAACCTGTGGTGCGGCTGGGCGGGCGGCGAAGGCCTCGACGGCGTGCGCGTGTTCGCGCCGACCGCGGAGCCGATCGGCCACATCCATCTTCCCGAGCGCTGCGCCAACGTCTGCTTCGGCGGCGTGAAGCGCAATCGCCTCTTCATGGCGGCGAGCCAGAGCGTGTACGCGCTTTATGTAAACACGCAAGGATTGCCCTACTTCTGAGCATTGCGTAATCCGTACGCGTCTCCGATCGGAGACACGCTCCGATCGGCGAGCACTCGCGCGTGCGCCCGCGAGTCAAACACTCATCCAGTCCGTGGAGCTACCCATGGCATCGGAAGAGAGAGAGCAGCAGAAAGACAAGGCCGAGAAGTCGCTGCGCAAACCGGACATGCGTCTCGTCGAGATCGACAACCCCGGCGAGCTCGCGTTCTGGATGAAGTGGTTCGCCGCCTCGGAAAACGAGCTGCACGAGGCGGTGCGCGCCGTCGGCAATACGGCGCAAGACATCGCGTTGTACCTCGAGGAGCAGCGCCGCTCGCGCTAGCCCTGGCGGCTTCGCGCGAGCGCTTGCATCGCCGCGAGCGTCGCGGACTTCTGGTCCTTCCCCCACGGAGCGCCGACGGATTTTCCCAGGCGCACGATCGTCGCGAGCGTTTTCGCGTCGGCGCCGAGCGTCTTCTCGGGGACGCGAACGAGCTTCACTCCGCACGCCACCGCGGCTTTCGCCAGCGCTTCGGGAAACAGCACGCCCTCGGCCTTGTGCATGCGAAAGTGCACGGCGAGGATGTCGTCCGTCGTCCATTCCGGCATCGGATTGGGCGTGAGGATCGCGCAAGCGACGATGTCGTGATCGCCCAGCGCCCTGGTCGCGTCGCTCAACGCCTTTTCGGCGACGCGATGGGCTTCCTTGATGCCGCGTTCGACGAGCGCATTCGCCCTGGCACGCTCGACTTTCTCCGCCGCGTGATACGGCGCCCTCGCCCACGTGTGCTCGACGAGCTCGAGGCGGCGGCGATCGACGACGCGCAGCTCGCCGCCGTCGCTGCCGATCGCGACCAGCGCCGCCCAGCCCGAATGCGCCTTCAGGCCGAGCGCAACCTTCACTGGCACCTCCCGTGTGGTTGTCCGGCGATGATACGCTCGGCGCTATCGTTGGAACGTTGCCGGGAGAGCGAGCGATGCTCAAGCTTTCGCAGTGGTTCTCGTGGGTGCTGTGCCTCGCTCTCGCCGCGTGTGCCCATTCCCACGACGATTCCATCTGGAAGGGTGCCTACGCATCGAATACGCCGTACGAGCCTCGACAGAACGCGGCGAGCTACGAGCCCGCGCCGAGCGGTTACCAGGCGGTGTTCACGCAACTGGTCGCGCGACACGGCTCCCGCGCCGCCACCTCGGAAACCGACATGCTGTTCCTGCGGCAATTGGTCTCCGATGCGTCCGGCGATAACGCGCTCACCGATCTCGGCCGCAGGCTCGATCCGCAGGTCGAGAGCCTGCAGGCGGCGAACGCCGCCCTCGGTTTCGGGAATCTGAGCGGCCGCGGCGTCGCAGAGCACCGGCGGCTCGCCGTGCGGTTGTCGCAGCGCCTGCCGGATCTCTTCGCAGCCGCCGCCACGGCGGGTCGCCACGTGCGCGTGCTCAATTCGGGCAAGGATCGCGCGGTCGACAGCAGCATCAATTTCGCCGCCTCGCTCGGCGCGCGGTTACCGGCGCTCGCTCCGCTCATCGATCCACCAGTGTCGAACACGGACCTGCTCTATTTCCACAAGGCGCCGCAAAACGCCGATTACCAGCGCTGGCTCGCGAGCGACCCGACGCTGCACGCCAAGCTCGACGCGATCACCTATAGCGCCCAAAGCCACGCGCAGGCGCGCCGGATGCTGGAGAAGCTCTTCCGCGCGAGCTTCGTCGACCGGCTGGCCGCGGGCCAATATTCGTTCCGGGACCCGAAGACCGGCGAGCTCCAGGTCTGGAACGACGTCGACGCGTCGGTGGCGCTCTACACGCTCTACGCGATCGCGCCCGGCCTGAGCCACGAGGGCACGTGGAATTTCGACCAGTTCGTCGATCGGGAATCGGCTTCGTGGTTCGCGTATGTCGCCGATGCGGGCGAGTTCTACGGCAAGGGTCCGAGCTTCGCGGGCTCGATCATCACCTTCAAGATGGCGCAGGTGCTGCAGGACGATTTCTTCCGCGCCGTCGAGGACGTCCGCGGACGCCGCACCACGTTCGTCGCGATGTTGCGGTTCGCGCACGCCGAGATCCTCATTCCTTTCGCCGCGCTGATGCAATTGCCCTACAGCGACCAACAGGTCCCGGTGTCCGCCACCTACTCGCATGACGACAATCCCTGGCGTGGCGACCTGGTGACGCCGTATGCCGTGAACGTGCAATGGGACGTCTACAGCGATGCGCACGGCGACTACCTGGTGCGGATGCTCTACAACGAGGCGCAGATGCGCTTCAAGTCCGCGTGCCAGAGCATCCGTCCCGGCAGCTACTTCTACAGCTTCGACGAGCTCAGACGCTGCTACGGCTACATGTAGCGACGCAAGGCAGGGGACGGCGGGACGTGCGCGACTTCAGGGCTTGAGCGGCCGGCGCCACGTGAAATCCTTGGGTGCGGAAATCTCCGAGAGCCGCGTCGAAGCGGCGGCGAAGAAGCTCGCCATGGCCTTCAGCGCGGGGGACTGGTCCGCCGCGCACTCCTCGCTCACCAGGATGAACGCGTAGTCCGCGACATCTTCCGCCTCGTTCATCTCGCCGGGACGGCAGTTCCGCGGAAGCGCGGCGATCTGCTCGGGCGACCAGGACGACAGGAAATGGCGCGCGACAGCCACGACGTCGCTCTTCCGCGCCGCCGACGCGATGGCGTTTTGCCACTTATCGCTGAGCACCGTCCATTCCTCATTTTCATGTGGCGCTCAGCGGCGGCGCACGTCTGTCAGTCAGCGCCGATGATGGAGCCCGATTTCACCGAAAAGGCCGGTGAAACCGCGTTCCCGCGCGAGACATGTAGGAATCGACCGACATACGGCGCACGCCCGCCGTGGTCTAACAGAAGGCATGAAGCTGCTTTCGCAGCACAACGCAGACGACCGCGCTTTTGAGCGTTACCGGCGGACGATCGCGGAACGCTGGCAAGACGCATCGCACGCGAAGGTTCTCGCGATCGCGCTCACGAGCGCCGGCTGCATTTTCGTCATGGTGTTGCTCGCGCTGGCGACGATCTAGCGCTCGGGGAATCCGCCGCCATGCAGGAGATGGCGGAAGGTGTGAGATTCAATGCCCCGAAAAGGTATCGGTAATGACGTCGTGGCAGGTAAAGAACTGAGAGGCAAAGTCGGACGTGCAACTCGCTCCGCCCGTGACGGAGCGAGGACTCAGTGAAAACTGGAGCGTGAACAGCGAGCATGTCGCACCAGCGCTTCCGCCAACCGTCGTTTGGAAAGTCCCGGTGGAAGACAACTGCACAGAATTCGTGGCGGACAACGCACTGCAACCGCTTGAGCCCGAGCAGGTCCTCGAATAGGTAAACGAACACGACGTGCTGACCGTGCCAGTCCAGGTGCAGTTGCAATTCGTCGTAGAGCAAAGGTTGACTTGGCCGGTCCCGGAGACCACATCGGTCAAGGTTTCGGTTCCGTTCCAACTGCCGGTGTAGGGACAGGTGTTCGAGGTGCTGCCTCCGTTGCCTCCGCCTCCGCCTCCGCTCCCACCGCCTCCGCCCCCGGCTGCGGCCGCTGCGACCCCGGCAAGCGCGACGCCGCCCACGATCGCGGCGGTGCTCAGTCCTCCGCTTGCGACCGTGGCTGCCGTCGTTGTTGCTGCAGTCGTGCTCGTGGCTGTCGCTGCAGTGCTGGACGTGCCTGAGCTCGCAGCGGCCGAACCCGAGGTCGCGCCGCTTCCCGTTCCCGCGTAGAGGCCCGCCGCCGTCCCGAAGCGCGCCCCGGACTCGACAACGTCCATCGTGATCGAGTCGCTATACGCGGCAACGGGATTGGCCGCCTGCGGAATCTCGGTGAATACCTTGATTTGGTCCTGGCCGCTCGCTGTTTGCCAGATGGGCATCTCGCCTCTCTTTCGAGCGAGCACCTTGTAAGCTTCCGTGCGCGAGACTTGGCCGTCGCGATTGAGCGCGAGGAGCAGATACTCGATCGAAGAGACGGACCCCGCCGGAGCCGGAAGCATCGCGACGTAGAAGACGCCGGCGGTGTTCTGCATCGGGACAAAGACATAGTCCGCCTGCGCATCTGTCTTGAAGTAAACGCGGACAAGCTGCACGCCCGTCGAATCGTCGATTCCGGCAATGATCCGGATGCGCTTGTCCGGTACGAAATAGGCGATCGGCTGGTGATCGAATGTCGCCGCGGCGGCGATCAAGGGAAGTGCGAATGCGAGGGCTGTAACCGCACGTCGCGCGAGTCTATCCATTGCGACTCCTCCCGTGTTGTGGTTGTTTTGGTTGTCGCGCCGGTTGAACCAGCAATAGCGTCACGACTCTACGCGGGGAATCTGGCGTGGACCTTTCAGCCTCGTTTCAGCAGGTAGTCAATCACGGCTGCCCTATTTCCGCCGCGCTGATCCACAGTGCTTATCGCAAGGCACCGCGCCCGCCTGACGAAACGCAGCAACTGACGAACCCGCGAATCGAAGTTGTGGCGGAAGGTGTGAGATTCGAACTCACGAGGCGTCAGAGACGCCTTCCGGTTTTCAAGACCGGTGCCTTCGACCGCTCGGCCAACCTTCCGCTGTGAGAAGACTGATTCTAAAGGGTTTTGGTGCCATAGGACTTGAAACCTGCGCACTCTGGCCTTACTCTAATCGCTGGCCGATTGCGGCCGCATCTCCGTAGGAGCAAACGATGCAACCCGACTTTCCGATGATGGCGCAGGGCGAGGCGACGGCGTCGCGTGCGCTTGCCCAGAACCGGGTCTTGCGCAACACCTACGCGCTGCTTGCGCTCTCCCTGATTCCCACGATCGCCGGCGCGTGGCTCGGCATTGCGCTCAACTTCGCCGCGCTCTTCGCGGGACATCCGGCGATCGCCATGCTCGCGTTCCTCGCGATCGCGTTCGGCTTCATGTTCGGCATCGAGAAGACCAAGGAAAGCGCCGCGGGTGTCGGGCTGCTGCTGGCGTTCACGTTCTTCATGGGCGTGTGGCTGGCACCCATGCTCGGCATGATCCTCGGGCTCGCCAACGGCTGGAAGCTCATCGCGCTCGCGTTCGGCGGCACGTCGATCGTGTTCGCGACGATGGCGAGCATCGCGACGACCACCAAGCGCGATTTCTCCGGCATGGGCAAGTTCCTGGTCGTCGGCGCCATCCTGCTGATCGTCGCGATGTTCGCGAATATCTTCCTGCAGCTGCCGGCACTGATGATCGCGCTCTCCGTGATCGCCATCGCCATCTTCTCCGCGTTCATGCTCGTCGACGTGCAGCGCATCGTCCGCGGCGGCGAGACGAACTACATCAGCGCGACGCTCGCCCTTTATCTCGACATCTACAACGTCTTCGTGAACCTGCTCGCGATCCTGGGGATCACGAGTCGCGAGTAGACCCCCTCGCCGACCCTCCCCCAAGGGGGAGGGAGATCAACGTCCTCCAGGGGAGGGAGATCAGCGCTCGAAGAGCGCGATCGATTCCACGTGCCCTGTGTGCGGGAACATGTTCACGACGCCCGCCGCCGCCAGCCGATAGCCTTTGACGTTCACCAGCACGTTGGCGTCGCGCGCGAGCGTGGCGGGACTGCACGAAACATAGACGATGCGCCTCGGCCCGTCCTCGCCGATCTCCTTGCAGATCTCGACGGCGCCGTCGCGCGGCGGATCGATAAGGAGCTTGTCGACGCGGCCGAGCTTCGCCAGCGCGCCCGGTGCGTCGGCATACAAGTCGTGCGCGACGAAACGCGTGTTCGCGGCGAGCCCGTTCGCGCGCGCGTTGGCGGCGGCGCGCTCGACCAGCGCGCTCGAGCCTTCCATGCCCACGACCTCGGCGCCGCGCGTCGCGATCGCGAGCGTGAAGTTGCCCAGGCCGCAGAAAAGATCGCCGATGCGCTCGCCCGGCTGCGGATCGAGGAGATCGACGGCACGCTTCACGAGGATGCGGTTCACGCCGGCGTTCACTTGCGTGAAATCCGTCGGGCCGAACGCGAGCGTGATGCCGAACTCGGGAAGGCGGTAGTCGAGCGCGGGCGCGTCGAGCGGATGGAATGGGCGCGCGGAATCCGGCCCCTGCGGCTGCAGCCACCACTGGATCGCGTGGCGGTCGGCGAACTCGCGCAGCCTCGCCGCGTCCTCTTCCGGCAGCGGCACGAGGTGGCGAAGCACGAAGACCGTCACGTTGTCGCCCACGGCGACCTCGAGCTGCGGCAGGCGTTCACGGCTTTGCATCGACGTGAAGAGCGCGCGCAGCTCCGGGATGAGGCGCGAGACCGCCGGTTGCAGCACCTCGCACGACCAGATGTCGGCGACGAAAGTCGATTTGTTCTCGCGGAAGCCGACGAGCGATCCGCCCTTTTTCGCCACGTAACGAACCGACAGCCGCGCGCGGTTGCGATAGCCCCACGCCTGGCCCATCACCGGCGGAAGGATGCTCTCGGAACGCACCTTGCCGATGCGCTCGAGGTTGTCCTCGAGAACGCGCTGCTTCGCCGCCACCTGCGCCGCCGCCTCGACGTGCTGCATCGCGCAGCCGCCGCAGGCGCCGAAGTAGCGGCAGCGCGGGGTCACGCGCTGCGCGCTCTCGCGCACGACGCGCGTGACGCTGCCGAGGTCGAAGCTCCCGTGGCTGCGGCGCCGCGCGAACTCCACCACCTCGCCGGTCACGCCGCCGTCGATGAACGTGACCTTGCCGTCGACGTGCGCGACCCCGACGCCTTCGTGGTCGATCGACTCGATCACCGCGGAAACCGGGGACAGACCCCTATTTTCCATCTGGCAGAAAATCGGGGTCTGTCCCCGGTTTTTTTACTGGCACAGTGTCGGCGAGGTCGAGAAGACCTGGCGCTGGATCGACTTGGTCACCGTCGCCACGCCCTCGAGCGTGAAGCTCATCGTGCCGGTGGTGCCGTTGGTGAACGTGAGCGTCATCGAGCCGACGGCGATGTTCGAGTTCGGCGACCATGCCGCGTTGAACGGCGCTCCCATCGTGCGATAGAGCGTTCCGGTGAACGTGTTGCCCGTGCCGACGCGGCTGCCGTTCAGCACGTACCACATGCCCTTGCCGGCGGGCGCGTAGCCGACGCCGGTCGGCGCGTACGTGAAGAGCGTCGCGAAGACGACGTTGCCCTGCTGGTTCACGTTGATGCCCCAGCCGGACTCGTTCGGGTTCCACCACAGGTCCTGGAAGTTCGTCGCCGACGAACGGTCCGCGGTGGTGAAGGTGCACGTCGGCGGTGTCGCCGAAAGCGGCTGGCGCGTGATCGTCTTCGTCACCTGCGTTCCGTTCACGACGTAGGTGAGCAAGCCCGATCCGGAGCTCGCGAAGGAGAGCCGCATCGTGCCGACCATCGTGTTCGTCGCCGCGAACCAGGCGCCGTTGAGCGGTGCGCCCGTCGTGCGGTAGAGATCGCCGCTGTACAAGCCGTCGGCCAGCTTGTTGTTCGTCGCCACCAGCCACATCGGCGTGCCGTCCGTGTCGTACGTGAAGAGCGTGGCGAAGATGATCGTTCCCTGGTGATTCAGGTTGACGCCCCAACCCGACTCGGACGCGTTCCACCAGATGTCGGTGAAGTTGGTGGTGTCGGTTGCGCCCGTGTTGCCCGCGCTCACCGAAAGGTGCAGCGTGTACGGCCCCGTGACGATCGGATCCCACGGCGCGACCTGGACGTAGTACGTGCCCGCGTCGAGCTGGCGCGTGATCCCGAAGTTGTAGTCGCCTTGCGCGTTGTTGTCGCCGTCGTCGTTGGCCTCGATGTTCGCGCCCTTGCCGTCGAGGATCGAGCCGACGGTATCCATGGACCCCGTCGTGAAGATCGACACGGTGGTCCTCGCGGTCAGCGTGAAGCGGTACACATCAACGTCGCCCTGGTAATCGATGGCGCGTTGCAGCACCACCGGCGTCGTGCGCGTGTCGAGCGCGTCCACCGCGTTCGCATTCGTGGCGACGCCCGCCCAATCCTGCACGCGATTGGGCGCATCGTCGGGAGCCTGCGCGGCGAGCCGGATGTACTGGTCGATCTGCGGCTCGAAGATGTCGAGGCGGCCGTAGAGGCCCTCGTCGGTGCTGTTGGTGCAGCTCACGCCGCCCGGCTGCCGGATCGTGGTGCCGGTGAGGATGCCGCGCAGTTCCAGGTCGTTCGAGGCGTTGAGGGTGAACAATCCCGAGCCGCTCGATCCGCCCTGGATGATGCCGAGCGTGTAGTGCACGCCGTATTCGTCCTGCGGGCGCCCGTCGATGCGATAGAGGATCGTCGTGTTGCCGAGCGCCACGCGCGTCGTGTCGCCCGTGGGGTTGCTGAGGCTCACGATCTGCGTGCCGGTGGTCACTTGCGCACGGTTCCACGCGGCGTACACGGCGCCGGGCGCCGGCGCGCGATTCATGAGGAGCAGCGTCGAATCGGCGTTGTAGTTCGTGAAGACGAGCGATGCGCCGCCGCCGACCTGCGTGAAGCTCGGGTTGACGCCGCCGCCGGAGCACGAGGCGTCCTCGTAGAACCAGTACGTCGTGAGCGTCGCCGCGGACTCCTGGGTGTCGATGCAGTGGTTCGCGGTGAGGAGATAACCGGCCGGAAAGCGCTCGGTGTTGATGAGCGTGCCCGTGCAGAGGAAGCCCGAGCCGCCGTCGACGAAGAGGAGCTTCACGACGGATTTCTTGGTGTCCGCCATCGCCGCGTCGACCGTGGCGTTGCCCGTCGAGCACGCGGTCGACACGGTGCACGCCGCCGCCGCCTTCGCGCTGGCCGGCGAATCGTCGAAGTGCAGGATGCTTTCGATGCTCACCGCGCCGTCGGAAGGCCGCACGGGGCTGAAGAGCTCGACCACCTGCCCGGGGCCGCTCGTGTACGGCGTCCACGCGCTCGCCCCTTCGAACGGCTCGATGGTGCTGCCCTCGACGCGGTCCTCGTCGCCTTTGACGCGCACCTCGATCGCGCCGGGTACGTTGCCTAGGACGAGCTTCGTGCGAAGGCCCGCGGCGCCTTGCGATGCGACGCGCAAGCGCGCGACGTAGCCGCCGGCCGCCGGTTGCCATTGCACGACGGGCGCCGCCTTGTCGAGGCTGCGCACGGTCGCGATGCGAAGGCGTCCACGCTCGTCGGTCGCGGGCGCGCTCTTTTCGGCAGGCGCGGCGAGATCGACGAGGCGCGCAGGCTCGATGTGCGGCGCGCGGAAGCCGAGGATGTCGAGCGGACGCGCCTCGGCGGGCCGCGACGGCATCGACATCGGAGCGAAAGGTTCGAACGCAAAGGCGGCGAAGCACGCCGAGCACGCGAGAGCTGCAAAGAAACGTGGGATCATTGCGCTGCAGCGGAAGTAGGCGGCGACGCGTGCGCTCGCGGCCGCAGGTTTAAAAAATGGTGTCAGGCTCGAAATAAACCGTCGGGCTCGTCGACTTATTTCGAGCCTGACACCATTTTTTATATTTTTCAGGCGGTTATCCTAGCACGCGACGCGCCGTGCGGCGGCCGGCATTCGTTTCAGATGACATTCCCAACCACTTGATCCGCTACTGCAATTCCTGCGGCGCGCTGGTCACGCATCGCGTTCCCGATGGCGACACGCTCGCGCGCGCGGTGTGCGACGCGTGCGGGACGATCCACTACCAGAACCCGAAGCTCGTCGTCGGTTGCCTGCCCGTGCACGGCGAGCGCGTGCTCATCTGCAAGCGCGCCATCGAGCCGCGCTACGGCTTGTGGACGCTGCCCGCCGGCTTCATGGAGAATGAGGAGTCCGCTTCCGAAGGCGCGGCGCGCGAGGCGCTCGAGGAAGCGAACGCGCGCGTCGAGATCGAGGACCTCTACACCGTCTTCTCGATCCCGCACATCAGCCAGGTGTACATGATGTTCCGCGCGCGGCTCGTCGACACGAGCGTGTCGCCGGGCGCCGAGAGCCTCGAGGTGAAGCTCGTGCGGGAAGACGAGATTCCATGGGACCAGATCGCCTTCGCGATGGTGAAGCGCACGCTCGAGCATTTCTTCGAGGATCGCAGGAACGGGGCCTTCGTCACGCGCTTCGGCGACATCCGCCGGCCGGCACGCTAGCGCGGGATGCGGATGGTGGCGGCCAAACTGCCGGGGAATCGCGAATTGTAGGCAAATCGTGGCAAAATCGCCGCCTCCCTACATTCGGTTGCAAACAGATACACGCCGCCAAGACGCCATTGGGGAGCATCGGCGGCTGACCTCACCACCGGAGAGCTCATGAAGCGAATCTTCACCTGCGTCCTCGCCGTCCTCGCCACGGCGCTCGCCGCCGGATGCCACAACAGCGGCAGCGACCAGAACAGCACGCAGGCGCGTTTCGTCAATGCGGTGATCGACTCGGGCCCCCTCGACTTCCTCATCGACGACGGCGTCCAGTCGTCGGCCGTCGCCGTCGGCGCCGTCTCGCCGTTCGCCCAGTTCAGGGCCGGCACGCACGATGTGAAGCTGCGCTTGCAGGGCGGATCGGTCGTGCTCGACAAGTCGCTCGGGTTCTCGAGCGGCGCCCACTACACCGTCATCGCCTTCGGCAAGCGTGCCGCCATCGCCACCGCCATCCTCACCGACGACGTCGGCGGGCCTTCGTCGGGACATTTCAAGGTGCGGGTCGCGGGCCTGTCTCCCGACGTGGGCGCGGTCGACCTCTATTTCGCCAATGGCGACATCTCCTCGATTCCCGCCGCCCTGAGCGGCGTCGCCTTCGGCGCCACCAGCGACTACGTCGAGGTCACGCCCGGAAGCTTCAACGTGATCTTCACGACCGCGGGCACGAAGGACATCGTCTTCCGGTCGAGCGCCGCGCAGACCTTTTCCGACGGCGGCATCTACACGATCGGCACCTTCCCCGCGTTCGGCGGGAAGCTGGTGAACGCGCTGCTCCTGCAGAACAACGGCGCCGGCTCGATGCTCACCAACCCGCTCGCGCGCCTGAAAGCGGTGAACGCGATCCCCGACTCGACGCTCCTCAACTTCAAGGCGGACGGGACGACGCTGCTGTCGAGCGTGCCCTTCATCGGATCGTCGACGTACGTGACGACTGCGGCAGGACAGCGCACCCTGCAGATCGAAGCCTCGAACGTTCCGGGCACGATCATCGCCTCGGCGTCGGTGGCGCTCTCCCCGGCGCTCGACTACACGATGCTCGCGCTCGGATCGATCGCGCAGCCGCGGCTCATCGCGCTCGCCGACGACAACACGGCGCCGTCCGCGGGCCTCGCGAAGGTCCGCTTCGTGAACGCGACCAACGGCGCCGGCAACGTCGACGTGCTGCTCGACTTCGCGAGCCAGGCGAGCGCCGTCGCTCCCGGCACCGCGTCCGCTTACTCCGCCGTCGCGCCGAAGGTCGATTACACGGTCACGTTCACCACGCCGGGCGGCGTCACGCAGCTCGCGACCCTCACCCCGGTCGAGCTCGACGCGAACGCCGTGTACTCGGTGTACTTGTTCGGCGCGAGCGGGAACCTCCAGGCGAAGCTCGTGCGCGACCGCTAGCGGAGGCTTCGTGCGACCATTGGCCGATGCCCTTCGCGTACTACGACCAGCTCAGCAATGCTCGCAAGCGCACCTATCGCAGAAGCGACGCCATCCGGCGCATCGACATGCCCGATGTGGCGTCGCTCATGCCTCACGCCGCGGCGATCGGCCCGGCACTGGAGACGGAAAGGCCGCGCGAGGTCGAGCGCGTGTGCCAGGCGCTCGTCGACGCGGTGAACGCACAAATGCGAACGCGGCCCGTGGCGATGCGCGTGCTCGCCCGCAGGCCGTCGAGCTCGTGGGGTGAGCTGCAGGGCCTCTACGAGCCCGATGAAGTGACCGGCGGCACGGCGCGCATCACGCTCTGGATGCGCACGGCGCAACGCGAGCAGGTCGTGAAGCTCCGCACGTTCCTGCGCACGCTCGTCCACGAGCTCTGCCATCACCTCGATTACGAGCACTACGGGCTCGACGAGACGTTCCACACCGAGGGCTTCTACGCGCGCGAATCCGCGATGATGCGGGAGCTCCTGGGCCGCCCTTGAGATAGCGCGCGAAGTAGGCGTCGACCTGCCGGATGCTGTCCTGCCACGCCGCGGGATTGCCGGCGGTGGTGGCGCCGCGCCCACCCGGTGCGTTCGGGTTCACGCGATTGGCGTTGTAGCGCAAGGGCGAGGCGCTGTCGAACGCGTGGTGCGCGTCGGGATAGACCTTGATCGAGACCGGCGCGCCGCCGGCGTGCGACGCTTCCACCAGGCGCAGGCACGGCGCGGCCGGCGTCCAGTCGTCGAGCTCGCCGATGAGGATGAGCATCGGCGCGGCCGCGACGTAGCGCGTGGTGAAGCGCGGCGTGCCGATGTTGCAGCCGGGATAGAAGGCGATCGCCGCGGCGAAGCCGTGGCGCTTCCTCTCGAGCATGGCGGGCGAATCGCTCGGCTGCAGCGCCATCGTCGCCACCGTCGTCGCGCCGCCGTGGGAGGCGCCCATCACGCCGATACGCGCGCCGTCGACGTACGGCAGGGAGCGCAGGTGGTCGAGCGCCTCGTAGGCGTCGGGAACGCGGCGCGAGGGCGCGACGTCGTTGCGGCTCGGCGACGGATCGACGCAGACGCCTTCCGCATGGCCGCGCGTCGAGAAGCTGTCGGGGATCGCGACGACGTAGCCCTGCTTCACCAGCTCGCGCGCCCAGCGCTCGGGCGCATGGCTCGAGCGCGGCCCGAGCCCGCTGCAATCGTGCAGCAGCACGACGGCCGGGAACGGACCCGCGCCGTCGGGCTTCATCACGCCGATCGGAATCGATGCCTTCGCGTCGGTCGCAGGCTCGGGCGCAACGCAGCCGCACGACACGGCGGCCGCGGCGCACGTGGCGATCGCACGCAACGTCATTTCGCGGTGGTGGCCTGGTAGAACACCGTTTGCCACTTGCCGTTGCGGCGCGCCCACACGGACGTCGCGTACGCCCTCCATTCCACCGAAACGCCGGTCACCTTGTAGGAGACGATGGCGACGTCTGGAGTCGGGTGGAGAACGCGCCAGTCGCTCAGCTTCATCGTCCACGACGGCAGCGGCCCATAGGCGAGGATTTCCTTCCAGGTGCGCCGCTCCGCGCCGCCCTGCAGGTTCGAGCCGTAATCGACGGACTGCATCTCGTCGGAGAACAGCGACATCAGCTCGATGGGCTTGAGCAGGCTCATCGGATCCCATTTCATCGATTCCATCCGGATGAGCTCGTTCTCGGTCGCGTCGAATTCGGCGGCGGCCGGCAGCGACACGAGCAGCGCGACAACGGCAGCGACAAGACGGGACATGCGATTCTTCTCCTGTATTCCTACGGCTTCAGCACCAGCGTGTGCGCGCTCTCGATCGCTTCGCGCCGGGCCGGTATCCGAATGTACTCCACCTTCGCCCAGCGCTGAGCGAAATTCGCGTACCACGGCGACAGCACGTTTCCCGACTGTCCGGTGGAGTGGATGTAGAGCGAGCGGTCGAGGTCGGCGAGGTCGTAGATCGCGCGCATGCTGGGCGCGTGGCGGTTGGCGAACGGGCGCTCGTCGTCGCGGATGAAGATGTGGCCGACGTCGACCGAGTAGCTGTCTCCCGGCGTGGGCGGCGAAACGTTGAAGAGCTTCGACAGCAGCGGCACGAAACCGAAGGGCCGGTGGTCGCCCGCGGCGTAGTGCGCGCGGCCCCAGCGCCAGCGTCCCGGATCGCCGAAGCGCTTCGCGAGGTCTTCGGCGGCGAAGTCGAAGGCGCGCGCGGCGAGCATGGCGCAGCTCTCGCGATCGGGCGTGCGCACGTCGTCGCACCAGTCGGCGTAGCCGGGCTCGCCCTTCATCACGCTGATCATGAATTGCGCGCGCATGTCCCACGACTCGCGGAACATGTCGCCGAGCTCGTCGGCGTACACGAGCCGCGTGAGCTCGCGATACCACGCGTCGAAGACGAGCGGCGCGGCGGCATCGACGGCCATGTCGCCTTTCCAGCCGGCGAGCATGGCCTGCGCGCGGCGGCCCTCCTCTTTCCCCGGCTTCGCCGCCATCGCGATCGGCAGCAGCTCGCGCGCGAGGCGCGAGAGCGTGTCGGCCTGGATGCGCGCGAACGACTCCATGTTGTGGGTGGGCCGTGCGGCCAGCAGCTCCTCGATGCGCTCGGCGCGATACGGCGGGAACCAGTCGATCGACAGGAACGGCTTGTAGCCCGGCGGCGTGATCTTGTGGTTGGCGGTCACGATCGAGCCGCCCGGCGGATCGCGCACGTCGGGAAGCTCGTCGAAGGCGAGGAAGCCCTGCCAGTCGTACTTCGCGTCCCATCCCGGCACCGGCACGCGCCCCATCGCCTCGTTGTCCGCGCGCCGCACGGGTACCCGCGCCGGCGCGATGAACTCGATGTGGCCGTCGCGATCGGCGAAGACGACGTTCTGGTGCGGCGCGGTGAAATCGCGCAGCGCCGCCACGAACTCGTCGCGGTTGCGCGCGCGGTCGAGGAGGAAGCCGGCGCGCGCGGTGACGTTGTCTTCCGTGAGAGCGGCCCACGAGAGCGCGAGCACGTGCTTCGGCGGCGCCGCCTCGGCCGCGATCTTCACCGCGTCGGAGATCACCGGGCCGTGGCGCGTCGCGCGCACCTTGATCCGCCGCTCTTCGTTGCCGACGCGGATCACCTCGTCGCGCGTCTCGAATTTCGCCGTCCCGGCGGGCGTCGCATAGGCTGCGGGATCGTCGGCGGCGACGCGCTCGACGAAGAGGTCCTGCGTGTCGCTGTTCGTAGTCGTGAGCGACCATGCGAGCGCGTCGTTGCGGCCCAGCACGATGAAGGGAATCCCGGGAAGCGTTCCGCCGATCACGTTGCCTTGCGGGGTGGCGACGTGCGCGAAGTACCAGAGAGATGGCGCCTGCAGCCCGAGGTGCGGATCGTTCGCCAGCAGCGGCTTGCCGGTTTCCGAGCGCGCGCCGGAGACGGCCCAGTTGTTGGAGCCGACCGATTCGCCGGGAAGCGGAAACGCCGCGAGCAATGCGCCGGCGGTCGCGTCGACGTCGGCGTACAGCGCCTTCAGGTCCGGAAGCTTCCACGGCGGATCGCCCGGATAGGGCGGCAGGATCTGCCCGGTGCGATCGGCGCCGATCTTCGCGATGAAGCGCAGCCGCGCGAGCTCGGTGCGCCAGTTGCCCGACAGGTCCCACGCCATGACGAGCAGCCACGCGACGCTGTCGGCGGGCTTCCAGCGCTCGGGCGTCACGCGCATCGCATGGAATTCGACCGGGAGCACGTGGCCCTCGTCGAGGAACGCATTGACGCCCGCGGCATAGGCCTCGAGATTCGCGACCGTGTCGGCATCGAGCTTCGCCAGGATCCGATCGGCCACGCGCGCGATGCCGAGCGTGCGCATGAGGCGATCGACGTCGTAGGAGCGCTCGCCGAGGAATTCCGAGAGCCGGCCCTGCGCGATGCGGCGCTGAAATTCCATCTGCCACAGCCGGTCCTGCGCGTGGACGTACCCCACGGCGAACCAGCCGTCGCGCTCGCTCGCCGCGCGGATGTGCGGGACGCCGTCCTTGTCGCGTGCGATCTCGACCGGAGCCGCCGCGCCCTTGACGCGGACCTCGCCGTCGAGCTGCGGCAGCGATTGGCGCAGATAAACCCATCCCGCGGCGCCGAGCGCCAGGACGAGAACGACCACCGCGAGGAAGATGTTGCGGGCGAGCCTCAAGCCTGCATTATCGCCGCTTCGGAAGCTCCACCTGCTCCGCGGTGACGAACGTCCCGCCCTGGTAGGTCTCCGCGCGGGCATCGGTCGCCGGCTTCTCGCTCGCGAGGACTTCGGCGGCGAACTGTTCGGAGTCGTCCTGCGGCTTGTATCCCAGGCGTGCCGCGTTGGAGTTGTCGTACCACGCGCGCTTGTTGCCGGAGATGCCGTAGACGATCTCGAAGCGGATAGCGGGGTGCTCGATGCCGATCGTGACGAGCTGCGCGAGATCGCGCGGCGAGATCCAGATCGCGAGCCGCCGCTTGTCGATCGGGCGCGGATTGACGTTGCCGATGCGGATGTTGAAGATTTCCATGCCGTACTTGTCGGCGTAGAGGCTCCCGAGCGCTTCGCCGAACACCTTGGAGACGCCGTAGCGGCTGTCGGGCTTCGGATAGACCCGGTGGTCGATGGTTTCGTCGCGCCGGTAGAAACCGACGGCGTGGTTGCTCGTGGGAAAGATCACGCGCTTCACGCCGTTCACGCGCGCGGCCTCGAGCACGTTGTAATGGCCGATGATGTTCGCGTCGAGGATCGCCTGCCACGGGCCCTCGACCGAATAGCCGCCGAGATGCACGACCGCATCCACGCCCTTCGTCGCGGCGAGCATGTCGTCCATCGACGTGATGTCGCCGCGCGCGAAATCTTCGCTCGCGATCGCGAAGCTGTCCGACAAGCGCAGCTTGTAATGCCCGGCGAGCTCGCGCCGCAAATGGGTACCGACATCCCCCGCGGCACCCGTGATGAGGATCGTCTTCACGCCGCGAGCGACTCGGGGTCGAGATCCTCGAGCAAGGGAGGCAGCGGGCAGTCCAGCACTGCGCCCATCATCCGCATCAGCGCCGCTTCGATGATGCGGATCGTGCCGTCGGCGCTCACGGTCGCGAAGAGCCCGCGCATGAGGATCGCCTTCGGCATCGGCGCGAGGTCGCGCAGCTTCTCGAGCACGCCGCGCGCGTCGTCGAGCGCGATGTCCTTGCGGTCGACGAGCTTGAGCTCCTCGAGGTCCATCTCGGTCGCGCCCGCGCGGAACGCGGCATCGACGCGCGCCGCCATGTCGTCCCCGGGCTGCGCGCCGGCGTGCGCCGCGAGCGACAGCACGAGCCCGATCTCGTCGCGGACGTCCTTCAGCGACCTGTATTTCACCTGCGCGGCGGACGGACGCGGCAGGAGCTGCGCACGCACGAGGCCGAGGGCGACGAAGTCGAACATGGACACGCGCCGGTCGGAATGCACGACGACGTCCATCGCCTGCAAGAGCGTCGCCTTCATCTCCGTGGTCGCTCCCTTCGCCGCAGGAAGCGCGAGGTCGATGATCGGCAGGTACAGCGCGGGGCCGACGGCCTGCATCTCGCGGAAGGACATGGAAGCTTCGGCGGCGAGCCGCTCGAGCTTCCTGTCGCGCAACGCCGCGAGCTGCTGCGCCATGACGTCTTCCTTGCGCGCGAGGAGCAGCGCCACGATGATCGCGGCGGCGCCGTCGGGGTGGCGCGCACGCTCGCGGATCGAAGCCGGGATCGAGGCGAGGATGCGCTTGGCGACGATCACCTTCTTGTCGTCGACCTGGCCGACCAAAGCCGCGCTCGCCTGCGGCGACTTCCCCCACGCCTGGCTCACGTCCGCCGCGCGTGCCTCCGCCGCCGCGGGCTGCGCCGCGCCGCCGCCGGCAAGTCCCGTCGCCTCGTCGGGCATGTCGAGCGAGCCGGCGGCGGTGGGACGCTTCTCACGGTACGGCGAGGGCTGGAACCGCGGATTGATGCGCGCGATGCGCTCGTCGAGCGGCGGGTGGGTGGCGAAGAGCGACTCGAACGCGAGCGAGATGCCCTCGCCGAAGAAGAGGTGCGACATGTCCTCGGCGCGGCGGTTGTGGATGAGCGAGCCGTCGGCCGAGGCGCGGATCTGGTCGAGCGCGCCGGCGAGGCCGTCGGGGTTGCGCGTGAACTGCACGCCGCAATCGTCGGCGAGCCGCTCGCGCTCGCGCGACACGCTCG
>JACXTT010001638.1_pt1 | contig 36885 bp, 31 predicted proteins | sample 9270951 | NCBI WGS metagenome assembly JACXTT01 (sample SAMN15532306, study PRJNA645909) | rock metagenome | isolation source: weathered quartz diorite | place: Puerto Rico | collected 2017-06-21
TCGGAGAAAATGTTCCGCCAGTTGCGGGATGTCCTCCACCCGCTCCCGCAGCGGCGGCACGTGAAACGGAATCACATTCAACCGGTAAAACAGATCTTCGCGAAAGTTGCCGCGCTCGATCTCTTCATCCAGATTCTTATTGGTCGCTGCGATCACGCGTACATCGACGCGAATCGATTCCTCGGCGCCCACCGGCTCGAACCTCTGCTCTTCGAGCGAGCGCAAAACTTTTGCCTGCGTCTTGAGGCTCATGTCGCCGACTTCGTCGAGAAACAGCGTGCCTCCGTCGGCCTTCTGCAATTTGCCGATCTTGTCTTCCGCCGCGCCCGGAAACGCGCCCTTGCGATGTCCGAACAATTCGCTCTCGATCAGATCTTCAGGAATCGCCGCGCAGTTCACTTCCACCAGCGCCTCGTCGCGCCGTTGGGAATGCGCGTGAATCGCATGCGCCACCAGCTCTTTGCCGGTGCCGCTCTCGCCATAAATCAAAACCCTGCCATTGGTGCCCGCCATCAACGCCAACTGCTGCCGCAAAGCCTTCATCGGCACGCTCTCACCGAGAATCTGCGGCTTGCCCGCCTGGTTTTCGCGCAGGCGTTGCACCTCCACCTGCAACCTGCGATGCTCGATCGCGTTCTTCACGACCACCAGCACCTTCTCGATCGTCAGCGGCTTTTCGAGAAAGTCGAAGGCTCCGAGTTTCGTGGCGCGCACTGCAGTCTCGATGTTGCCGTGACCCGAAATGATGATGACCTCGGGCCGCTCTGTGAACGGAATCTCTTCGATACGCTGCAAGGCCTCGAGCCCGTCCATGCGCGGCAGCCAGACGTCGAGCAGCACGACTTCAAACGGCGTGCGCCCGATCGCTTCCAAAGCTTCTTCGGCCGTCTCCACGGCGTCGCAGGAATAGCCTTCGTCTTCGAGGACCCCGGACAACGACTCCCGTATGCCGGGTTCGTCGTCGACAATCAAAATTCGGATTTTCTTCATGGTGCGATTGGGGAGGGTGCAGCGGCTGCTTCCACCGTTTCGGGCGCCACGGCCACTGGAATCTCGACCAGGAATCGAGCGCCGAGAGGCCGGTTGTCTTCCGCCCGTATGGAAGCGTGATGTTCGGCGAGAATGTGATTGACGATCGCGAGCCCGAGGCCAGTGCCGCGTTCCTTGGTGGAAAAATACGGCAGAAACAGGCGCTCTTTGTCTTCCGGCGAAACGCCGTGGCCACTGTCGGCCACTACCAGCTCCACCGTGTCGCCTTGCGTCAGTTGGGTGGCGACGTACAACTGTTTCACCAGCGAATCCTGCATCGCCTCAGCGGCGTTGTCCACCAGATTCACGACGACGCGCTTGATCTGTTCGGGGTCGATATTGACGAGCGGCAACTCGCCGGCGAGATGGATCTGCAGGTCGATTCCACCGAGGCGGCCTTCAAAGACCGCGAGTCCGTTGCGGACGACAGTGTTGAGGTCCGCGGGCGAGAGTTGCGCGGCGGGGAAGCGCGCGAACTGCGAAAACTCGTCCGCGAGATTCTTCACCGATTGCACTTCGCGCACGATCGTCACCGAGCACTCGCGCAGAATGCGCATCGAATCCTGCGTAAAGCCTTTGTCCAGTTGACGCGCGATGCGTTCCGCGCACAGTGAAATCGGCGTCAGCGGATTCTTCAACTCATGCGCGATGCGCCGGGCGACCTCGTGCCAGGCCGCGGCCTTTTGCGCGCGCAGCAACTCGCTCGTATCTTCGAGCACGATTACGAAGCCGGAATTCAGCTTCTCTTCAAGCGCTGCCACGGTCACCGCAATGTGATGCACTTGCTTCGGCGTGTAGTATTCCACCTGGCTCGTGGCGGAACCGACGCGGCGGGCGCGCTTCATGAGGTACTTCAACTCCGCCGTGTCGTCGCGCGAAAAGAGGTCTTCCAGGCGCGACGCGTGCGTGATCTCGTCCTGCGAAAAAAGGCTCGACAAGGCGTGGTTGACGCGCTGAATGCGTCCGTCGGAATCCACCGAAATAACGCCGGTGGGAATGCTCTCGAGAATCGCTTCGGTGAAGCGCCGGCGGCGTTCGAGTTCCTTCGAGTTCGCCTCGAGTTCCTGCATCATCTCATTGAAACCGCGCACCAGCGTCGCCATTTCGTCAACGGCTTGGGTCTTGATGCGATGTTCGAGATTGCCTTTGCGGACCTCGGTGACGGCGAACAGCAGCGCCGAAATCGGAATGCTGAACTGGCGTTCGAGCAACAGCGCTACCCACGTGGAGATGAATAAAATGAAGAGCGTAATGAGCGCCATGTACTGGATGTATAGGCTGTTCAGGCGGTCTCGTTCGGCGCGGATCTTGTCGTAATCGCGCACATAGCCTTCGATTTCCGTCTGTTTGTGTTCGAGCAACGGCGGAAGGGGGGCCGTCAGGCGGATCGAAGCGTGTTCCGCGATCAGGCCGGGAACGTCGGCTTTGGCGAGGTAGCGCTGCTCGTCGGACGACCATTTGGGAGACCCGCACAATGCGACGCTGGGCCTTCCGTCGATATCGAGGGTCAGTTGCGTGATGCCGTTTTTCTTGCAAATTTCGGCAAATTGCGCCGCCAGCTTGTCCTTTTCGTCGAGGAGCGGACTTTCGATGATGTCGGGAATCTGCGGCATCGACGCCATCCAGTTGGCCTGCGCCTCGAGTTTGGCGCGATGTTGCCGGTCGAATGCCTGGCTTGCGTCGATAAGCGAAAACTCGATGTTTTCAGCCGGGCGTGAGAACCATCGCCGCAGGTTGAGATTCATCAGACTGTAGCTGAACAGCACGAGAAAGACGCCAGGTACGAGGCTGAGGGCAAGCGCGCCGAGGACGAGTTTGGTGCGAATCCGTGAGCCTTCTCGATTCGCCCTGCGTTCCCAGTACAGCTTCACCGCTGTGCGCAACAGCATGAAGCCGAGCGTCACCGTAAAGATGTAAATGAGGGTCGAAACGGCCCAGTACACAATGGTTTGGCCGGCGGTTTGCGGCGCTAGCGGACCAAAGCTGAACGAGCCGATCCACACCAGAAAGCCGATCAGGCAGGCGAGGAGGGCGAGTCCGGCGGCGATCCAATAGCGGTTCCGCATAGGTTGCAGTACTCTCAATTATCGCGCGAGGCGGCTTCGGCCATGATGGCGTTGAGATTTTGCGAAAAAGCCGACCTTGCGATGACGCGATCGGCGCCGGCTTCGAGCGCCTGTTTCTTCAGGTCCACTTGCACGTGGGATACAAAAGCCAGAACCTGCATGGAGTTTGTTTCGCTGTTGGATTTCAGCGCCTGAATCAATGCGAGAGGCGAAAGAGCCGCCGCGTTGAGGTCGATCACAATGAGTTCCGGATGAAGCGATCGCACTTTCTCGAGGAAGTTGTCGGTTGATTTGACGAAGTCGATTCCGAGTCCGGCTTTGGCCGCCGCGTCCTTGACCTTGACCAGGAAAAACAAATCGTCGATCGCCGCGAGAACCATTGCCTTTCCATGATAACGAACTGGTATGGCCAAATCGCCGGATTTTGCCAAAATGACCATACCAGTTAGCGGCCGATTGCTTTGCGAAACTCGGCGAGCGATCGGGTGTTCATGACGTCGCCGCTGGTAAGCCAGCCTCGCCGCGCGGTGACGACCCCGTAACGCATGTTTCCCAGATGCTTGGGGTGATGGGCGTCGGTGGAGATGACAAACTTCACTCCTTTTGTTTTGGCGGATTTGAGCAGCGGCCCGTGGATGTCGAGGCGTTCCGGGCTGGCGTTGATCTCGAGCCATGTGCCGTTTTTCGCGCAGGCCGCGGCGATTTGCTCGAAGTCGAACGGGTAGGGTTCGCGATGCATGAGGATCCGTCCGGTGGGGTGCCCGATGATTTTCACGTGCTTGTTTGCGACGGCCGCGAGCAGGCGGTCTGTCATTTCATCGGCCGGCAGATTCATGTGGCTATGCACGGAACCGATCACGAAGTCGAGTTCCGCGAGGGCGCTGTCGTCGAGATCCATCGCGCCGTCTTTGAGGATGTCGCACTCGATTCCCGAGAAGATGTGGATGCCGAGGCTGCCGTCTTCATTGAGCTTGCGGACCTGCTCGGCGAAGCGGACGGCGCGCTCTTCGTCGAGTCCGTTGGCCATTGCGAGGGCCTTCGAGTGGTCGGTGATGGCGATGTACTCGTAGCCGGCTGCGCGGGCGAGTTCCGCCATTTCTTCGAGCGTGGCGCGGCCGTCGGTTTCACGGGTGTGCATGTGCAGGTCCCCGCGGATCTGCGATAACTCGATCAGATCCGGGAGCGAATGCGATTCGGCTGCGTCGATCTCTCCCGTGTTCTCACGGAGTTCCGGCGGCACCCAGTCGAGTCCGAGCTTTGCGTAGATTTCCTCTTCTGTCCGGCTGGCGACGACTTCGCCGCCATCGAGCTTCGAAAGCCCATATTCATTGAGCGTGAGGCCCATTTTTAGCGCGCGTTGGCGCAGGCTGACGCCGTGTTCTTTGCTGCCCGTGAAGTACTGCATGGCGGCGCCGTAGTTTTCGGCCGGCAGCGTGCGGAGGTCCACCTGGATGCCCTCGAGGCCGAAGCGGACGCTGGCCTTGTTGGCGCCTTTCGCTAGCACCTCGTGGACCTTCGAATGCTTGATGAAGTGATCGAGGGCCTTTTGTTCGTTGGTCACCGTCGCGAGCAGGTCGAGGTCTCCGACGGTTTCTTTGCCGCGCCGCAGGCTGCCTGCGAACTGCACGTTTTGGACATCGGGGAGTTCCATCAGGTAGGCCGTGAGTTCGTCGGCGGTTTGCTGCGCGAAACTCAACAGATAGCGGCCCGCGGAGTTGCGGTAGGCAGCGATGGAACGCAGGACCTTCTCTTCGAGCTTGGCGCCCATGCGCGGCAGTTCGCTGAGTTTGTGTTCGCGGCAGGCGCGTTCCAGGTCATCGATAGTGGTGACGCGCAGGTGCTCGAAGAGCAGGGCGACGCTTTTGGGTCCGAGCCCCTGGATCTTCAGGAGTTCGAGTGCGGTGGGCGGATATTTGGCCAGCAACTTATCGCGGCGTTCGAAAGAGCCTCGCGCGGCAAGTTCTTCGAGCACGGTGGCGATGCCCTTGCCGATGCCGGGGATGTCGGTAACTTTCTTGTCCTCTGAGCCCAGCATCGCCATGACGCTTTCCGGATAGCTTTCAATCGCGGAGGCGGCGTTGCGGTAGCTACGAATGCGGAATCCGTCTTCCGCAGCGATTTCCATCAGGTCCGCAGTTTCGGACAGGATTTTGGCGACTTCCCGGTTTTCCATGGTCAACACTCATTTTCGCGCATGTGTTGACCATGCGATTCACTACAGCGGGCTTGCGGTGACCGAGTTGATTTTAACCATCAGGCCTGTTGGCGAAGGCACGGCGTTGGTGACGATGAATTCCAAAGTGTTCACACCGGCTTTGAAGCCTTGATCGAGATGCAGGATGCCAGGGTCGTAGATATTCGTCTTCTCGAGTGTCGCGACCACGGTTCCATTCAACACCGCGACGGCGGTGTCGTCTGCGTCCCAGACGCCGTCGACGACGATGCTTGCGGCATTGATGTTTGCCGGCACGGTAAACGTGGTGCGGTAGCGGTAAGTTCCAGAGGGCGTGCGGTCAAGCACAACGGCCGTTGGCGCGATCCAGGGGCCGGGCGTCCAGAACGGTGAGGCGTCGGTGCGGTCCGTCACATACGCGGGATAAGGCGTGTTGTTGATGTCAACCAGCGTGTAGTTCGGGTCGATGGAACGAAGGCTTGCGCTGCCAGTGGACGCAATGGTCAGCGGAGCCGCGTTGGCGAGGATGTCCACCAGGACCTGGACCTCACGGATGATGTCGCCCCAGCGTCCGCGGATCGTGATGGGGTAACGGCCAAGTGGGACTAATGACGAGGATGTGACCGTGAGCACCGTAGACAGCTTGCTGCTGGTTGGGCTGAAGGTGAACGTAAAGCCCGCCGGTGGGTTCTGCACCGTGAAGTCCACGAACTGGTCGAAGGTGAAGTTCGGATTCACGCGAACGTCGAAGGTCGTGGATTGACCACCGTTCATCCGGCGAAGCCCTGGATCCGGCGTGATTGCGAAGTCGGGTCCAGGGGTCGTGCCTTGCGAGACTGCGTAGGCGCCGAGGATGTTGACGTGCAATCCGGTCGAGTTGACTGTTGGTCCGTCGTTGATGACGACGAAGTCGAGAGTGTTGATGCCGGGCACGAATCCCGATGTGATGGAAACCTGAGTGAAGGCGCGGTAGCCTTCGGGGATCGTGATTTCGTTCTGCACAATGCCGTTCAACTCGATGCGCCCGTGGTTGTCGGCGGCCCATTCCAGTGCAAGCATGGCGTCTGAGAGGTTGCGCCCGCTCATATCAAACGTCGTGCGATACCGGTACGTGCCTGGCGCGTTGGGCAGAAGTGCGTCGGTGCGCGGTGCGATCCATCGCGAGTTGATGTTGTTGGGAACCCACCTGCCGATGCTGATGGGAGAAGTGTTCGAGAGGATGATATAGGCGTTGGGCGGCAAGAAGAGCCGGTCCGCGCTTTCGACCATACGGTAGTTGGGGTCTATTGTTCCTTCGTCGCCCTGACCGGTGCTCAACACCTGGTAGGAAACTGAGTTCCGCGCGCCGATGACGACGAAGAAGTCGAGCGACGACGAGTTGGCGGTAAAAGTGACATGCACCGGGAAGACGCCCAGGGGCGCGCTATCCGCCGCGGCAATATAAAGATTCGTGCCGTTGGTGGTGATAGTGACGCCAACTGGCGCGGTGTAAGTGAACGCGCCGGCAACGAGCGGCACGGGGCCAGTTGCCGTCTGTCCGCGAAGCACCTGGACCACGCGCGTGGGATTGCGTGCTGCCTGTGCTCCGACGACTTCGACGCGAAGCCCCTGGGGCGAAGGTCCGCCTAGATCGAGGTTGTTGACTGCGAACTCGAGCACGTTGATGCCCGGTTTGAAGCCGGATGTGATAAGCGCTTCGTTGAGGCGGCGGAAATTCTCGACATTCAACTCCGCGCCCACCTGCACGCCGTTGAGATAAATGCGAGCGTCGTTATCCGCGGCCCAGCGCAACGCGATAGCAGCGGCATCCGGAGATCCCAGCCCGAGATCGAAGGTGGTCTGGTAGCGGTAGAGACCGGCCGTATTCGAGTTGTTCGCGTCGGTGCGCGGGGAGATCCAACGAGAGAACTGGTCGTTGAGAATCCAGCGTCCAATGGGCGATGTGAGTTCATCGGCGACGCGGGCGGCGGGGCCGGGGAAGGCAGGATCGGCGCTCGAGACGAGGTTGTAATGAGTATCCACGCTGCCAGCGGGTGCGGTCTGGCCGGGAGTTGCGACGCCGGTCCCCGAAAGCGGCAGATCGATCGGGACGAATGGGTTTTGAATGAAGGCGCCGTCCACGCTTCTAGTGGTTTGGTTGAACACGCCAATCACTGCAAACCGGTAGATGACGGGCGCGTCCGGAACGTTGAGGTTGCGGGTGATCTGCAGCACGTTGCCGTTGAACTGGGCGGTGTAGCCGGTTGGCGGAACGTTGTTCAAGGTAAACGTCGGCGTACCGGCGAACCCTCCGAGACGGTTGACGTTGATGGTGTAGTAGGTCGTGGTTCCGTTCACGAACTTGAAGGGTGGCGACAGCGTGAGCCAGAAATCGCCGGTGGGCGGAGGTTCGGGAGCGACGGTGGGTTTTGCGGTGGCGTTGAGGATTTCGACGCGCAAGCCCATCGGGTTTCGATCAGTACCGGCGAGAGTGTCGTTGCGCACAACGAAGTCGAGCGGGTTGGTGGCTTTCAGCAGATTCGCGCGAGGAATTGCGTAGACGCGCGGGTTGCGGAACGTTTCCGCTTCGGAATCGGGTTGCGTTTCGCTCGGGATTGGAACACCGTTGATTTCCAGGGTCGCGGCATTATCGGACCAAACTGCAACGGCGATGTTGGCGGTGGTTGGATCGAAGTCGCGAAGGTCGATATCGGTGCGGAAGCGGTAGAGGCCAGGAATACACCCGTTGCCTGCGTCAGGGCGGCCCGAGATCCACTGGGAAGCGCCGTCGGCTGTGGACCAGCGATCGCCCCCGACGGGGTAGTCACGATAAGCAACTGTTGCGGTGGCGCAGAATTGATCAATCGGATTGACGATGCGGAAGTTGGGATCGACCAAGCCTCCCGCGACCGGCCCCGCGAGCATCCGGCCGGTTCCGAGCATCGGGATGTTGGTCGAGCCTGGGAACGGCACAATGAATACAGCGCTTGCAAAACCACTTGCTCCGTTGTCGAGCTTGGCGATGATGCGATAGGCTCCGGGCGCTTGGTTGGCGGGGATCGGAATGGTGAGCGTGGCTGCGTCGCTCAGGCTGAGGGAATTCTTGCTTAGCGTGAACGGCAGCGGGGAATCGACGGAAAGCCCGTAAGGTCCCAGGGAATTGATTCGCGTGAACGAGCGAATGGCGAAGGTCGCAGTGCCGCCGGGAATTACCGTTTGCACAAACGGCTCGGCACGAAATCCGACGTTGTAATTCGGCGCCGGGATGTCTGCGGTGGTTCTCGACGCGGCGGCGGGCAGGATGTTTTTAGAGGAAGCGCTGAAGCGATCCACATGATCGAGGGTGGCGGGCAGCGACGCCATGAAATCCTGGCCCTCGGCATAAAGAACGTTTGCCGCATCGTCGAAGCGCAGTTTGGTGACGCCGGTAATTTCAGCCTGGCTGGTGAGCGCGACCGCCCCGCTTGCATCGAACTCGACAATGTGGCCCGATGTGGTTGCCGCGAAGATCCGCGCGCCTTGTGCGTCTACGGCAATGGCGGAGGCGGTTTCGTCGAGCGGCGACGAGAAGTCAAAGCCCGCGGCCTGGGCGCTCCATTTGGATATCCGGTTGTCCGTCGTGAGAAGGTACACTGAGCCCTGGCCATCGACGTCGAAGTCTCGCACTGCAACGCCTGCATCGAGCGGCAGAGCCGTCGTGGACTCTTTGGCGCCTGTTTTGGCGGTATAGACCGCAAGGCGGTTTTCCGCATCGATTGCGACGAGCTTCTCGCCCGAGCGGCTGGCGCGAGAGACCGTGTTCGGCGCGATTTGCGCGACGCACAGCAATGCTGCAGGGATCAACAGAGACAATGTGAGTTTACGCACGGGCGGACCTCCGGGATCGGGTTGATCTGTTTTTCACAACCTAAACCATTGATGGTACAGAATGTTTAAAACGATTATACGCCGATTTGCGGAACGTGCGGACTAGCAGACTCAGGCGCCGGTCCGGGAGGCCCAGAGCAGGAATCGCCAGAGTTCGTTGCGGTGCTGCCAGGTGAAGCGCCAGAAGTCGCCAGGTGCGATTTCATTGGCGTGAATGCCCCAGTAGGTTTCAATGCGCCATCTGAGATACGGGCTGCGCCACGGGCACAGCCTGTATCCACGGGTCGATTTCCACAGGAACGAAATCACGGTTTGGAAGCGGTCTTGACTGGAGCCTTCGCATCTCGCGTGGCGAAGTATCCCGACCGCGTGCGCACGGTCGGATTGCCCTTTGCCGAGGCTACGACCTTGATGGTGCGATAGCTGCCATCGAGTTCCTGAATCGTGGGCGTGTAGGTGATGATGTACTGGTTGCGGATCTCGTGCGCGATCTGAATGGCGAGGGCTTCGACTTCCACGAGGTCTTTCGGGAAGTAAGCAACGCCGCCGGATTCACGCGCGAGCATGGTGAGGTTGCGTTTGGCGGACTTGGCTTTGCGCGCCTCCTCATCGGTAAGTATGCCGATTGCGTAAATCAGGACTTCACTGCGCTGGCACTTCGCGACGAGTTTTTCCAGGGTTTCAGTGGATGCGGTGTCGTCGCCATCGGTGATGACGAGCACGACTTTTTTGTCCTTCTTCCCATCCTTCTTCTCGTAATCGATGGACATCGAAACGGCGTCACGCATGGCGGTTCCGCCGCGCGAATCGATCTTTTCGAGCGCCTGTTCCAGCCGGCCGATGTCGTTGGTGAAGGGTTGGTCGAGATACGCTTCGTCGTTGAAATTGACAACGCAGACCTCGTCGGCCTTGTTCGACGCCTTTACCAGGCCCAACGCCGCCGCGGCGACCTTGGCGCGCTTGTCTCGCATGGAGCCTGAGTCGTCAATCACGATGCAGAGCGAAACCGGGACATCCTCGCGCCGGAAGAGGCGAATCTGCTGTTCCACATTGTTTTCGAAGACCTTGAAGGACTTCTGCGGCAAGTCAGTGAGCAGCTTGCCTCCCTTATCGACGACACTGGCGTGCAGCACGACCAGGCGCGAATCGGCGCGGAAAGTCGGCTGATCGTCTTGTGCGAACAGCAGCGCAGTAGAAGCAAAAAGTATTATCGAAATCGCGCTATTGAGCAGGCGCATAGTATCCCAGTCTGAAGAACGGCCGCAGCGGCGGCAGGCCCGGAGGCTGCCGCAGTGAGACCTTGACGCGGCGGTACTTGCCGTCGCGCTCCTGATTCTTCGGTGTGTATCCCAAAACATAGTGATTGCGGAGTTCGATGCCGATCTTTGCGGCTACATCGGGCAGTTCGTTCAAATTCTCCACAGGGAAGTGGCGGCCGCCGGTCTGCTCGGAAAGTTCCTGCAACAAGCCGGGTCCGGATAGTTCTTCAGCGGTTCTGCCACGGGCGCCCATAGGTTCGAATATTCCAATCGCATAGACTTGGACGTCCGCTTCGCGAACTGCGTTGCGTACTTCCGATTCGGTATACCGGCTGGAATTGTCGCCCCCATCGGACAGGATGAGGATAGCCTTGCGCGGGTTGTGCGCTTTGCGCATCTGCTTCATGGCCATGTAAACGCCATCGAGCAGCGCAGTGCGGCCCTTGGCGTTGGTGAAGGTCAACTGGTTTTGAATCTCTTCGGTGCTCGATGTCATCGGCACGACCAGTTGCGGGCGGTCATTGAATTGGATGAGGAAGAATTCGTCTTCGGGGTTTGCAGTCTTGAAGAACTGAGAGACAGCCTGGCGCGCTTTCTGCAGCTTGGCGCCCATGGAGCCCGAGGCGTCGAAGACCACGCCCACGGTGATGGGTGAATCCTCTGAAGAGAACTGCGCGACTTCCTGTTCGATCTTGTCTTCGAAGACGCGGAAGTGTTCCTTCTCGAGGCCGGTAACGGAGCGGTTCATCGGGTCCATCACGGAAACCGGAATCAGCACCAGGGTGGAATCGACGCGGATGTTGGAGCGGCGGTCGCCGGGATCTTCGGAATCGGGGCTCGAGCCGGGCTTGGTGCGGACGCGCGGTTCGATGTTCGGCCTGGCGTCGGACGGGGCTCCGGCGCCGGTGGTGCGCGCTTCCGCCGGTTTGAGGGTTTCCTGCTTCTTGTCTTTGTCCTTGTCGGCCTGTTGCTGTTGTTGAGCAGCCGTTTGCGGGCTTTGCGCCGCGCGAATGACGTCCGAATCGGTCGATGTGTCCTGCCGCTGCTGCTGCTGCTGTTGGCCTAGCAGCCCCCAAGCCGCGGCTGTCGAGAGAATCACTCCGCACAACAGGAAATGGTGAATGTTTCTCATCCTCGCCTCCACATTCGCTGCGGCAAAGCCGTTGAAGCGAATTTTGCCTTCAGTATAACGAATCTCAGATTTCAAGCATCTTGCCCCATTTGCGCTCCCGGACGAGAACGCCATAAGGGGCTAGTGCGATCGGGCCGGAACCGCCATCGACATGGCCGGCAAACGGGCGGTTGGAACAGTTGACGGTGATCATGAATTCCTGCTGGGAGCCTTCGCGGACAAAGCTGGCGACGCGGCCGGCTTCTGTATTGAAGATCCAGGTGACGTCGCCTTGCTGCAACGCGGAATGGGCCCGGCGAAGGTGGATCAACTGGCGGTAGAAGCGTAGAAAGTCGGGCCGGCGCTCTGCGTTGCCCCAGTAGATGGGGACGCGGTCGAAGAGCGCGGGTGGCCCCGATTCGGCGGTGTCGCCGATTTCCTGGCCGTTGTAGAGCAGCGGAATGCCGTCCAGCAAAAAGACGATGGCCGAGGCTGCAAGCGCGGCCCGTTCGCCGAGGCGGACGATCGCGCGGGTTTCGTCGTGATTGTCGGTGAAGCGCATTTCCAGCGCGTCTTCGGGCAGCGAGGTCCGGCGCTGTTCCCAGGTTTCGCGAAGTTTCGTGGCAGGCGCGCCTTCGGTGAACACCGCATTGAGGGTGTGGAAGAACTTCCAAGCGTAGCCCGCGTCGAACGCGTTTTCGAGCAGCGCGCTCTCTTCGGCCTCGGCAATGAGCAGCGTTTCGCGGCCCAGGCGCTTGCGCGCTTCGTCCCAGAAATCGAGCGGAATGTAGTGGGCGATGTCGCAGCGAAAGCCGTCGAATCCGAAAGTGGTGCGAAAGTAATCGAGCAGGCCAAACATGTACTCGCGCAGAGCGGGATTCGCGTAGTCGAAGGCGATGACGTCTGTCCAAGCGGCCTCCGAGGAAACAGCCTTGCCCTTGGAGTCCTTGCGAAAGAAGCCGGGATGGGTGGCGAGCAGGTTGGAATCGCAGGCGGCGTGGTTCAACACGACATCGAGAATGACGCGCATGCCGCGGTCGTGCGCGTCTTGAATGAGATTGATGCAGTCCTGCTGCGCGCCGTAGGCGGGATCAATGGCGTAATAGTCGCGGATCGAGTAGGGGCTGCCAAGCGGCCCTTTGCGCTGATTCAATCCGGTAGGTTGAATCGGCATGATCCACAGCACCGTGGCGCCCAATTGCTCGAGATGATCGAGCCGCGCGCGTATGCCCTCGAACGTACCTTCAGGCGAGAAGGTTCGCGGGTTGATCTCATAGACAACTGCGGAACGCATCCATTGCGGCTTTCGCATGTTTCTCCTTTTAGAATAGCCCTGCGATACTTATGAAATGGCGGAGCAACAGTCGCATCAATCGGATCCTCGCGTGTTGAGCCGGCGGACCCTCGAGACGGATCACCGGCATCTTGCGGCTCTGCTGCGGCCCGGCATGGCGGTGCTCGATGCCGGTTGCGGCACGGGCGCGATCACGGCAGGCATTGCCACGGCTGTCGGTCCGCATGGGCGTGTGGTGGGCGTCGATCGCGATGCGCCGCTGCTCGAGGTCGCGCGGACCCGCAACCCTGGCATGGCCTTTCTGGAAGCCGATGTCCTCGACCTGCCGTTTGACGGCGAGTTCGACGTGGTGAACGCGGCGCGAACGTTGCAGTGGGTGAAAGATCCGCGGGCGGCCGTGGCGTGCATGGCTCGCGCAGCGAAGCCGGGTGGGCTGGTGGCGGCGCTCGACTACGATCATGCATGCAATACGTGGGCGCCCGAGCCTCCGAGGGAGTTCCGCGAGTTTTACGGGACTTTTCTGGCTTGGCGCGAGGGGAACGGCTGGGACAACCGGATGGCGTCGCATCTGCCGGATCTGTTCGCGGAGGCCGGTCTCGAGGATGTGCGCGTGCTCGATGCTTCGGAAACAAGCGGCCGTGGCGATGAGGCGTCGCAACTCTGGCTGCATGTGATGGATACGATCGGGCCGCGGTTTATCGAGGCGCCGACGCGGCTCGAGGAGGCCAAAGCCCTATACCGGGAATGGATCGAAAATGTTTTGGACCGGCAGACGTCTTCCATGGCGACTGTGATCGGCCGGCGGCGGCGAGTTTCGTAAAAGTACTGTAAAAGCGGCAACTCTCGGGGCGCGCCAGGCGTCGTGTGGGGAAAGGACCAATTCCGCCAATTTCCCAATAGAAAGCCGGTTGTGCAGATTTCTTCCATTTTGATTGTATGCGGGGATTCGTGTGTCGAGAGGGAAATCCAGGAATCCCTTGGGTTCCCCATCCACCGCGCGGATAGTGGCGACGGACCGCCCTCGCTCGTGATCGTGTACGGTTCGCTAACCGGCAAAAACTGCCTGCGGCCGCCAACGCTTGCGGTGGTGGACGATGCGGAGCAAGGGCTTTCCGCTCTCGAGCAGGGCGCCGACGATTTCGTCGTGCGGCCTTTTTCGGCGCGCGAGTTGAACCTGCGGATTGGCGCGATTCTACGGCGGATACAGTTGTCATTCCGATTCGGCAACGTGGTGGTGGACTTTCAGCGCGCCATGGTTTTCGTGGACGGCGAAGAGGTCAACATCTCGAACAAGGAACTGCAACTGTTGCGGTATCTCATCGCGTGCCGCGGGCGGATCGTGACGCGCGAAGAGCTGCTTCGCAACGTTTGGCGCTACCGCTCGAGCCAGACCCGGACGGTGGATTTTCACATCGCCAGCCTGCGCAAAAAACTGCATCAACGGGATCTGATCGTGACCGTTCCGAAGCAGGGTTATCGACTCGCCGCCGCGTGATTTTGTGTAAGGAACACCTTACAGATACGGGGTGTAACTTCGCGCGACACCCTGCAAAATATGGAGTTCCAGTGAGCAGGAGGTTGTAACCCAACCAAATCATGATGATCAGAAGATTGATGCTCACTTCACTCGCCGCCGCGACGATGTTCACAGCGATGGCGCAGACTTCCACGACGACCACTTCAGGATCGAGCCGCAGGCTCGACTACCTGACCGGATACCTTTCCTTGACCGATGCCCAGAAAGCCGCGGCCAAAGCGATCTTCGACGCCGCCGACGCAGCGGCGACGACCGCTGAAGGTTCGCGGGCGGCGGCGCAGACCGCCCTCAAGACGGCTATCAAGGCCAATGCGGCGGATGCGGAATTGGAGCGGCTGTCCGCCGCGATCGGTACGATTGAAGGCCAGGTGACTGCGATTCACGCCAAGGCCGAGGCTAAGTTTTATGCGCTTCTGACTGCGGAACAGAAGACCAAGTACGACGCGCTGACAACGCCGGGCGGCGGCGGCCCAGGTGGAGGCGGCCGAGGCCCGCACAACTTCGACTTGGGCTTCAGCAATTAACCGGTTGATCTAGGCGTTTGCAACGCCAGCGCGGCCCCACTCGCGGATGCGTCCGATCTCATCCGCGGGAATGTGCAGAAACTCCAGGAACTCCTGGTGTTCGGCCGGGGCCGCGCGTTCGAATTCCACGCGCCAGCGCTTCATCGCGTCTTCGAGATAAACGCGAACGACGGGATCGGCGTCGAAGCCTGACGATTTTCATGATTGAACCCACTTGTCTGTTGTTCTCGCCTCGTTTCGATTTCACCGTTCAGTTCCTGCAGGCGTCCTTCGAGGATCGCCGCCAGATCCTTGCTGGCCGGCTTGCGATCGTCGAGGATGGTGTGGATGTCCGCGAGCTTCAGTCCGGCGCTGCGATAGAAACAGGTGCGTTCGAGACGCTGCTGATCGTTCGAATTGTAGCGGCGATAGTTGCAACAAGCCGACATCGTCTGGCGTTGGAGCCTTTCAGGTGAATGATAAACTGACATCGAATGACCAAAGTTGAGCTGCATTACGATCTGGTTCGCAAGCTGGAAGATTCCGACGCCGACGCCGTGGCGAATTTGCACGGTTACTATGGCATTCAACGCGTGCACATCGAGCCCTCGCTGGACAAAATCACGGTGGATTACGATGCGTCGCGACTAAGCAGCCGCGATGTCGAAGCGGCGCTCGTTCGCTACGGAGTTCCGGTCCGGCGCACCGCCTAGCGCGGTATATACTTTGACAGTGATGGCTCGAACCCTCTCTGTCGCACTGCTTGTTTCGTTCACGCTCGCAGCGCAAGTCGACATCGTCAAAGAAGACGGAAAGATCAAGGTCGAGATCGACGGCAAGCCGTTTACAGATTTGTATCTGCCCGGCCCTGGCGTGGCGAAACCCTATCTCCACCCGTTGCGATCGGCCTCCGGCAAAATCGTGACGAGGCGCTGGCCGATGGAGCAGAACACCGGCGAGCCGACCGATCACCCGCACCACAAGGGCGTCTTCTTCGGCCACGGGGACGTCAACAAGGTCAATTTCTGGGCGAATGAACCGAACCCGAAGCAGACTAACCAAGGCGTCGTGAAACTGCATGAAGTCTCGCAAATCAAAAGTGGCAAGCGCTCGGGGACCATCGTGGCGTCGTTCGACTGGAGCGACCCCAAGGGCAAGCTCCTGCTCACCGAAAAGCGCACGGTAACTTTCTACGCGGGTGGCGACACGCGCATCGTCGACTTCGACTTTCTGTTGATTCCGAGCGGCAAGATCGTTTTTGGCGACGATAAGGAAGGGTTCTTTGCGGTGCGCGTGAATCAGGGCCTGCAGGAAGACAAGAGCATCGGCCTGATGACAAACAGCGAAGGCGCCGAGCACGAGAAGAATATCTGGGGCAAACCGGCGAACTGGGTGGACTTTCAGGGCAAGATCGACGACGAACCATTAGGCATTGCGTTCTTCGACCATCCGGAAAATCCACGGCATCCGCAACGCTGGCACGCCCGCGGATACGGGCTATTTGCGGTGAATCCATTCTGTCTTGCAGGGTGCACGGGCGATAAATCGCTGAATGGCGAATATGTTTTGGAGCCGGACCAGACCCTGCGGCTGCGTTACCGTCTGATGATTCACCCTGGAGATGCGAAATCTGCTAAGGTCGCGGAGATGTACGAGAAGTACGGGTCTACGAAACAGTAGGGGTTTGGCATGAAGAAATCGATTCTCATATTTGCGGTTGCGGTAGCCGTTGTGACGACGCTCGGAAGTTGGCTGGGTTCCGCCCAACCGGCGGCGGCCCCACCAGCGGGCGATGCGTTGATGGAGGCTTTCAAGCTGGTGGAGGTCTCATCGGTCGCCGACGCGATGGAGCAGTTATACGGCCAGAAGGCGTACATGTCGCATGAGATGCGGCCGAACATCGTGTCGAAGTTCGCGGGCCCCGCGGTGACCGTACTGATGAAGAAAGAAGAGCACAAAGAGGGTTCCGGCGCCTCGGAAGGCATGCTGGATGCGATCGACAAGGCGCCTGCGGGGTCGGTCTACGTGATGGCTCTCGAGGACAACGCCGACATCGCGGGCATGGGCGGCATCATGGGTACGGCGATGAAATATCGTGGACTTGCTGGCGCGGTGATCGACGGCACGGTGCGCGACATTCCGCAGCTTCGCCGCCTGCAATTCCCGGTCTATTCGCGCGGCATCTCGCCGGGCACATCGGTCAATCACTACCGGTTTGGCGGCATGAACGTGCCGGTGAAGTGCGCGGGCGTGACCGTGAATCCGGGCGATATCGTCGTGGCCGATGAAGACGGCGTGGCCGTGGTTCCCAAGGACAAAGCCGCGGCGGTGCTGCAGAAGGCGCAGGAACTCGACGACACCGAACATAAGATGTATCCGTTCGTCGAAAAATTCAAGAGCGTCAAAGAAGCGGTGCGGCGGTTTGGACGCATTTAGAGTGTCGCGATGACCGATGGCGCCGTTACAGGGGTCAACTTGCGGCCCGGCGGGTTCCTGGCGCAGTTGGGTCCGGGCTCGACGGTTGTATTCTTTCTGCGCCACTTCGGTTGAATCTTCTGCTACGAGGCCGTGATGGATTTACGGCGATTGCATGCGAAGGGGAACTATCCCGAGGTGGTGTTCGTGTTCCGCGATTCGGTGGAGCGTGGCGAACGGTTTTTTGCCAAGGAATGGCCGCAGGTGCGCGCGATTGCGGATGCGCGCGGCGAATGGTGGAAGGCGTTTGCGATTCGCCGGGGCGGCTTCTGGTCGATGTTCGGCCCGCAGGTGTTTGCCGCGGCGTTGCGCGCGATGCGCAAGGGGCATTTTGTGAGCGCGCCGGGATCTTCGCCGCTGTTTGAGCCGGGGGCGTTTGTGCTCGCCGAGGATGGCGAGCGGTTGTGGAGCCACCCTTTCCGCCATATCGGCGATCACCCGGACTTTGCGGCGTTGGCGAAATACAAGAAATGAATCTGCAGGGGCATAAGGACGTTCATTCGATTTTGGCGGCTGCTCTCGAGGCTGCCGATCCAGCTATTGCGATCCGGCGTTTGTTGAAACTTCGCGCCGGGGTCTTGCATGTGGGCGACTCGCTTTCCTACGAGTTGGCCCGCTTCGATCGAATTCTCGTGGTTGGCGCTGGCAAGGCCACGGCGCAGATGGCCTGGGCGATCGAGCGATTGTTGGGGGATCGCATTGCCGCCGGCCTCATCAACGTGAAATATGGCCACACGGCGGACCTGCATCGCGTCGAGACCAATGAATGCGGGCATCCCGTGCCAGACGATGCGGGATGGCGCGGCGCGCGTAGGATCGCGGAAATGGTCCGCGGAGCGGGCAAGCGCGATCTGGTGATCTGCCTGATTTCCGGTGGGGCCTCCGCGCTTTTGCCTTTGCCTGTCGAGCCCTTGACCCTGGCGGATAAGCAAGGCATCACGCAACAATTGCTCGCCAGCGGCGCGGACATCCACGAGATGAACACGGTGCGCAAGCACTTCTCTGCAATCAAGGGCGGGCAACTGGCGCGGCTGGCGAATCCCGCTGCGGTGTTGACGCTGATTCTGTCGGATGTTATCGGCGATGATCCGAGCACGATCGGTTCGGGTCCGACGGCGCCGGATCGGACGACTCGCGAGAGTGCGCTGGCAGTGTTGCGAAAGTACGGGATTCGGGTTCCGATCGAGCCCGTGGAGACGCCGAAGCCTGGGGACGCCTTGTTCCGGCGCGTCAGGAATGTCGTGGCCGGCAGCAATCGATTGGCGATGGAAGCCGCGCGGAAGCAGGCGAAGAAGCTTGGCTATCGCACGCTGGTGTTGTCTTCGTTCATCGAGGGCGAGACCCGCGACGTGGCTCGCGTACATGCGGCGATTGCGCGGGAAATTGTGGCGAGCGGGCAGCCACTGCGGGCGCCGGCGTGTGTGATTTCAGGCGGGGAAACCACAGTTACGATTCGTGGCGCCGGCCTCGGCGGGCGCAACCAGGAGTTCGCATTGGCGGCTGCGATCGATATACAGGGCGTCCCGGGCGTAACGATTGCGAGCGCGGGCACCGACGGGACGGACGGGCCTACGGATGCGGCGGGTGCAATTGCGGACGGCGAGACTGTGGCTCGCGCGGCGAAACTGGGGATGGACGCGCGGGCCTATCTGGCGGACAATGACTCGTATCGTTTCTTCAAGCCGCTGAAGGGACTGATTATGACAGGCCCTACAGGTACGAATGTGATGGATTTGCGGCTGATTCTGGTGCGGTGAGCTGTTCAAGGCTCGCGCACAAGGCGAAAGCCGATCATGCGCCAGGCCTGAAGCGACGGCCAGCCTCCCGAACGTGCGTACGTGCGGAGGTCGTGGGGCTCGAAGAAGAACGATCCGCCTCGCAACACGCGGTACGCTCCCTTGTCCGGACCCTTGGGATTCTTGCGCGGTGACGACGTGTAGTAGTCGCGCTGGTACCAGTCCGAACACCATTCCATGACGTTGCCAGCCATATCGAGCGCGCCATAGGGCGAGGCGCCGTTGCTGGTTTGAAAGTCGCCGCGCTTGCTGCCGTCGTAATAGCCAACCACTTGCCCGGTGTCGAACTTTTGCGCGCCAGTGTAGTTGGCGTGTGAGTGGTCAATGTCATTTCCCCAGGGGAATCGGCGCTGGTCGATTCCGCGGGCGGCCTTTCCCATTCGGCTTCCGTCGGCAGGCGGTACTTCTTACCGCTTTTCGCGCTCAGCCAGTTGCAGTAGGCTGTAGCCGCGTCCCAATTGACGCCGAGTACGGGATAGTTGTCGCTATCGGGTGTGGCGCCGCCATGGTTTTGCGGCTGCGTCCAGTAAGGGCTTTGATCCTTGGGCACGATGCGGCCGGTGGGCCAGAATTTGGGATTGTCGTATCCGGGGTCGGATTGAAATCGCTTCCAGTCGGCGTTGGTGACTTCGAGCTTGCCGATGTAGAAAGCGTCGAGATCGACGGTATGGACCGGGCGTTCGCGCGATTCGCCATCGCCGAAGTTGTCACCCATCTGGAATGCGCCTGCGGGGACGAAGAGAAAGTCGCCGTAGCCGTCGTTGACGACTTTCGGCGGTTGCGCCAGCGCGAGGCCGGTGACCAACAAAAACGGAAATAACCGCATGAGACTACCGGCTGCCTCGAAGTAATTCGCGAACAACGGGATCGGCATCAAGGGTTACTCCACGATTGGCGGATCGAAAAGCCGATCGCCTGTTCGCTGCGAAGAAGCTCTTGCCGTCGAAGAAACCGTTCAGCTTCAGAAAATGCTTCAAGTCGTCCATCCACGGGCTGAACTCGGGGCTGAGCGACGCCGCGCCGAATCCGTGACGGCCGCGCTGGTACAGGTGGAGTTCCGCGACCGCGCCTGCTTTATTCATATCGAGAAACAGTTGCGCGGAACCATTTGCAGCGCCTCTGTCCGCGGCGGCGGCGAGAAGAAACGTCGGCGGGAACGTCTTCAGATCCTCCTTGGGCGTCGCGCGGCCGGCGCTGTAGACCATCAGCAGCAGGTTGGGCTTGGAATCGATCTTGTCAATCGGATCGGGCGCGTTCGCATCGCCGGGTCCCGCAGCGGCGGCGACCAGACGCGCCATGCTCGAACCCGCCGAAAAGCCGGCGAAAAGAATCCGGTTGGGATCGAGCTTCCACTCCGAGGCACGCGAGCGCACAAGCCGCATCGCACGATTGCCATCGAGGGTACGCGCATCGTCGTTGTAGCGCGGGTTCAATCGGTAGGTGAGGACGAACGCCGTCGTGCCCCAGTCATTGAAGCGTTCAGCGACTTCGATGCCTTCGAGCCCATACATGAGCATGATGTTCGACCCGCCGGGCGCGATGATCACCGCGGAACCGTTGCGCTTATTCTCGGGCGGCATGAAAACAGTGAGGAACGGTTCATCGAGCGGGCCCTCGCCAACTGCGGCCGGGACGCGCCCGGATGGCCACAGGGGGATGTTGTAGTTCACGTCGGCAGCCCACATAGCGGCGGCAGTTACGAGTAAAAGCACGATTCTCGTCATCGCTATCGAGTTTCTATCGATTGCGCACACGATGTCAAACGCGGGCTCATGATAGATTTGTGGTTTGATTCCTACGAAGTACATCGCCGCCGCGGCGTTTGCGGCTTGCAGCGCCGCTTTGCCGGCTGCGGACGCCACCGCTGTGTTCGGCTTTGTGCGGAAGAACTGCGTCGCCTGCCATAACGCTACTGCTGCGAATGGCGATTTGAACCTCGTCGCCTATAAAGACGCGAAATCGTTCGACGAAAACCGCGATGTATGGGAGCGCGTGGTTTCGAAGCTGAAGACCGGCGAAATGCCGCCTCCTGGGGTCGCCAAGCCTCCGGCGCCTGAGGTGAAGGCCGTTACCGGCTATCTCGAAGCCGAGTTCGCGCGCCAGGATCGCACGGCGAAGCCAGACCCGGGGCGGGTGACGGCGCGGCGTCTGAATCGAGCCGAGTACAACAATACGGTGCGCGATCTGCTGGGCGTGGACATCCGGCCGGCGGACAACTTTCCCAACGATGAGAGCGCGTACGGGTTCGACAACATCAGCGATGCGTTGACCATCTCGCCGGTGCTGATCGAGAAGTATCTGTACGCCGCCGAGCGCGTGGTTCGCACTGCGATTTACGGGCCCGAGAAGCTGAAGCCGGCGATGATTCACTATCCGCTACCGGTGCGCATCAACGACACGGTGGACAAGCCAACGATTCCCAAGGATCTCTTTCATTACGACCTGACGGGCTTGAGCAGGCGGCATTCGGCGCATGTGGTGCATCGCTTTCCGGTGGATGGTGAGTACAGCTTTCGACTGGTGTTGAATGGCCATCGGCCGAACCAGTCTGAACCTGCGACTCCAGCGCTATTCATCGATGGCAAACTGATTCAGCAGTGGGAAGTGGATGCAACCGATCTCGAGGGGCAGATTGTCGAGGTCCGCGCGAAGGTGACGGCGGGCGAGCATCTGCTGTCCGGTTCGTATTTGCGCAACTATCAGGGGCTGCCTCCGAAATATAACGGTCCGGAGCCTTCGAAACGGCCTCCGGAAGCGCTGATTTCGGTGCGCGGCAAGTTGAGCGAAAAGGATATCGAGACGCTGCGCAAGTTCGGCACCAAGATCAAGACGGACCGGCTCGAAACGCGCATCGACAATCGTTACGAGTCCATCGACGTGGGTGGCCCGTTCTCGCAAACCGAGGGGCCTTCGGCCGAAAGCACGAAACGAATCTTTGTTTGCCCCCAGCAGACAGATACCTGCGCGCAGACGATCGTGACCCGGTTTGCAGGCCGGGCGTTCAGGCGGCCGGTGAGTTCCGCGGAAGCCGCGCCATTTGTGAAGCTCTATGCTCTGGCGCGCAAGCAGGGCGACGGATTCAAGGAAGGGATCGCGACAGCGCTTCAGGGCGTTCTTGTTTCGCCCCATTTCCTGTTTCGCGTGGAAAAAGACCCGCCCGGGCCTTATGCGCCAGCGAGCGATTTCGAACTTGCGTCGCGGTTGTCGTACTTTTTGTGGAGCAGCATGCCGGATGCGGATTTGCTCGGCGTAGCCGCCCAGGGCAAACTGCGGCAACCTGCAGCGCTGGCCGCGCAGGTGAAACGGATGTTGCGCGATGAGAAGTCTCGCGCGCTGGTGGACAATTTCGCTGGACAGTGGTTGCAATTCCGCAACATCGACGTCATGAAGCCGGACGTGGGCAAGTTCCCCGAGTTTGAAGATAGCCTGCGGCTTTCGATGCGTCGTGAAACGGAATTGTTCGTCGAGAATCTGATTCGCGAGGACGGCAGCCTGCTCGACATCCTCGACGCCAAACACACGTATCTCGACGAGCGGTTGGCGCGATTTTACGGCATCCCCGGCATCACGGGACCCGAGTTCCGTCGCGTGGATATGAGCGGGACCAAGCGCGGCGGCGGCGTGCTGGCGCAGGGCAGCATTCTGACGATTTCTTCCTATTCGACGCGGACCTCGCCTGTTTTGCGCGGCAAGTGGATTCTCGAGAATCTACTCAACGCCCCGCCTCCTCCGCCTCCCCCAGTTGTGCCGTTGCTTGACGAAAGCAAGGTTGGCCAATCGGCATCGCTGCGGCAGCAGATGGAAGCGCACCGAGCGAATCCGGCTTGTGCATCGTGCCACTCCAAGATGGATCCTCTAGGCTTCGGTCTCGAGAATTTCAATGCGATCGGCGGGTGGCGCGATATGGACGGTAAGTTTCCGGTGGATGCCTCCGGGGAGTTGCCGGGCGGCCGGATGTTCCAGGGACCGGTGGAGTTGAAGGGCCTATTGACGCAGGACCGGGAGGCGTTTGTGCGGGGCGCGGCTGACAAATTGCTGACGTACGCCCTGGGCCGGGGGCTGGAGCGGTTCGACCGTCCAGTAGTGCAGGAAATCGCGGGCAGGCTGCCCGAAAGTAACTACCGATTCTCGGCGCTCGTCCTCAATATAGTGAACAGTCTGCCGTTTCAACAGAGGCGGTCCGCCGCGCCGAATCCCGCGCACGGAGCGAAAACAGAATAGAATCATGATGATTGTGACCGGAAAACACCTTTCCCGCCGATCGCTGCTTCGTGGCGCGGGCGTCGCAATGGCGCTGCCGCTGCTCGATGCGATGCAGCCTGCCTTTGCCGGTTCCGTTGCGAAATCCGGGGCGCGGCGTGTGGGCGTGGTGTATGTTCCGAACGGCATCATAATGAAGGATTGGCTGCCGGCGAAGGCTGGCGCGGACTTCGAGTTCACGCGCATTTTGAAGCCGCTGGAACCGATGCGCGAGCACATCACGCTGATTTCCGGGCTTTCGAATGAGGCGGCGAAGAAGGCGCAGGGCGGCGGGCACGCCAAAGCTTCAGGCAGTTTTCTTTCTGCCACTCCGCCGAAGTACACGGCGGGTTCCGACGTTCGCGCCGGCACGACGTTCGATCAGGTTCTGGCATTGCGGTCGGCGGCTGATGTTCGCGTGCCATCGCTGCAGTTGGGCTGCGAAGATTCGCGCATGATCGGCAACTGCGATACGGGTTCGAGTTGCGCGTATACCAACAGCCTGTCGTGGAAGAATCCCGATACGCCGATGGCGGTGGAAGTGAACCCGCGATCGGTGTTCGAGAGGCTGTTTGGAACCGTCGATCCGAGCCTGGACGCTGCGACGCGGGCTCGCCGGGCGTTGTACAAGAAGAGCATTCTCGATTTGACGCGGCAGGACGCAAGCGCCCTGACCGGCACGCTGGGAGCGACGGACCGCCGCAAGATGGACGAGTATCTGACGGCGATTCGCGAAGTGGAAATCCGCATCGCGAAGTCAGAGAAGGATCCTGAAATCCCCACAGGCGAGAAGCCTTCGGGAATTCCGTTCGAATACCGCGAGTACGTGAAGCTGATGTTCGACCTACAGGTGATTGCGTTCCAATCGGACCTGACGCGCGTGTTCACAATGATGTTGGGGCGCGAGGGCAGCGTGCGCACGTACCCCGAGATCGGCGTGCCCGATCCGCACCACCCGCTGACGCACCATCGCAACCATCCGGACTTCATCGAAAAGGTCACCAAGATCAACGAATTTCACGTCGAGCTGCTCAGCTATTTCGTGAACAAGCTGCGCGAGACGAAGGACGGCGACGGTTCGCTGCTCGATCATTCGGCGATCCTTTACGGAGGCGCTCTGAGCGACGGCAACGGGCATTCGAACGACAATCTGCCGCTTCTGGTGGCCGGCCATGCGGGGGGCATTCCGGGCGGACGGCACGTGGCGTCTGCTGCGAAAACTCCGGTGGCGAACCTGTTTCTACGCATGATGGACAGCGCTGGTTTCGACGCCGAGCGGTTTGGCGACAGCACCGGTAAGCTCGACCTAAGCGCGTAGGCAGGATTACATTCCGGGTTAGGGCCGCGGTCGCGCCATAATAGATAACAATAGGATTCATCCGTGAAAGCTCTCACAACCTTCGCGCTCGCCGCTCTCTTCTTGTCTGCTCAGCCCAAGCCCCCTGCGGCCGGCAGAGTCGAGATCTTCAAGGAAGCCGACTTGCGGCCGGGCATGAAAGCCACCGCTTGGACGGTCTTTCAAGGCACGGAAGCCGAACCGGTTCCGGTGGAAATCATCGGAATCATGAAGAATGCCTGGGGACCGAAGCAGGACATCATTCTCGGCAAGATGGGCGGCAAGGCCCAACGCACGAACGTCGCGGGCGGCATGAGCGGCAGCCCCGTGTATATCGAAGGCAAGTTGGTGGGCGCGGTGGCGCTGCGCATGTCCGTGTTCTCTCCGGACGCCATCTGCGGCATCACTCCCATCGAGAACATGCTCGAGATCAATGCGATTGACGCGTCCCGGCCGTCCGATCCGAAGGCGCCGGGGACGATTCCGGTGCGGCGCGCGGCGCTCGATGTGCCCGGCGATTTGCTGCAACAGGTGGTGAGCGCCGGCTCGCAGATGGTTCCGATCGACACGCCGATGACCATGTCCGGCTTTACCGAAAGCACGCTGCGTGAGTTCGGCGCGATGTTCAATCAAATGGGCCTCAAGGCCGCGCAGGGCGGCGCGACCGGAACGCTGATGTCTCCGCGGCCGGCGCCGGGCTGGCAGAATTCGCTGAAGCCCGGCGAGGCCGTGGCGGGCGTGCTGGTTTCCGGCGATATGAGCATGACCGGACTCGGCACTGTCACCTACAACGATGGCAATCGCGTGCTGGCATTCGGGCATCCGTTTTTCAACCTCGGCCCGGTGAACATGCCAATGTCGAAGGGCGAGATCGTGATGGTGTTATCGAGCCAGTTTCAGCCCAACAAGTTCGGCAATGCGACGGAGATTGTGGGCGCGCTGCGGCAGGACCGGCACTCGGGCATCATGGGCGTGCTGGGCGAGACCGCCGGTATGATTCCCGTGAAGATCAAGGTTCGCTCCCATGCCGGCGCTACGCCTCGTGAAAAGGATCTCAACTTCAACGTGTTCGTGCAGCAGAAGTGGACCCCGTTTCTCATGATGGTGACGCTGTTCAATTCGATCGACGGCATGAACGAGTTTGCCGAGGACACGACATATCGCGTGAGCGGCAACATCAACATGGCCGACGGCTCGAAGATCTCGGCGCACACGGTTCGAGCCCCTTCTGACCTGCCGGTGGCCCCGCCGATGCTGGTGGCCGGATGGTGGGGCGAGAAGTTCAACAAGCTGTTCTTGAACGCCGTGGAAAGTCCGAGTCTGAAGAGCGTCGATGTCACCGTGGATCTGCTGCCGGAACGGCGCAGCGCCGCGATCGAGAATGCCTGGCTTGCAAAGAATGAAGTGGAAGCGGGCGAGGAGGTTCCCGTCCGCGTGTTTCTGAGGCCGTTTCGCGGCCCGCGCATCGAGCGTGAGGTAAAGGTCAGAATTCCCGCCGGCCTCGCCAAGGGCGATCATCGAATTCTACTCAGCGATTCCGACACTTTGGATCGCATTCTGACGTTCGCCGCTTCGACGAACCGTTTTCTCGATTTGCCGCAGACGGTTTCGATCCTCAACCAGGAACGCATCAACAACCGGTTATACGTCTCGCTGGTGGAACAGAAGCCGACGGTGTATGCGGAAGACAAAACGCTGCCCAGCCTGCCTGCATCGGTGTTGAACGTGATGCAGTCGGCGCGCACTGGCAACCGCGCCTTGTTCACCGTGCCCGAGACGTTGCACGAACAGGGTTCGGTGGAACTCGACCAGATGGTGACGGGCAGCTATTCCCTCAAGATCACAGTCAAATAAAACATGAAGACCAACGTAATTTTGCCGCTCGCGCTGGCATTGGCCGCGGGCTGGAGCGCGAGAGCCGTCGAAACGAAGTCATGGCAGCAGGGCGAGATGGCCGACTTCGAACGCGGAAAGCTGACGAAACTGTCTCTGCGCAACGATGGCCGCCTCTCGCTCGCTCCCGCGGTGAAGGAACTGCATGACGCATCGGCCAGTTATTTATGGGCCTGCGCGCAGGATTCGAAGGGCAACCTTTACGTGGGTGGCGGCAGCGTCAACGGCACGACCGAGAAGCTGATTCAGATCGATCCGGGCGGTAAATCGAAGACGATCGCCGAACTCGAAGGGCTCGAGATCCACGCCATCGCGCTCGACAGGAATGACGCCATTTACGCAGCTACCGCGCCGGACGGCAAAGTGTACCGGCTGCGCAGCGCGAGCTCGAAGCCGGAGGTGTTTTACGATCCCAAGGCGAAGTACATCTGGGCGCTCGTGTTCGGGGCGAATGGCGATTTGTTCGTCGCGACCGGGGACAAGGGCGAGATCCATCGCGTTGGCGCCGACGGCAAAGGCAGCGTGTTTTTCAAGACCGACGAGACGCACATCCGGTCTTTGACAATTGATGGACAAGGCAATCTGATCGCAGGCACGGAACCCGGCGGCTTGATCCTTCGCGTGGGTTCGAATGGCGAGGGATTCGTGCTGTACCAGTCGCCAAAGCGTGAAGTGACGGCGGTGGCGGTAGCCAAAGATGGTTCCATCTGGGCCGCGGCCGTGGGCAACAAGGGCGGCGGAGCGCCGGCGATGGCGTCGCCAGTTCCCGTTTCAGCGCCCGCACCGGCGGCGCCAACGGCTCCGGGGCAACCTGCGGCGCCCGCGGCGGCGGTCGGGCGAACAGTGGCGGGGATGGGGCCTAACGTGGGGGCGTTTCCCGCTATTCAAGGCGGCACGGAGGTCTATCGCATCCAGCCTGACGGGTTCCCAAAGCGCGTCTGGCAGCATGGTTCGGACATCGTGTACTCTCTGGCGTTCGACGCGACAGACCGGCCGCTTCTCGCGTCCGGCAATAAGGGCAATCTGTACCGCATCGATTCCGATCATCAGTACACGCTGGTCGTGACCCTTGCGCCGACCCAAATCACGTCGCTGAGCACCGGCCGCAACGGCGCGGTTTACGCAATGACGGGCAATATCGGCAAGGTGTTTCAAATTGGGCCGCAGACCGAGAGCGAAGGCTCGATCGAGAGCGATGTGTTCGACGTGGGCGCGTTCTCGTATTGGGGCCGGCTGAGCTATTACGGCGCGTTGCCGCAGGGCGTGAAGTTCGAAACGCGCAGCGGCAACCTGAGCACCCCGCAGAAGAATTGGAGCCAATGGGCCACGGTTTCGCTCACTGGCAAGCACGGGCGCGTCGCGTCCCCATCCGCGCGGTTTCTGCAGTATCGGGCGACGCTTTCGCAGAATGCGGATCTGACCGGCGTCGACATCGCGTATCAGGCGCGGAACATTGCTCCAACAATCGAAGATATAGAAATCACGCCTCCGAACTACAAGTACCCGGCGCCGTCGACGCTTTCGCTGACATCGAATACTCTTTCCTTGCCTGCGTTGGGACAGAAGCGGTCCGCGCCTTTGGTTCCGGGCGAACTCAACACGGGCGTCACGCTGAATTATGCGAAAGGGCATATTGGCGCGCGATGGCTGACCCGGGACGAAAACGGCGATACGCTCACATTCAAGGTGGAAATTCGCGGGGTGCAAGAGACCGAGTGGAAGCTGATCAAGGACAAGCTGCGCGACCGCTTCGTCAGTTGGGACACTGCCGCTTACGCCGATGGCGAGTACATGCTGCGCGTTACGGCGAACGACGGAGCGTCGAATACGCCTGCCGATACGCTGACGGCCGTGCGCGAATCCGACACGTTTCTGATCGACAACACGGCGCCGCGGATTTCCGGACTCACGGCGCGGGCGGCGAGCGGCGGTTCGAAGATCGACATTGCGTTCGAAGCGAAAGACAGCCAGAGCGTGATTGCCAAGGCGGAATACTCGATCAATGGAGGCGATTGGATTGTCGCCGAGCCTTCGACGCGCTTGAGCGATTCCTCTGAGCTGGCTTACAAGTTTGCCGTGGACAAGCCTCACGGCGCCGGTTCCGAATTCACGATTGCGGTGCGGGTGACCGATGAGTTTGACAACCAATCCGTCGAGAAAACTGTAGTGAAGTGATCTATGAACCTGGCCTGGCTCGATGACCGTCTCTGGTTTCCAGACCCGAAACGCGCGAGCCGCGAGGGATTTGTTGCGGTTGGCGGCGACCTGTCGGTGGACCGGTTGCGGCTTGCTTACAAGTCCGGCATTTTTCCGTGGACCGATGACCCGATTACGTGGTGGTCGCCGGATCCGCGGGCGATCTTCGAGCTCGATCAATTCCATATTTCAAGAAGCTTGGCGCATACGCTGAAGCGCGGCGTGTTTACCGTAACGTTCGATCAGGCGTTCGAGCAGGTGATCCGCGCGTGCTCGGAGGTTCCGCGGCACGACCAGTCCACGTGGATTTCGCCATATTTCATCGAAGCGTACACGGAGATGCACCACGCCGGGTGGGCGCATAGCGTGGAGACCTGGCTCGGCGGGCAACTGGTGGGCGGGGTTTATGGCGTTGCGATAGGCGGGTTCTTCGCGGGGGAAAGCATGTTCCACAAGACGTCGAACGCGTCGAAGGTCGCACTGGCTCACCTGGTCGCCCGGTTGAAGGAGCGCCACTACCTGTTGTTCGACACGCAGATGACGACGCCCGCAACGCTGCAGTTGGGGGCCGCGGAGATTCCTCGCGGAGAGTATCTGAAGCGGCTCGCTGTGGCGATTGAGGCGGACTGCCGGTTCGTATAGCCGGCTCTCCTAGATTCGTAGAAAGATTTTGCGCCGGTACATCCACAGGCAGATCAGCCAGAGGATCGCCAGAACGCTTGCGCCTTGGGTGACCAGCATCCATTGCTTGCCGAAGATTTCGAAAATGTTCTGGCCGAAATGGATCTTCAGCGATTGCGCGACGAAGGTTTCCATCAGGTGCACGAGCACGTACATCGCAATGGAGTTCATGCCGGCGACGAGGAACGGGAAGGTCCATTTCTTCCAGCCGCGCACGTCGATCGCCCAATAGCACGCGGCTAGGATCAGCGCGGTGCAGCCTCCGGCGAAGATAGCCCAGGATGGGGTCCAGATGCGCTTCACGATGGGGCAAACACCAGTCGTGTCAAGCAACATGCCCAGTGCGATGCCCGCGACTCCCGCGATGCCGAGTGTCCGCAGCTTGCGTCCCGATGATCTGCTGCCGCGCAGCACGCCGCCGGCGAGCAGGCCGAAGATCATGGTGGCGAGCGAAGGTACGAAATTGAGCGTCAGATAGCCGCCTCCGTTGAAGACGAACGGACTCTCACGCGGAAACAAATTGAGGAACCATTGATCGGCGAGGTTCGCGAGATTGCTGTTCTTGTCCCAATGCGAGGCGAAGCCGGTGAGGTGATGCGGCCAGCCCGCGGGCACGCCGGCGGCGGCGAAATCAAAGCCCGGACCCGGGGCAGGGTAGAGCGCGAAGGCTGCCCAATAGCCAATGAGAACCACTCCCGCGGCTATCGCCTGCATACGGGGTTTGGTGAATCCGAGGGCGAACAGAAAGGGAAAGCCGAGGCCGATCTGCGTGAGGACGTCTTCGAAAGTGAAGTACGTCTGGGGCCGATGCGCCGAGCGAAGAAAGATGCCGAGCGTGATCAACAGAAACGACCGCCAAACGGCGTGGAACCACAGATTCACCGGCTTCTCGCCGCGATCGATGCGGTTTGCAATCGACCACGGCAGCGCCACGCCAACCATGAACATGAACGAGGGCTGGATGAGATCCCAGAGCGACCATCCGGTCCATGGCACGTGACTGGTGTGGAACTCGACGAAGCGCCAGAATCCGCTGCCGGCCGCGAATTGATGCGCCGTTTTGGGAATCTGCAACATTTCCGACGCCATGAAGAGCATAGTGGCGCCGCGGTAGACGTCGAGCGACTGCAGTCTTCTCAGGAACTCGCGAACAACGGGATCGGCGTCGAGAGTTCCTGGGCTATGGGCGGATCGCAAAGCCGATCCCTGTTCGCTTCTTAGGAACTCGCGAACAACGGGATCGCCGTCGGGGGTTTCTGGTCCATTGGCGGATCGCAAAGGCGATCCCTGTTCGTTTTGTCCGGTCATTTGCTCGAGTCATCATATACTGTGAACTGGGCCGATGCGGTAGGCGGCTGGACCTTTCAAACAAATGAGATTGATTTCACGCGTTGCGATTGTTTCCGTTCTTTGTTGTTTCTTCTCCGGTTGCGGAATGTTTCCAAAAACCGTCAAGGTGGGTTCGAAAAACACCACGGAACAGATTCTGCTCGGCGAGATTCTGGCGCAGTGCCTGGAAAAGAAGACAACCTTCAAAGTCGAGCGGCGGTTGGGCCTGGGCGATTCGGCGATCGTACATCAAGCGGCTATCAGCGGCGACGTGGATATTTTCGCGGAAGATACGGCGACGGCGACCTCGGTGGTGATCAAAGAGAACGTCATCATGGATGCGGGCGCGATGTTGGAGCGGGTCCGCAACGAGTATGCGCGCCTTTACGGCCTGCAGATTTCGAAGCCTTTGGGCGCGACGGCCGGGGCGGTCATGGTGGTTTCAAAGAGCATCGCGGCGAAGGAAAAGCTGACCGATCTCTCGTCCGCCGCCGCAAGCAGAACCGGATGGAGACTGGGCGTGACCGAAGACTTCGCGGGCCGCCGGGACGGCCTTTCGCTGTTTTCGACGGCCTACAAGCTGGTGCAGCAGCAAGGTCCGCGCACGATGGAACCGGCGAACGAATATCAGGCGCTCACGGACGGACAGGTCAATATGATTTCGGCGGTGGAAACGGACGGCATGCTGACGGAGCCCACGATGCAGATTCTGACGGACGACAAACGGATTTTTCCGCCGAGCCAGATTTGCTTTGTGATCCGCCGGGATGCGTCCCAAAAGGTGGCCGGGCTCGACGCAGCCGTGGAGCGGATGGCGGGCAAGGTGTCGACGGCGGATCTGCGGCGCATGGGCCGCGAGGCGTTGGTGAACAAGCGTCCAATTGCCGTTATCGCCCGCGAGTTTCTGTTGCAAGCCGGGCTGGACTGATTCGGTCACGATGCTGGTCTTGCTCCATACCTTGTTGGGCGCGGCGTTAGGGTTCGCCGCGGGGTGGGTCGTGGGACTGGTTTTCCAGTGGCCGGAAGCGGCGCAAACCGGCGCCGTCTGCGGCTGCGTGGGCCAGGTCTGCCGGGCCGCCCTGGCGTGGGTTTCACGCCCTTCGGATGAGACCGCCGTCTACCAGAGCCGGATCACTACATGGCCGGTTTTGGCCTGTATTTGCTGTGGAATCGCGGCCGTAGCATGGTTGTTGCGTTTCCCCGCAACCGTGGTTGTACCTGCTGCGTCGTACCTGTTAGTCCGACTCCTGTTGAGTTGGCAACACCGCGGACCGGGAGCGCTCAACGGGACTGCCTTGCGGGTGGCGGCCAGGGGTGGAGAATTGATCACACTGCTGGCCGCTATCCTAACCGCCCGCGAGCCGCTATTATAAAGGGGTTAGGCTTCCTCTTGATACTTCGCCTTGTTATTGAAAACCTCAAACACCGCCCCGTACGCACCGCGCTAAGCGCGGTCGCCATCGGACTGCAGGTCACGATGGTGTTGACGCTCGTGGGCGTAAGCCGCGGCATGCTGGAGGAATCCTCCAAGCGCGTTCGCGGCACTCAAGCTGACATTCTCATCAAAGATGGCGGCAGCGCAGTCATCGGCTTTTCCACGGACATGAAGGCGAAGTACCTGCCTTTCATCCAACAGTTTCCTGGCGTTTCTTCCGCTACGGGCGCTCTGATTCAGCCGGTGGGCATGCTCGACAGCGTGACCGGCATCGATTACGCTGCGTTCGACCGCATGAGCGGCGGGTTCCGGTACATCAGCGGCGGACCGTTTCAGGGTCCCGACGATTTGATCATCGACGAAATCTACGCGCGGTCGAAAAACCTCAAGGCCGGCGACCATGTGAAGAACATTCTGAATAAGGAATGGCGCATCGTTGGGGTGGTCGAGTCCGGTAAACTGTCTCGCGTATTTGTGCAGTTGGATGTGCTCAAAGATCTGATGGGCAAATCCGACAAGCTGACGGCGATTTACGTGAAGGCGTCCGACCCTGCGGCGATTCCGGCGCTGGTTGAGGCAATGCGCGAGAAGATGCCGGAAAACAAGGTCATTACGGTAGAAGAATTCGTTTCGCTGGTGTCGGTGAACAACATCCCGATGCTGCGGACCTTCATCCGCGTCGTGATCGGACTGGGCGTGTTTATCGGCTTCCTGGTGGTGTTCCTGTCGATGTACACCGCGGTGCTCGAGCGCACGCGCGAGATCGGCATTCTCAAGTCGCTGGGCGCTTCGCCGCTGTACATCCTGTCGATCCTGCTTGCGGAAACAGCGCTGCTCGCGGTGATCGGTTCGATCTTTGGCGTCGTGTTCACTTACGGCACGCAGTGGATCATGAATACGTTCGTTCCGGAGATGGTGCAGGTGACGACCCCCGACTGGTGGCCGATCGCAGCCGGCATCGCGATCACGGGTTCGTTGATCGGGGCCGTGTATCCGGGTTTGAAAGCCGCGCGTCAGGACGCGATTGAGGCGTTGGCCTATGATTGAGATTCGAAATCTTCGCAAAGTGTACAAGCAGGGCGACGTCGATGTGCAGGCGTTGCGCGGCGTGAATCTGGATGTCGACAAGGGCGAGTTCCTGTCGATCGTCGGGCCTTCGGGCTGCGGCAAGTCCACGCTGTTTCATATCCTGGGCGGGTTGACGCCTCCGACAGATGGTTTGGTGAAGATCGATGGCACGGACCTCAATTCGCTGACGGATTCGCAGCGGACCGAATTGCGTAAGGGCAAGGTAGGCTTCGTCTTTCAGAAGTACAACCTGTTGCCGACGCTGACGGTGGAAGACAACATCGAGATCGCGCGCCACATCGCGGGCAAACGGCACGGCGAACGCGACGCGTGGTTCGAGGACGCGATCAATCTGCTGGGTCTGCGGACCAAGCTCGACCGCAAGCCTCGGGCGCTTTCGGGCGGCGAACAGCAGCGCGTGGCGATCGCGCGGGCGATCGTGAATCACCCGGTGATCCTGCTGGCCGACGAACCGACGGGTAACCTGGATACGGAAAACTCAGAGCTGGTGCTGGGGCTGTTGCGCGACCTGAATGAGCGGACCGGCCAGACGATCCTGATGATCACTCACAATCCGGAAGCGGCGGCGTATGGCCATCGCACAGTGAGCATGCGGGACGGGCGAGTGATTTCGTAACCTTCTCCGTTGTGTGGGGCTGACTCTATCTGTGGGATCGGCGGCTGAAGTCGATGCCGTACCGCCCTTCGTTTGCCATTCGGGCTAGCCGTTGTGCCGCAGGGCCCGCAACGGGTCGATACGCACGGCGCGAAGGGCAGGAATCGCACTGGCTGCCAGGCAGACTGCCATCAGGCCAACTGCCACGCTCAGCAAAGTGAGCGGATCGGTGGCGCCCACGCCGAACAACTGGCTGGCCAACAGACGGCTGATCAAGAGGCAGCCTACCGTTCCCGCCGCCAGGCCGGCCGCTGCAGCCCGCAGACCCTGGTTCGTAACCAGCCATACGACCTGCAACGGCGAAGCGCCGATCGCAATGCGAATCCCGATCTCCTGAGTGCGCTGCGCGGCCAGGTACGACATCACTCCGTATACTCCTGCGGCGGCAAGCAGCAGCGCCAATCCGGCAAAGATCGCCAGTAGCGCCATGGTAAACCGGCTCTGCCAGTAGCTGTCGGAGAGGCGCTCCTCGAGCGGCGCGACCCCATAGACGTTCATCAGCCTCCCCTGGCTCCACAGGGACCGCTGAGCAGTATTTGCAATCGTCATGGGCGCGGTCCGGGTGCGGATCAGGAAGGTCATGGTCGGCGCCGGCATCTGTGAGTGCGGGAAGTAGAGGACGTCCGGGGCCTGCGTGCTCAGTCCTTGGGCGCGAATGTCCCCCGCCACACCGACGATGCGCCAGTCGCGCCGGTCAGCGCCCGTCAGGCGGAAGCTTTGCCCCACGGGGTCGCCCTTGGGAAAGTACCGCGTTACTACCGATTGGGACACCACGGCGGCGGGCACGGAATCAGCGGTATCCGCACGGGAAATCGAGCGTCCGTTCACAATAGGGATGCGCAGGGTTTCGAAATACCCGGGAAGCACATTCAGGATAGAGGCCGTCGGATCGTGACCGGGCTCTGAGGGTTGACTGGAAGGCGCAAAGGGCGTCGGCGCAAAGAGCGCGAGCGGCGGCGGGAAACTGACCGCGCTCACCGCTTCGACATCCGGAATCTCACCCAGTTTGAGAGCTGCCGCCTCAAAGTAGTTGTGCTGAGCAGCGGCGGTGCGGTAGGACTCGCCGCGGAGCGAGTTCCGGATCATCAGCAGGTTAGCCGGCTCAAAGCCCCAGGACCGCCTGGAAAGATGTAAAAAGGTCTGAACCAGCAGTCCTGCGGAGGCAAGAAGAATGAGCGACAGTCCGATTTGGCCCGCGATCAGAGTGTTGCGCCAAAGGGCGCTGGATCGGCCGGCGCTGCGGGAGCGCCCGGAGTCGGCCAGATGCTGCGCGGTTCCGGCACGCGAAGCCTGGCGGGCCGGAGCGAGGCCAAACAGAACGGAAGAGAGCAGGCTCAATCCAAGCGCGAAGGCAAGCGCCTCCGGACTGACCCGGACCTGGTCGGCAAACGGCAGGCCAGAAGCCGCGGGCACAAGCGCAAGCATCGGCCGTATACTCGAAGCGGCGAATACGATTCCCCCGATGGCCCCCAGCCCTGAGAGGACTATGTTCTCCGCCAGTAGCTGCCGCACGAGCTGTCCGCGCGAGGCGCCGATGGCGGTACGCACGGAAAACTCATACCCTCGCGCCGAGTAGCGCGCCAGCAGCAGGTTCGCCACGTTGGCGCAAGCGATCAGCAGCATCATGCCCACGGCGGCCTGGAGCAGGAAGAACGGCCGTCGGAATTCGCCTGTGAGGTCCTCGCGGATCCCGTTGACGAGGGCGCCCGGCGGCGTGGTCCCTTCGGGGTTCTCGCGAGCGATCTGGGTGGTTATAGCCGCGATTTCGGCGCGCGCCTGCCCGATCGAAACACCGTCGCGCAACCGGGCCATGATCACCATGGACCGCCGGACCCGTTCCATTCTCTGGTCATCGAAGGACGCCGGAACAAACAGATCGGGCTGTATCGTATTGGCGTTGTAGGGCGCGCGATACGTGGATGGCAGAACGCCCACGATCTGCACGCTGCGGCCATCGAGCTCGATCGAAGAACCCACTACCGATTCGGAACCGGAAAATGTCGAACGCCAGAGGGAGTAGCTAATCAGCACTACGCCGTCCCTGCCCGGCAGTCCCTCATCCGGAAGAAATGTGCGGCCACGAAGAACCTGGACGCCCGCGACATCGAAGAAGTTGGGCGTGACCACATGCGTCAGAGAGGTGATCGGCTGGTCGAACGCCGTAAACGTGCGATTGGCGCCCACATAGGCCGCCGTGCTCTCGAAGCTCCGGCTGCGTTCGCGCCAGTTGAAGAAGAGCGCGGGCGCGGTGAGCGCGCGGCTCGCGCCGTTCTGGCGGCTGAAGTCCGACCAGATAACAGTCAGACGCCCGGAATCCCGATACGGCAGCGCATTCAGGAGCACGCCATTGATGAGACTGAAGATGGCGGTAGTGGCGCCGACTCCCAGCGAGAGGATCAGAACACCGAGCAGGTAGAATGCAGGACTGCGGCGGAAGAGCCGGAAGCCATACGAGAGATCGCGCAAAAAGGACCTCGCGGCCGTGGGCAAGCTGGTGAGCGCGTGTCTAAGATCGAGATGCTTCATAGTGACACTGTAGTCACCCGCGTGATAGGGCTCCAGGAATATGTTCTGAAACGGATTGCAAGCGATCCGAAGCGGTAGAAGATCAAAAAAACCGGCTTTCCAGAGAGAAATGGGGCAGGTCAATACCACATTTGACAATAGGCGTAGGGCTAAGCCAAGTCGAAGCATCGGGTTCCAGCCCATTCGCCAGGAGATCGGAATTGGCCGCGCCCACCAAGCCTCGAGCCGGCTCTCAGCCGGGGAACCTTCAGGCGGTGGTTGTTTAGGTTGCCGGCTTTCGCGTTTGCCTAATCCAGTTCAAGGGCAGGATCCCGAAGGCCAAGACCCAATAGTCAAGGCCTCAGAAGATCCATGGCGCCTCGGTTGGGTCCAATTGGGATTCGAAGAGCAATCCGAAGAACACCACGGCTGACAGTA
>JACXTT010001639.1_pt1 | contig 36873 bp, 35 predicted proteins | sample 9270951 | NCBI WGS metagenome assembly JACXTT01 (sample SAMN15532306, study PRJNA645909) | rock metagenome | isolation source: weathered quartz diorite | place: Puerto Rico | collected 2017-06-21
TGTTTGCCGGACGCGGCATTGGCGAGGATATCGCCCCAGCAGGAAATGCCTTCGATACCACCGGCAATCACCAGCACACGGTCATCGCTATGGATCTGCTCGACCACTGGGGTGATCAGGTGCACGGTGGGAGCGCTGCCGGACTTGGGCGCCAGCAGCACGGTGCTGGCCCGTCCGACGATTTTCGGGCACTGCCACAGCGGGCGCAGTCCCACCGTGGCGCCGGCCAGGCCGAGGAAGTCGAGCGCATCGGACACGGTGTTGGTGTCCAGCGCCGCCAAGCGTTCCAGCAAACTCTTATGGGTCATGGGAGAGCCCCTGTGATGACGGAGGTTCCCAGTGTCGGTGAGGTCATTCGATAGGTATATTACTAATCACAGAAGCGTTAGATATGCTGAACCTATGGATTAACCATGATCAATTTCCGTCTGATTCGTCACCTCTGGTTGTTCCTGGCGGTTGCCGAGGAACAGAATTTCGGCCGTGCCGCCAAGCGTCTGGGAATGTCCCAGCCACCGCTGAGCGAGCAGATCCAGGTCCTGGAGCAGGCGCTCAAGGTCACGCTCTTCGAGCGTTCGCGGCGTGGGGCGAAACTGACCCCGGTCGGGGCCGCGATCCTGCCGGCGGTGCGCAAGTTCGCCGAGCAACTGGAGCGCCTTGAACTGGCCGTGGAGGAGGCGGTGGCGGGGCAGTCGGCCCTGTTGACCATCGGTGCGATCTCAACGGCCATGTTTGACGTGTTGCCGGGCCTGATCGAACAACTGAAGAGCGAATATCCGCACCTCACCGTGTCGGTGCGGGAAATCGACAGTGTTGAAGCCGTTCCGGCGCTGGAGGCTGGGGATATCGACCTGGCGTTTGCCCGTCTGGACGGTGATCTGGGGGCTTCGATCAAGTCGTTGCCGTTGACTGAGGATCGTCTGATGGTGGCGTTGCCCAATGATCACCCTTTGGCTTCGCGCACGCGCATCAGTCTGTCGAGCCTGGCCAGCGAGCCCTTGGTGATGTTTTCCCGAAAGGTCAGCCCGGTGTATTTCGATAACTTGATTGCTACCTGCCGGGCCAGCGGCTTTTCCCCACGCGTGCTGCATGAAGTGCGTTCTGTCGCTTCGCAGATTGCCTTTGTCAGCTGCGGCCAAGGCATCGCGCTGGTACCGGCGTCGCTAAAGAAGCTGGCCCCCGACAATGTGGTGTTTCGCGCGCTTGGCCAGAAGCTCAACGTCGTCACTACTGCGGTGGCCTGGAATGAAAGCCGGTCCAATCCGTTGGTGGAGGCATTGGTCGCCCGGTTCAGGGCCAAGGCGTGACAGAGGGGCAGGCTGATAGGTTTGGCGTATGAAAGCCTTCCGAAATCGGTCATTTACAGACGGCCTGGTCCCCTTGAAATTGCTGCCTGTGCCGCCGGCAACCCTTGTCTCGGCGACAACGTGTTCGTTCAAGGAGTTATTCGCGTGTCTTCGCCAGAATCGTTCATTCATACGCAACTTCCGCTGACGGTAGAGGGTGTTCAGCTGAACGTCGCCGCCATTTACCGCGAGGGGGTCTTGGCGCCCATTGTATTCCTGCATGGTTTTGGCTCGACTAAAGAGGACTACGCCGACATCGTGCAGCAGGCTGCATTTGCCGGTCATCCCTTTGTCGCCTATGACGCTCCGGGGTGCGGCGAGAGCCAGTGTGGTGATCTGTCGAAGATCTCCATCCCCTTTCTGCTTAACACCGCGTTGCAGGTGCTGGAGCATTTCGGTATCGAGCGCTTCCATCTGGTCGGCCACTCCATGGGCGGACTCACCGCGCTGATGCTCGCCCATCAGTTTCCGGAGCGGGTGCTCAGTTTCGTCGATATCGAGGGCAATATTGCCCCGGAAGACTGTTTTCTCAGTCGTCAGATCGTCGACTATCCGACGGATGATCCCGAGGCGTTCTTTGCGGCGTTCATCGCCCGTACCCGACAGGCACCGGCTTATGCCAGCGCGCTTTACTCGGCAAGCTTGCGGCATAAGGTGCGGGCCGGGGCGGTGCGCGGGATCTTCCGGTCGATGGTCGATCTTTCCGATAACGCCGACCTGATGGGCAAGTTCCTCGGACTGAAATGTCCGCGCATGTTCATGTATGGCGAGCAGAACGCCTCACTGTCCTACCTTTCGCACATTCAGGCCGAAGGCGTGCGACTGGCACCCATCGCGCAGTGTGGGCATTTCCCCATGTATTCCAATCCGATTGCGATGTGGCAGCAGATCGCCGATTTTCTGGGCAGCGGTCATCCAGGCTGAGACAACTGGAGGAGGGCCGAATGAAGCAAAAGGGTGAGTGGGCACATCCTTGGCTGTCGAAACAGCTTTCCAATTTCAATGCGCTGGAATAATGTAGATGTATCTACATTTTTTCGATCTATTACTACATGAAAAATTGGTTGGCGCTGATCCTGGGATTACCGACCGCAAATGCCACCGAGCGCATGCGCGCCTGGCGCGCGCTGAAAGCTTGCGGGGCCGTAGTTTTGCGCGATGGTGCCTACCTGTTGCCAGATACCGTTGCCTGTCGAGAGGCGCTGGCCTCGGTTGAGCGCGATATCCTGGCCATCAATGGCACTGCCTATGTCCTGCCTGTAGTCGACCCGGATGGTGAACGCTTTATCGGGTTGTTCGACCGTAACGAGGACTACAGCAGACTGCGCACTGAAATCGAGGAGTGCCGGGGACAGCTCACGACCGAGAATGCGCTGTCCACCACCAGGCAGATTCGCAAGCTGCGCAAAGGCTACGAACAGCTGGCCAGCATCGATTACTTTCCAGGCAAGTCGAAGCAGCAAGTCGACGCAGCTTTGCAGGAGCTTGAGACGGCTGTCAGCCGGGCCTTGTCGGCTGACGAACCGCATAGCCGGGACCTGCCCATAACGGCACTCAGTCTTGGCGACTATCAGGGGCGTGTCTGGGCAACCCGCAGGCGTCCCTGGGTTGATCGCCTGGCTTGTGCCTGGTTGATCCGCCGGTTCATTGACCCCGCCGCCCAGATCCTCTGGCTGAACAGCCCGCAGGACTGTCCAGCCGATGCACTGGGTTTTGATTTCGATGAGGCGACCTTCAGTCATGTCGGCAACCGCGTGACCTTTGAAACCCTGCAAGCCAGTTTCGAAATCCGGGAGCCCGGTCTGGGCCGTATGGCTGCCCTGGTGCATTACCTCGACATCGGCGGTATTCAGCCGGTCGAGGCAGCGGGTATCGAACGGGTGCTGGCAGGGCTGCGTGAAACCATGACCGATGACGACCATTTGCTGGCGGCTGCGAGCGCTATCTTCGACGGCCTGCTCGCGGCCTTCGTGAAAGAGGAACAACCCAATGAGCAAGGTTTCCCCAGCAGTCCTTGAAGAGGACCTGCCAAGGCCTGAGGCGATCAGTCTGCGCGAGGCGTTCTGGTTCTGGTTGAAGCTCGGCTTCATCAGCTTCGGCGGGCCGGCGGGACAGATCGCAATCATGCACCAGGAGTTGGTGGAGCGACGGCGCTGGATATCCGAACGGCGATTCCTCCATGCCCTCAACTTTTGCATGCTGCTCCCCGGGCCGGAGGCGCAGCAGCTGGCGACCTACATCGGCTGGCTGATGCATCGGGCCTGGGGTGGCGTGATCGCCGGGGGGCTCTTCATATTGCCCTCGCTGTTCATCCTGATTGCCTTGTCCTGGATGTATATCGCGTTCGGCGACGTACCGATGGTGGCGGGGCTGTTCTATGGCATCAAGCCCGCTGTCACGGCCATCGTGGTGCAGGCGGCTCATCGAATCGGTTCACGAGCCCTGAAGAGTGGTTGGCTGTGGGCCATTGCGGCCGCTTCATTCGCGGCGATATTTGCTTTTGATGTTCCCTTCCCGCTGATCGTGCTGAGTGCGGCATTGCTCGGTTACCTGGGCGGGCGCCTTGCCCCCGAAAAATTCAGAATCGGAGGTCATGGCGCGGCCAAGAAATCCTATGGCCCAGCCTTGATCGATGACGATACCCCGTCCCCGGAGCATGCCCGATTCAGCTGGGTAAAACTGGTTCTGCTGGTGTTCGTCGGCGCTGCGTTGTGGGCGTTGCCAATGGGTGTTTTGACCGGGCTCTTTGGTTGGGAAGGTACCCTGACCCAGATGGGCTGGTTCTTTACCAAGGCCGCGCTGCTGACTTTTGGTGGTGCCTACGCGGTGCTTCCCTATGTCTACCAGGGCGCGGTCGGCCACTATGGGTGGCTGACGCCAACGCAGATGATCGATGGCCTGGCCTTGGGTGAAACCACACCGGGGCCGTTGATCATGGTGGTGGCTTTTGTCGGCTTTGTCGGCGCCTATGTCTCCCAGGTGTTCGGTGCCGACCAGGTGTTTCTGGCCGGAGCCCTCGCTGCCACGCTGGTGACCTGGTTCACCTTCCTGCCTTCGTTCCTGTTCATTCTCGCGGGTGGCCCACTGGTGGAGGCGACTCAGAACGAACTCAAGTTCACCGCGCCGCTGACCGGCGTTACCGCTGCCGTGGTTGGGGTCATTCTCAATCTGGCGGTGTTCTTCGGTTATCACGTGCTGTGGCCCAAGGGGTTCGGCGGCACCCTCGATTGGCCCTCTGCGTTGATCGCGATGGCGGCGGCGATTGCCTTGTTTCGCTTCAAGCGAGGCGTGATTCAGGTACTGATGGCTTGCGCAGTCGTTGGCTTGGCGGTGCACCTGCTGCGCTAGTGCGTGCAATATTCGCTGGTGGGCACCGGGCCTGCCAGATCACCCAGCCTACCGCGTTAGGCAGGAGGTGTTCCATGAGGTGGATTACCCGTGAACGACCCAAGATCGACCGCATTGCCTGTCCTTGGCTGATCACCCGCTTTATCGACTCCGAGGCCGAGTTCCTCTACGTGCCCGGCAGGGAGGTGTTGCGGATTGCCGCTGAGAAAGCTGCCACGCCCTACGATATTCCCGGCGTTGAACTGACACATGAGGGAGAGTTGTGCAGCTTTGATGCGTTCCTGAAGAAGTACCAGCTCAGTGATGCAGCCTTGCAGCGTCTGGCCAAGATCGTACGAGGGGCCGATACCTCCCGACTGGACCTGACGCCGCAGTCGGCTGGGCTGTACGCGATTTCGCTGGGGCTGTCACAGTGCTTTGCCGATGACCACGAGATGCTGGCGCACGGTTTGATCCTGTATGACGCGCTGTACGCCTGGTGCAAGGAGTGTCAAGGCGAGTCGCATAATTGGCCTCCACAGATGTGAAAGGCCTCCGCGCACAGAAGCTCGGCTTGACGCCGGGCCTCTGTGCTGGCGTTCGATCCCGTGCCAGGCACACTCCATGTGGCTTGGGAGGCCGGTATTGTCTCGATGTTCCAGGACCTGTTCCTTGAGCTGTTCAAACCGATAGTTTACGATCGATCATATCCTCCCTGGGGGGATGCTGGATGATTCCCTGTATTCCGAGTCGATGGCTCCAGGGTATTCGGGAGAGGCCCTGCAACCCACTCGACAACGATGCGCGTGGTCCTTGAGCCCGACGTCGCGAAACGTATCTGTCATAACGACCATTGGCCAATATGCTTGGCCGTCAGAGGCTTTACATGCTGAAAATCCTGGGTAACCGAACCTACCGCCATCTCTTCCTGGCCCAGGTGATTGCATTGGTGGGTACGGGTCTTGCGACCGTCGCATTGGGTCTACTGGCCTTCAACCTTGCGGGCGCCAAGGCGGGGGCTGTCCTCGGTACGGCATTGGCGATCAAAATGACCGCCTATATCGGCGTTGCGCCGGTCGCGGCAGCTTTTGCAGAGCGCCTGCCACGTAAGGTGATGCTGGTCTCGCTGGACCTGGTACGTGCCTTGGTCGCGCTGGCTTTGCCGTTCGTGACGGAGGTCTGGCAGGTCTACGTGTTGATTTTTGTCCTGCAGTCGGCCTCGGCCGCATTCACCCCGACGTTTCAGGCGACCATTCCGGACATACTGCCGGATGAGGACGACTACACCCGTGCCTTGTCTCTATCGCGCCTGGCCTATGATCTCGAGAGCGTCGCCAGTCCGATGCTCGCCGCGGCGTTGCTGACCGTGGTCAGCTTCCATAGTCTGTTCGCCGGCACTGTCATTGGTTTTCTTGCCTCGGCTGCGCTGGTCTCGACAGTGTTGCTGCCGAAGGCGAAGCCGACGCCACGCCGCAGTATCTACGAGCGAACGACCCGTGGCATGCGCATCTTCCTGGCGACGCCGCGCTTGCGCGGGCTGTTGGCGTTGAACCTGGCGGTAGCGGCGGCCAGTGCCATGGTCATCGTCAATACGGTGGTGCTGGTGCAATCGCGCTTCGCCTTGCCTCAGAGCTCCACGGCTCTGGCGCTGGCCGCGTTTGGCGGCGGCTCGATGATCGCTGCCCTGGTGTTGCCTCGTCTGTTGAAAGACATCAAGGACCGAACGGCCATGCTGTTTGGCGGAGGGATACTGGTTGTCGGACTGGTCCTTGGCATCAACCTGAGCACCTATAGCTTCCTGCTACCGTTGTGGGCGGTCCTCGGCGTGGGCTATTCGCTGGCCCAGACCCCGAGCGGTCGACTGTTGCGCCGCTCGGCACACAGCGAGGATCGTCCAGCCTTGTTTGCGGCGCAATTCGCCTTGTCCCACGCCTGCTGGTTGATGACCTATCCATTGGCAGGGTGGCTGGGCGCGAACATCAATCTCACCGCTTCGTTTATCGGGCTCGCTCTGGTAGCAGGCGCTGCATTGTTGGTCAGCCTGGTGATCTGGCGTCCAGCGCATGACCAGGAATCCATCAAGCATGCCCATGAGGACCTTCCGGACGACCATGTACATCTGGACGGACAGGAAGGCACTGAACATGAGCACCCCTATGTGATCGATGATCAGCATCGCCGATGGCCAAAGAGATGAGCGTAAGTTTCGAAGATTTGCGAAGAATGGCTGGTTGGCCGCCAGATCCGAAACCGTAGCGCTTGCAGAGCAGCAAGGTGACCCGGCCAGTCACTTGATCAGATCAAGGCTACTGCTTCGACTCATGAGCAAGGAATGCTGGATATGAACGGTCGTCATGACCACCCCAGTGTGGCCGCGGTCAGCACGAGATAACGAGCGCCCTTGGCCAGGGTGACGATCAGCAGGAAACTCCAGAGTGGCTCGCGCAGGGTTCCGGCAACGACCGTCAGTGGATCGCCAATGATGGGCAGCCAACTCAGCAGCAAGGACCAGCGCCCGTAGCGCCGATAGGACTGCTGGGCCTTTTCGAGTTTGCTCTCGCTCACCGGGAACCAAGGCTTGTGGCGAAATCGCTCGATAGAGCGACCCAGAATCCAGTTCAGTACAGAGCCGAGAACGTTGCCGAAGGTGGCGACCGCCAATAGCGCAGCAGCAAGATACTGCCCGGAAAGCAACATCCCGACCAATACGGCTTCAGACTGCATGGGCAGTAACGTGGCGGCACCGAATGCCGCCACGAACAGGCCCACGTAGCTGGTGAGTTCAAACATTCAAGCGGCCTTATGCGTTCAAGCCGATCCAGCCATGGATACCCACGTACAGGCCGACACCGATGATCAACACGCTGGACAGATAAGGCGCGCGACGAGCAACGGTGCCCAGCCAAGGCCAACGGTTGGACGCCTGCCTGGCGCCAACGGCCGCGGCAGCCCCTACCGCAACCAGGGTGATTGCCAGGCCGATGCTGAAGCACAGGACAAGCATTCCTCCCAGCGCTACCTCTTTGACCTGAAGGCAAAGCAGCAGAACCGTGATGGCGGCAGGGCAGGGAATCAGGCCGCCGGTCAAACCGAACATGACGATCTGGCCCGTTGTGACCTCGCGGTTGGTGAAGCGCTTGCGGATATCGTTGGCGTGCGCACGCTCGTGCGCATCCTGATAGCCATCAATCGACAATTCCAAGCCTTCCAGTTCGGAATGCGCATGCCCGTGATCATGTTCCTGGTACGCCAGGTCGTAATCGTGGGAGTGCCCCGCATGTCCAAGACTCAAGCGAGCGCTGAATTCATGCGGCTCCGGGATATCGACCGTCGACTCCAGGAAGCCTTCGCGCTCGACGAATGAGAACGCCTGAGTGCTGCCGTCTGGACGGGTCGTTGTGAGGCGGACATCCGAGGCGGACCAGGCATGTCCAGTCAAGGTCTTGAAGCGCCAGTGCGGTGGCATGCCGTCTTCGAAGATCGACAGTTCGACGCGGCCATGGCCGGTATCGATTCGATGGGTTTCATCGTGGTGACCATGGTCATGACCGCCGTGATGGTGATCATCTCCTTGTTCGAACTTGAACATCCGCTCACCGCGCCAGGTACGCCACAGCATCCAGAGCGCAATCACAATGATCAGCGCGGAGGAGGCGAGCTGGAAGTAAGGCTCGGTGGTTTGGGCGTCCAGGCCCTTGCCCAGGTACATGCCGCCGATGGCGACCAGCCACACCACTGCGGTATGCGAAAGCGTAGCGGCCAGGCCCAACAAGACTGCCTGCTTTACCGAGCCTCGGATCGCCACGATGAACGCCGCCATCATGGTTTTTGAATGACCTGGTTCCAGGCCGTGCAGAGCGCCAAGCAGGATCGCGCTCGGGAAATACAGCCAGGCGTGTGAACCGCCCTGTTGCAAGAGTTCAGCGAAGTTGGGCATGTCAGACCTAGAGGTATTTGGTGATTTGTTTAAAGGCTTCCAGCGGTGCGCGCTCGCCAGTGTTCAACGCCGAAACGGTGTCTTCCAGACAGTGATCGATGTGATCCTGGATGAGCGTGCGCTTGGCTTGGCACACCGCTTTTTCGACAGCATGCAGCTGCTGAGCGATGTCCACGCACTCACGACCTTCTTCGATCATGGTGATGATGCTGCGCAGATGGCCATCCGCCCGTTTGAGGCGCTTGATGATCGCTTCATGGCTTTGGTGGATGTGGGGATGGCTGTGTTCGTGTTCATGCTCGCTCATGAGGTGAGCCTCGGGTCTCAATGAATGGCCTAAATATACTATCCCCCAGTATTGGATGTGGTCAACGCATCGAAGCCAAAGAGACTGAGCATGGTCGCGTCGCGACCCTTGATCCCGGCTATTCAGTCAAGGAAATGGGATACTGAAGACGCCACGTAACCTGTAGGAGCGCCGGTCGACGCTCGATTGCCAGCGATGAGGCCCTTGAGTCTTGCGGTGCCCTTACGGACGCGGTCGCCGGCAAGCCAGCTCCTACAGGGCTCGTGTTATGCCTTAACTGAATGGCATTGGGGCTTGCCCGCGCTGGGCCGCGCAGCGGCCCTAAAACCGGGATCGTGGTGCGTCAGGTAGAACACGGTGATTGGTTTTGCCTCAATCAGTCGGCTGCCTGTCCAACGCGGACGGTGCCTGATGAGGCGCGCACGCTGCTTAGATATTCAAATAACTTGGCCGCCTCCGGGGCCAGTTGCGTCGCACTTTTGACCCCGACAAACAAGGTGCGCTGCGCCCAGTCATCGCTCAGGTCGACGGCCATCAATCGAGTCCCGAGCAATTCGCTGCGTACCGCCTGCAACGGCAAGATCCCGATACCCAGCCCGGCCTCGATCATGCGACAGATCCCGTCGAAACTGCTGACCTGGATACGCACCTTGAGAATCTTGCCCGCACTCACGGCGGCATCGGTGATGCGGCGCAGCAATGAGCTGCCCTGGTTGAGTGCCACATAATCGAAACCGAGCGTGTCCGTGAAGGACACACTGCGCGCATTGGCCAGCTCATGACCGACGGGCACCAGCAGTACCAGGCGGTCGTCACGATAGGGCAGTGTATAGAGCCCCTCGGCCGGTACGTTGTCGGCAAAAATACCGATATCGGCACGCCCGTTTTCCACGGCTTGAATGATCGGTTCGCTGAGGGCTTCTTCCAGCCCGATACGTACGTTGGGGTTGGCCTGGAGGAACTGCGCCAGGTCATCCGGCAGGAACTGGACCACCGCGGAGGTGTTGGCGCACAAGCGCACATGCCCGCGCACTCCCACCGCGTAATCGCTGGCATCACACGCCATGCGGTTCACACCCTCAAGAATCGTCCGCGCGTGCTCGACCATCCCTTGTCCCGCCGCCGTCAGTTCGAGGCCCCTCGGCAGGCGCACGAACAGCGGACATTGGGTGGTGCGCTCCAGCTCGGCCAGGCGTTTGCTGGCCGCCGAGACCGTCATGTTGGCCTTTTCGGCGGCACGGGTCAGGTTGCCGGACTCGGCGGCGAAGATCAGCAGGCGCAAGGACAGCAGGTCGAAATGCAGGGGATTGATCATCAAGGAGTTCCGAGGTTTTCCATTCTGGAAAGGGTAGTGGCGAAATCTGAAATTTTCATCTACCCGATTTCTGTCGATTATCCAGCTCACAAGTACTCGACAAGAACGGTAAACGTCATGGAATTACCTCTGCAAGGTGTCAAGGTCGTGGAGCTCGGTCAACTGATCGCCGGGCCCTTTGCGGCGAAAATGCTCGGTGAGTTCGGCGCGCAGGTGATCAAGATCGAGCCGCCGGTCACGGGTGACCCGTTGCGCAAATGGCGCTTGCTGCACGACGGGACTTCCGTCTGGTGGGCCGCGCAGTCACGTAACAAACGCTCGCTGACCCTCGATTTGCGCCAGGCCGAGGCGCAGCAGGTGGTGCGCCAACTGGTGGCGGATGCCGATGTGCTGATCGAGAATTTTCGCCCGGGGACCCTGGAAAGCTGGGGGCTGGGTTGGGACACGCTGCACGCGCTGAACCCCAAGCTCATCATGCTCCGGGTCTCGGGTTACGGCCAGACCGGGCCTTACCGCGACCGTCCCGGATTTGGCGTGATCGGCGAAGCCATGGGCGGGCTGCGCCATCTCTCCGGCGAGCCCGGGCGTACGCCGGTCAGGGTCGGCGTTTCCATTGGCGACTCGTTGTCGGCCTTGCACGGGGTGATCGGCATTCTGCTGGCCCTGCGTCACCGCGAACAGAACGGCGGGGCAGGGCAGCAGGTCGACGTGGCGCTGTACGAGTCGGTGTTCAACATGATGGAAAGCCTGTTGCCCGAATACTCGGTGTTCAACGCCATTCGCGAACCCGCCGGCAGCAGTTTGCCGGGGATCGCGCCGACCAATGCCTATCGTTGCCGCGACGGTGGCTTTGCCCTGATCGCCGGCAATGGCGACAGCATCTACCAACGCCTGATGGAGGTGATTGGTCGCCGTGACCTGGCGAGCGATCCCGACCTCGCGCAGAACGATGGCCGGGTGTTGCAGGTCGAGCGCATCGATGCCGCCATCTCTCAATGGACCGCGCGGCTCAGCCTCGACGAAGTCCTGTCGATCCTGACCGAGGCGCGGATCCCGGCCGGCAAGATCTACAACGCCGCCGACATCGCCCAGGACCCGCATTACCGGGCGCGCGAGATGCTGCTCGACAGCCAGCTGGATGACGGCACCGCGGTGACCTTGCCCGGCATCGTGCCCAAGCTGGGTAGCACACCGGGCCGCGTGTCGCGCTCGGCACCGAGCCTGGGCCAGCACACCGCCGAGATTCTCGACGAGCTGGGTATCGACCCCGCGCAGCAGGCCGACTGGCGCCAACGCGGCATCATTTGAACCCGAGGAATGCCTATGAAACGTCTTTATTTGCAGGAAGTCGCCACCCGTGACGGCTTCCAGAACGAAGCCCGGTTTATCGAGACCGCCGACAAGATCGCCCTGATCGATGCGCTCAGCCAGTGCGGTTTTGCCAAGATCGAAGTCACCTCGTTCACTTCGCCCAAGGCCATTACCGCGCTGCGCGATGCCGAGGCGGTGATGCAGGGCATCCGGCGCAACCCGGCGGTGGAATACACCGTGCTGGTGCCTAACGTGCGCGGTGCCGAGCGGGCCTTGGCGTGCAACATCGATGAAGCCAACCTGGTGATGTCGGTCAGCGAACCGCACAACCGCTCCAACCTGCGCATGAGTCGCGAGCAGTCGTTTGCCCAGCTCAGCGAGGTGTTCAGCGTGATCGGCCAGGCACCGGTGGCGACCAATGTGTCGTTGTCGACGGTGTTCGGCTGCCCGATGCAGGGCGATGTGCCGCTGGGCGAGGTGCTGCACTGGGTCGAGCGCTTTGCCGAGCTGGGCGCCCGTGGCGTGACCTTGTGCGACACCACCGGCATGGCCTATCCGAGCCAGGTCGAGGCACTGTCCCGGGCCGTGCGCGAGCGGTTCCCGGCGCTGCAACTGACCCTGCATTTCCACAACACCCGTGGCATGGCCCTGGCCAACGCCCTGGCGGCCGTCGACGTGGGTGTCGAGCGTTTCGATGCGTCCCTTGGCGGCCTCGGCGGTTGTCCTTACGCACCGGGGGCCAGCGGTAATGTCTGCACCGAAGACCTGCTGCACATGCTGCAGTTGATGGGCTTCGACACCGGGGTCGACCTGGACCGCGTACTGGCGCTTGCCGCGCAGTTGCCGGGACTGGTCGGCCACGATATTCCCAGCCAGATCCTCAAGGCCGGCAAGCGCCTGGACCTGCACCCGATCCCCGCCCATGTCGCCAACCTGGAGAAACAGGTGCCGTCGACCCGAACCCAGGAGCTGCAACCATGATCGACCATCTAGACCACCTGGTACTGACCACCCTCGACCCCGTGGCCGCCGAGGATTTCTACGTGCGGGTCATGGGCATGCAGGTGCAGACCTTTGCCGGCGGGCGCAAGGCGTTTGCCTTCGGCCAGCAGAAAATCAACCTGCACGTGCGCGGCCACGAGTTCGAGCCCAAGGCGCACCTGCCGGTGCCGGGGGCGCTGGACCTGTGTTTTATCGCCTCGATCCCACTCGACCAGGTGATCGCCCACCTGGCCCGTGTCGACTGGCCGATCATCGAAGGCCCGGTGTTGCGTACCGGGGCCACCGGGCCGATCCGTTCGGTGTATGTGCGTGATCCTGACCTGAACCTGATCGAGATTTCCGAGCTCGTACAAGCGGAGCGTGCAGTATGAGGGTGGTGTTTCTCGACAGCGCCAGCCTGCCGCTGGGGATTGCGCCTCCGGCCTGGGTCAGCGACTGGCAGGACTGCTCCGACACGCCGCCGGACCAGGTGGTGGACGCTGCCCGCCATGCCGATGCGCTGATCACCAACAAGGTGCGTATCGGCCGAACCGAACTTGAACAGCTGTCCAACCTGCGCTTTATCTGCGTCGCGGCCACTGGTTACGACTGCATCGACCTGGCGGCCTGCCGTGATTTCGGCGTGACGGTGTGCAATGTCCCGGCCTACTCGGCGCAAAGCGTCGCCGAGTCGGTGATCGCCTCGATCTTCGCCCTGCGTCGACAGTTGTTCGCCTACCAGGCAGCGACGCGGGACTGGCCGGATTCGCGGCATTTCTGCGTACATCGCGCGCCAATCCGGGATGTGCAGGGCAGCGTGCTGGGTATCATCGGTCGCGGCGGTATTGGCCAGGCCACGGCACGTCTGGCCAGCGCCCTGGGCATGCAGTTGCTCTATGCCGAGCACCGCGACGTGATCCCGGTGCGCAAGGGTTACCAGGCCTTTGAAACGGTGCTGGCGCAGAGCGACGTGATCTCACTGCACTGTCCACTAACCGAGCACACCCGCCACCTGATCGGTGCCGCGGAACTGGCGCAGATGAACCCCGGAGCCTTGCTGATCAATACCGCCCGCGGGCCGTTGGTGGATGAACGCGCGGTGCTCGCGGCACTGGATAGCGGCCGCCTCGGCGGCGCGGCCCTCGATGTGCTGGGCCAGGAACCACCGACAGCGGACCACCCATTGCTCACCAGCCGCCATGCCAACCTGATCGTCACTCCCCATGTCGCCTGGGCCAGCCAGAGCAGCCTGCAACGGCTGGCCGACGGGATCCTCGGCAACCTGCACGGCTACCACTCGGGGAACTTGATCAACCTCGTGTCGTAAAGGCTTCACCACCCAACAAGAAGGTCCGTCCATGACAACAATAACAATAGGAAAACCGCGCTATTCACGGCTGCGCGGCGTGTTCCGCCATCTGTATGTGCAAGTGCTGCTGGCAATCGTGCTGGGCATCCTCTTCGGGCATTTCTACCCCGCTCTTGGCGAAGAAATGAAACCGTTGGGCGACACGTTCATCAAGCTGATCAAGATGCTGATCGCGCCGATCATCTTCTGCACCGTGGTCAGCGGCATTGCCAGCATGCAGAGTCTCAAGCGCATCGGGCGGGTCGGTTTCAAGTCGTTGCTGTACTTCGAGGTACTGACCACCCTGGCGTTGGTGGTCGGGCTGATCGGCGTGAACCTGATGCAACCCGGCGCGGGCATGCACATCAACCCGGCGAGTCTCGACGTCCATGCCATCGACAGCTACAGCAAGCTGGCCCATGAGCAGAGCGTGGTGGGCTTTCTCACCCATATCGTGCCCAGCACCGTGTTGGGTGCGTTTGCCGAGGGCGATATCCTCCAGGTGCTGTTCATTTCCATTCTGTTTGCCTTCGCCTTGCAGATGCTCGGCGGCGCCGGCAAGCCGTTGCTGAACCTGATCGACCTGGTGGCCCAGGCGTTCTTCCGCATGGTCAGGATCGTCATGCATGTCTCGCCGTTGGGCGCCTTCGGCGGCATGGCCTTTACGGTCGGCAAGTACGGCGTCGGCTCCCTTGGGGCGTATGGCAACTTGCTGATCTGCTACTACGTGACGGCACTGTTTTTTGTACTGGTGATTCTCAACCTGGTCGCGCGGCTGGCGGGTTTCAGCCTGTGGCAGTTCCTTAAGTACATCCGCGATGAGCTGTTTCTGGTGCTGGGCACCTCGTCTTCGGAGTCGGCCTTGCCGCGCTTGATGGGCAAGCTGGAACGCCTGGGCTGCGAGAAATCGGTGGTGGGGTTGGTGGTACCTTCGGGCTATTGCTTCAACCTCGATGGCAGCTGCATCAACATGACGGTGCTGGCGATTTTCATTGCCCAGGCGCTGGATATCCACCTCGACCTCTGGCACCAGGTCAGCTTGTTGTTCATTCTGCTGCTCACCTCCAAGGGCGCGGCCAGTATCACCGGCGGGGCGTTCATTACCCTGGCGGCCACCCTTGGCAGCCTGGATGTGATCCCGGCGGCGGGGTTGGTGCTGGTACTCGGGGTCTACCGCTTCATTTCCGAGGGCGGTGCATTGATCAACGTCATCGGCAACGGTGTGGCCACGCTGTTCGTTGCCAAGTGGGAAGGGGCGCTGGACGAAGAGAAACTGGCGGCCGAATTGCACAAGGGCTGTGCCCGCGAGCCAGAGGTACAGCCCTGAACGAGTTGTCGTGAGACAGCCCCAGGACCACTCAGTCCACGAAAACCGAGCGGTCCTGGGTTTCCGAGAAAGCTTGTCTCAGCCTCCGCTCAAGGCGTGGTGGGCAACAGGGACGCGAGCATTCCCGTGCGGCAGGCCTCGAGAATCTCATCCGCCAGTGACGAGTCATCCGGACAGGCGCGGGACAACACGATAGCGCCGACCGTCTGGGCCAACAGGTTGATCATCTTTTCCCGCACACGATGCTGATCCACGTGGTCAAGCGCCGTACCCTCGCGCTCAAGGGCGGCCAGCGCGTTTTCGATTCCGTTGGCAAAGGTCGTCTTGATCTCTTCCGGCTGTCGCGCGGCGTCCCCGCCGAGGGCCGCCATTGTGCAGCCTAGGCTGCGGGCATCACGGTGCTCCCGCGACAGGTAAAGGCTGACGAACTCGGCGAGGTCGAGGCCTGCGTTATTGGCCAGGGTCTGGGACAGCCCGCACGCGGCGGCTTCGGCCATCAAATCGGCTTTTGAGCGGAAATGCTTGTAGAACCCGCCATGGGTGAACCCGGCAGCCGCCATCAGGTCCGCCACCCCCACACCGTCATAGCCACGTTCACGAAACAGGACGGAGGCCGTTTCGACGATGCGCGCCCGATTCGCCTGGGCCTGTGCTTTGGTGACCTTCATAGCCAAATGCCTCTTTGCTTCTGCCAACAGTCAAGTGGTCAATATACATAGATGTCGATCATCATCAAATATATTGACGCTTTGGATTATGATCATCATCATAAAGGTGTGCCACGACCTGTCATGAGCGACAGCCCCTACGAGATGCGCGGAGTAAATCATGAGCCATTCTGGCAAACAGCTTCACCCAGGGCCTGATACGCCGTATGGACAGGCTGCGAACCACTCGATCAATGTCGGCGGGACGGCTTTCGCCTACCGTGACTTGGGGCCTCGTGGCGATGTGCCATTGATTCTTCTCAATCATTGGGGGGCGGTCCTGGACAATTTCGACCCACGGATCATCGATGGCCTCGCCAGCAGACGCCGCGTCATCGCCACTGATTACCGGGGTATCGGTGCGTCGGGTGGAACAGCCCCCGTGACCATCGACGCCATGGCACGGGATGCGATCGCCCTGATTCACGCGCTGGGTTTTGAGCAGGTCGACCTGCTCGGCTTTTCCCTTGGCGGATTCGTGGCGCAGGACATTGCGTTGAAGGCCCCCGACCTGGTCCGCAAGCTGATTCTGACCGGTACGGGGCCCGCGGGCGGCACAGGTATCGACAGGGTAGGGGCTGTGTCCTGGCCGTTGATGATCAAGGGTTTGCTGACGCTGCGCGATCCCAAGTTCTACCTGTTCTTCACCGCCACCGCCAATGGTCGCCAGGCCGCGAAGGCCTTCCTGGAGCGACTGAAAGAGCGCAAGAAGGATCGGGACAAAGGCCCTACGCCCGCAGCCTTTCTGCGGCAGTTGAAGGCGATCAATGCCTGGGGCCGACAGGCGCCCCAGGATCTGGGCCGCCTACGAATCCCGGTGCTGATCGCGAACGGTGATAACGACATCATGGTGCCTACCGTCAACTCTACCGATATGGCGCGGCGCATCCCGAACACGCAACTGATCATTTACCCGGACGCCGGGCATGGTGGGATTTTCCAGCATCACGCCGACTTCGTGCCCAAGGCCTTGTCCTTCCTCGATGCCTGACAGCGTCCTCATCCTGCAGAGAGTTGTATCACCATGAAGGCATTTTTTATCGATCGCTACGGCAAGCGTCATGGACAGATTGGCCAGTTGCCCGACCCCGAGGTGGGGGATAACGACGTCCTGGTCCAGGTGCATGCCACCAGCGTCAACCTGCTGGATTCCAAAATCAGGAAAGGCGAGTTCAAGCTGATCCTGCCGTATCGCTTTCCACTGATCCTGGGCAATGACCTGGCGGGCGTGGTGGTTCGGGTGGGGCCTGGGGTGAAGCGGTTCAAGCCAGGCGACGAGGTCTACGCGCGTCCTCGCGAGGATCGCATCGGCACCTTCGCCGAGCTGATTTGCGTGACGGAGGATGCGCTTGCGCTGAAACCCCGGAACCTCGGCATGGGCGAAGCCGCCTCCATTCCCCTGGTTGCGCTGACGGCCTGGCAGGTGCTGGTCGAAACCGCCAGGCTGAAGAAGGGCCAGAAGGTGCTGATCCATGCCGGTTCGGGTGGGGTGGGCACGATCGCCATCCAGCTCGCCAAGCACCTCGGGGCGTTCGTGGCCACGACCACCAGCACAAGCAATGTCGAGTGGGTGAAAGCGCTGGGCGCGGACGTGGTGATCGACTACAAGAAGCACAACTTCGAGAGCGTATTGCAGGACTACGATGTCGTGCTCAATAGCCTGGGGGCGGATGTCCTGGAAAAATCACTCAAGGTCCTGAAACCGGGTGGCCAACTGATTTCCATCTCTGGTCCACCGACCCCGCAGTTTGCCCAGGAGCAGGGACTGTCCTGGGGACTGAAGCAGGTCATGCGGCTCCTGAGCTACGGCATCCGGAGGAAAGCGCGCAAAGCTGGTATCCGCTATGCATTCGTGTTCATGCGCGCCAGCGGTGCCCAACTGCGTGAGATCAGCGCGCTTATCGAGTCCGGTGCGATCAAGCCGGTGGTGGATCGGTCCTTCCCGTTCGAATCGACAGCCGATGCCCTGAGCTATGTCGAACAGGGCAGGGCAAAAGGCAAAGTGGTCATCAACGTTTGACCCATGCCTCAGGTGTGGCGCAGCCACCTGGTCTAGGCCAGTTTGGCTCGCGCGACCCGGGAACCGTTGGGTTTACCCAGCACATCGCAGATGCGCTGGCCTGCGGCAATCAGCTTGTCCAGGTCGACACCCGTGTCGATGCCCAAGCCGTTGAGCATGTACAGCACGTCTTCACTGGCGACGTTGCCGGTGGCACCCTTGGCGTAGGGGCAGCCGCCCAGACCGGCCACGGAGCTATCGAATACGGCCAATCCCTCTTGAAGGCTTGCGTAGATATTAGCCAGGGCCTGACCGTAGGTATCGTGGAAATGCCCGGCCAGCAGGTGGCGCGGAACGTTGCGGCCGACCACGTTGATCAGGTGTCTGGTCTTGCCCGGGGTACCGGTGCCAATGGTGTCGCCCAGGGATATTTCGTAGCAGCCCATGGCATAGAGCTCCCTGGCTACGCTGGCGACCTGCGCCGGCGCGATTTCGCCGTCGTAGGGGCAGCCGAGCACGCAGGAGACATAGCCGCGCACGCGTACGCCGCGAGCCTTGGCCGCGTCCATCAGCGGCACGAAGCGCTGCAGGCTTTCAGCGATGGAACAGTTGATGTTCTTCTGCGAGAAGGCCTCGGAGGCGGCGGCAAACACGGCCACTTCCGTTACCCCGGCTTCCATGGCCGCCTCGAAACCCTTGAGATTGGGCGCCAGGGCCGCGTAGGTAACGCCGGGTTTGCGCTGGATCTGCGCGAACACCTGGTCGGAGCCGGCCATTTGCGGCACCCACTTGGGCGAGACAAAACTGCCAGCTTCCACATAGCTGATGCCGGCGGCGGACAGGTCATCCACCAGGCGTACCTTGTCGGCTACGCTGATGGGTTGTTTCTCGTTCTGCAGGCCGTCGCGTGGGCCGACTTCAACCAGGCGGACCTGTTCGGGTAAGTTCATGCTTGTCTCTTCGTTGGTTGCTCGATTCAACGGGAAGACCGACGGCGCTGATCGGCGCGGCGCTCAACCCACCCTGGAGTGATGGTGCGCGTGGCGCCCCAACGCGGGTTCTTCCTGCGGTAGGGGCGCCTTGAGTACCGGCTGCGGCGATCACGCCTCGTCCAGTTCCACCAGCACGGCACCGTCGCTGACCATCTCGCCCTCCTGGCAAAACAGTGCCTTGATCATACCGGCGTGTGGCGCACGAATGCTGTGCTCCATTTTCATCGCTTCCAGCACCACCAATTGAGCCCCGGCTTCGACCGTTTGCCCGGCTTCCACCAGTATTCGCACGATGCTGCCGTTCATCGGCGCGGTGAGCCCGCCCTGATGGCTGTGACTGGCCTCGACGGCACCGATCGGGTCATACGACTCGATGCGACGCAGCTCGCCGTCCCATTGCAGATACAGTGTATCGCCACGGCGGATTGCCCGATGCTGGCGGCGCACGCCATTGTGTTCAGTCAGCAGGTACTCACCCTTGAGCCGTGCGCCCTGAGCATCGGCGTCGCCCAGGGTCAGCGCCCGGTCTTGCCCTTCGCAACTCAGGTGCAGGGTGATTTCTGTTGGCAGTCCGGCACGCAGCCCCTTGTTGATGGCCCAAGGCGAATTCGGGTCATCGGCGCGCGAAATACTCGGCAGGCTTTGCGCAAACGCCTGGGCCGCCGCTTGCCAGAACTCATTGCTCAGCGGCGAAGGTGCTGGCAGCAGTTGCTCCTGATAACGCGGAATGAATCCGGTATCCAGTTCCGCCGCAGCGAACGCTGGATGACCGATGATCCGCCGCAGGAAGTCGATGTTGGTCTTGAGCCCGCCGATGGCGAACTCATCCAGCATGCTCAGCAAGCGCAGGCGCGCCTGTTCGCGGTCCTCTCCCCAGGCAATCAGTTTGCCGAGCATCGGGTCATAGAACGGCGAGATCTCATCGCCTTCCTCGACGCCGCTGTCCACGCGCCGCCCCGGACCTGCTGCCGACTCGCGATACAACTGCAACCGCCCGGTAGCCGGCAGAAAATCATTGCCTGGGTCTTCGGCGTACAGCCGCACTTCGATGGCATGGCCGAGCAGCGGCACCTGATCCTGGGTCATCGGCAGCACTTCGCCGCGAGCGACGCGAATCTGCCAGGCCACCAGGTCGAGGCCGGTAATGGCTTCGGTGACCGGGTGCTCGACTTGCAGGCGGGTGTTCATCTCCATGAAGAAGAACTCGCCGCGCGCATCCAGCAGAAACTCCACGGTACCGGCGCCGACATAGCCGATGGCCTGGGCCGAACGCACGGCGGCCTCGCCCATGGCGCGACGCAGCTCCGGGCTCAGGCCGGGTGCCGGGGCTTCCTCGACGACTTTCTGGTGCCGACGCTGGATCGAGCAATCACGTTCGTTGAGGTACAGGCAGTTGCCATGCCGGTCGGCGAAGACCTGGATCTCCACATGACGTGGCTTGAGCAGGTACTTCTCCACCAACATCCGCGAATCGCCGAAGGACGATTGTGCTTCACGCTGGGCCGAGGCCAGGGCTTCGGCCAGTTGGCTGACGTCCTCGACCACTTTCATGCCTTTGCCGCCGCCGCCGGCAGTGGCCTTGAGCAGCACCGGATAGCCGATGCGCTCGCAGGCCTCGCGGAAGGTCTCCAGGTCCTGGGCTTCGCCGTGATAACCCGGCACCAGCGGCACGCCGGCGGTTTCCATCAGGGCCTTGGCCGCGGATTTGCTGCCCATGGCATCGATGGCCGAGGCGGGTGGGCCGAGGAAGATCAGGCCCGCGGCTTCGATCGCACGGGCGAATCCGGCGTTTTCCGAGAGGAAACCGTAACCGGGGTGAATCGCCTGGGCACCGCTGGCCTGGGCGGCGGCGATCAGCTTGTCGATCTGCAGGTAGCTCTCGGCGGCCTTGCTGCCGCCCAGGTCGACGCGGATATCGGCTTCGCGACTGTGGCGGGCATCACGGTCGATGGCACTGTGCACGGCGACCGTGGTCAGGCCCAGGGCCTTGGCGGTGCGCATGACCCGGCAGGCGATCTCGCCGCGATTGGCCACCAGCAAAGTGGTGATAACAGGTGCGCTCATCAACGTGGCTCCTTGACGGTCGACTCGGCCTGCCAGCTCGGCGGGCGTTTTTGCAGGAAGGACCGCAGGCCTTCTTGGCCTTCGGCGCTGACCCGGATGCGGGCGATGGCGTTTTCGCAATAGCGGCGCCGCGCCGGGCTGAGTTCGCCGCTGCCGATTTCGCGCAGCAGTTCCTTGCTCACGCGCATTGCTTGCGGGCTGTTGAGCAGCAGGTTGTCGATCCAGGCCGCGACATGCTGGTCCAGTTCACTGGCCGGGTAGCTTTCGGACAACAGGCCCAACTCGCGGGCGCGCAGGCCGCTGAAGCGTTCGGCGGTGAGGGCGTAGCGGCGGGCGGCGCGCTCGCCGATAGCCTGGACCACGAACGGGCTGATCACCGCCGGGGCCAGGCCGATACGCACTTCCGAGAGGCAGAACTGCGCATCGTCGGCACCGATGGCCATGTCGCAGGCGCCGATCAGGCCGAGGGCGCCGCCGTAGGCCGCACCCTGGACCACGGCCAGGGTCGGGATCTTCAGCTTGGCCAGGTTGTACATCAGGTCGGCCAACTCGTGCGCATCGTCGAGGTTGGTGTGGTAGTCCAGCTCGGCCGACTGCTGCATCCAGGCCAGGTCGGCACCGGCGCTGAAATGCTTGCCGCGTCCGCGCAGGACCAGAAAGCGCAGGCTCGGGTTGGACTGGACCTTGTCCAGGGCGAGGATCAGCTCGCGGATCATTTCGGCGTTGAAGGCGTTGTTCTTGTCTTCGCGGCTGAGCCAGAGGGTGGCGAAGCCGCGAGGGTCGGCCTGCAATTCGAGGGTGTTGAAGTCAGTCATCATGTCGGGTCCTGTGCAGCTTTTGTAGGCGCCGGGTTGCCAGTGACGGCGATCTCGCATTCACCGCCGTCATCGCCAGCAAGCCGGCTCCTACAGGGTTTGGCGTTTTTCCCGGAGGTCACATCCGGAACACGCCGAAGCGGCTCGGTTCGATGGGCGCGTTCAGCGACGCGGATAAGGCCAGGGCCAGCACGTCGCGGGTCTGGGCCGGGTCAATGACGCCGTCGTCCCATAGCCGTGCACTGGAGTAGTAAGGGTGGCCCTGTTCTTCGTACTGATCGAGAATCGGCTGCTTGATCTCGGCTTCCTGTTCGGCACTGAAACCGTGGCCACTGCGTTCGGCCTGCTCGCGCTTGACCTGCACCAGCACGCCGGCCGCCTGTTCGGCGCCCATCACACCGATTCGTGCGTTCGGCCACATCCACAGGAAGCGCGGGTCATAGGCGCGCCCGCACATGCCGTAGTTACCGGCGCCAAAGCTGCCGCCGATGATCACGGTGAATTTCGGCACCTTGGCACAGGCCACGGCGGTGACCAGCTTGGCACCGTGCTTGGCGATGCCGCCGGCCTCGTACTTCTGGCCGACCATGAAACCGGTGATGTTCTGCAGGAACAGCAGCGGGATGCCGCGTTGGCAGGCCAGTTCGATGAAGTGCGCGCCTTTCTGCGCGGCTTCGGCGAAGAGGATGCCGTTGTTCGCCAGGATCGCGATGGGATAACCGTGCAGGTGGGCGAAGCCACACACCAGTGTCGTCCCGAACAGCGCCTTGAATTCGTCGAACAGCGAACCGTCCACCAGTCGCGAGATCACTTCGCGCACGTCGAACGGCTGCTTGGCGTCGGCCGAGACCACGCCATACAACTCGTCACTGCTGTACAGCGGCGCGATCGGCGCCCGTTGTTGCAGCTCGCCAAGCTTGCGCCAGTTGAGGTTGGCGACGCTGCGCCGGGCCAGGGCCAAGGCGTGCTCATCGCTCTCGGCGTAGTGGTCGGCGACTCCGGAAACCTTGCAGTGCACATCGGCCCCGCCAAGGTCTTCGGCGCTGACCACTTCACCCGTGGCCGCTTTCACCAACGGCGGGCCAGCGAGGAAAATCGTCGCCTGCTGGCGGACCATGATCGCTTCGTCGGCCATCGCCGGCACATAGGCGCCGCCGGCGGTGCAGGAGCCCATGACCACGGCGATCTGCGGAATGCCCATGGCGCTCATGTTGGCCTGGTTGAAGAAGATCCGCCCGAAGTGCTCGCGGTCCGGGAATACTTCATCCTGGCGCGGCAGGTTGGCGCCGCCGGAGTCCACCAGGTAGATGCACGGCAGGCGATTCTGCTGGGCGATGGTCTGGGCGCGCAGGTGTTTCTTCACGGTGAGCGGGTAGTAGGAGCCGCCTTTGACCGTGGCATCGTTGGCGACGATCATGCATTCGACGCCTTCGACGCGACCGATACCGGCAATCACCCCGGCAGCCGGGACGTCTTCGCCATACACCGCGTAGGCCGCCAGCTGGCTGATCTCGAGAAACGGCGAGCCGGGATCGAGCAGGCGGTTGATGCGCTCACGCGGCAGCAGCTTGCCCCGTGAGGTATGGCGCTCTTGCGCCTTGGGACCGCCACCTTGATGCACTTGGGCGAGCAGGGTGTGCAGGGCGTCGACCTGCTTGAGCATCGCCGCGCTGTTGGCCGCGAACTCCGCCGAGCGGGGGTTGAGCTGGGTATGCAGAATGGCCATGGGCAGCTCCGTTTAGCGGGTTTCGTTGAACAGCTCGCGGCCGATCAGCATGCGGCGGATCTCGCTGGTGCCAGCACCGATTTCATACAGCTTGGCGTCGCGCAGCAGGCGCCCGGCGGGGAATTCGTTGATGTAGCCGTTGCCGCCGAGGATCTGGATCGCGTCGAGGGCCATCTGGGTCGCGCGTTCGGCGCTGTAGAGGATCACCCCGGCGGCGTCCTTGCGGGTGGTCTCGCCACGCTCGCAGGCTTGGGCCACGGCGTAGAGGTAGGCGCGGCTGGCGTTGAGCTGGGTGTACATGTCGGCGACCTTGCCCTGGATCAGTTGGAACTCGCCGATGCTCTGGCCGAATTGCTTGCGGTCGTGGATGTAGGGCAGCACCAGGTCCAGGCAGGCCTGCATGATCCCGGTCGGGCCGCCGGAGAGCACCACGCGCTCGTAGTCCAGGCCGCTCATCAGTACTTTCACGCCGCCGCCCAGCACGCCGAGGATGTTTTCTTCCGGCACTTCGACGTCATCGAAGAACAGTTCGCAGGTGTTGGAGCCGCGCATGCCGAGCTTGTCGAACTTGTTGCTGCGACTGAAGCCTTTCCAGTCGCGCTCGACGATAAAGGCGGTGATGCCGTGGGCGCCTTTTTCCAGGTCGGTCTTGGCGTAGATCACGTAGGTGTTGGCGTCGGGGCCGTTGGTGATCCAGGTCTTGCTGCCGTTGAGCACGTAGTGGTCGCCGCGCTTGTCGGCGCGCAGTTTCATCGAGACCACGTCGGAACCGGCGTTGGGTTCGCTCATGGCCAGGGCGCCGATATGTTCGCCGCTGATCAGCTTCGGCAGGTATTTGGTTTTCTGTGCGTGATTGCCGTTGCGGTTGATCTGGTTGACGCAGAGGTTGGAGTGCGCGCCATAGGAGAGGGCGACCGAGGCCGAGCCGCGGCTGATCTCTTCCATCGCCACCACATGGGCCAGGTAGCCGAGGCCGGCGCCGCCATATTCTTCCGCTACGGTGATGCCCAGCAGGCCCATGTCACCGAACTTGCGCCACAGGTCGGCGGGGAACAGGTTGTCGATATCGATCTGAGCGGCGCGCGGGGCAATTTCCTTGGCAACGAAGGACTGGATCTGATCGCGCAGCATGTCGATGGTCTCGCCCAGGGCGAAGTTCAAGGATGGGTAGCTCATGGTTGCACCTGCGATTGTTTTTATGAGGTTCAGAAACGTGACGGGTTATTTTTGATCGATTTCGGCCATGGCCGCGAGGCAGCGCTCCTCGGCGGTGTCCAGCTCGAGCTGCATTTGCTGGATGTCCAGTAACTGCTGCTCGAGCTGGGCGCGGCGGGAGGTGATCTTGTTCATGAAGGTGTCCAGCTGCTTGCGATTACCCTGGCTGGGGTCGTACAACTCAATCAATTCCTTGCATTCGGTCAGCGAGAAACCGATGCGCTTGCCGCGCAGAATCAGCTTCAGCGCCACCAGGTCCTTGGGGCTGAAAATACGTTCCTGGCCACGGCGCTCCGGGGCGAGCATGCCTTGTTCCTCGTAGAAGCGAATCGCACGAGGCGTCACGTCCAGTTCTCGGGCCAGGTCGGAGATGGAGTAGGTGATGGGCATGAGCAAGCGCCTTGTTGTTTACCTTTACGCTAACGTAAAGCTGGTGTGGCGACATGTCAACCGACTTTTCGACAGCCGGGAGCGAGGTTGGAATCGTTCATCGGAGCCGCGTGATGATGATCGGAAATAAGCCTTTGGTAGCGGTTGTCAGGTTTCCTTCCTTTACGTTAACGTAAAGCTGGCTCCGTTGCCTGTCAACGTCTGCATGGGGTCGATGGATAAGCGCCCAGCCTCCAATAAATACAAGATCGGGGACATCATGACTTCAATCAGCTACACCCGCGGATTGCAGGACAAGCCGCTGTTGGCCATGACTATCGGCGCGGCCTTCGATCAGACGGTGATGCGTTTTGCCGAGCGCGAGGCGCTTGTGGTGCGCCATCAGCAACTACGCTATAGCTGGGCGCAACTGGCCGAGCAGGTCGAGTGCTGCGCCCGTGCATTCATGGCCTTGGGGGTACAGGCTGGCGACCGCATTGGTATCTGGGCGCCGAATTGCGCCGAGTGGTGCATCACCCAGTTCGCGAGCGCCAAGGTCGGTGCCATCCTGGTCAACATCAATCCGGCTTATCGTCTCAGCGAACTGGAATACGCCTTGCGCCAGTCCGGCTGCAGCTGGTTGATTTGCTCTGGCGCTTTCAAGAGCAGTGACTATCACGCCATGCTCATGGAATTGCTGCCGGAACTGGCCGCTAGTACCCCAGGCCAACTGGCCAGCACTCAACTGACTGAGTTGCGTGGGGTGATCAGCCTGGTCGCCGCGCCGCCAACTGGCCTGCTGCCTTGGGCCAGCTTCCTCGCCGGCTCCACCACGGTATCCCATGAGATGTTGGCCGAGCGCCAGGCCGGATTGCAGTTCGACGACCCCATCAATATTCAGTACACCTCCGGCACCACCGGCTTTCCCAAGGGGGCGACGCTGAGTCACCACAATATCCTCAACAATGGCTATATGGTGGGTGAGAGCCTGGGCCTCAGCGAGCTGGATCGCGTGGTGATCCCGGTGCCGCTGTATCACTGCTTCGGCATGGTGATGGGTAATCTGGGTTGCCTGACACACGGCAGCACCATGATCTATCCGGGCGCATCCTTCGACCCGCTGGCCACGCTGCAAGCGGTAGCGCAGGAGAAGGCCACCGCGCTCTATGGCGTGCCCACCATGTTCATCGCCGAACTCGACCTTGCGGAGCGTCCCAGTCTGGATCTGTCGAGCCTGCGCACCGGGATCATGGCCGGCGCCAGCTGCCCGATCGAAGTCATGAAACGGGTGATCAAGGACATGCACATGGCCGAGGTGCAGATCGCCTACGGCATGACTGAAACCAGCCCCGTATCGACCCAGACCGCGGCGGACGACGATCTGCAGCAGCGCGTCAGCAGCGTGGGCTGCACCCAGCCGCACCTGGAGAGCAAGGTGGTGGATGAGCGTGGACGTATCGTTCCGCGCGGGCAGGTCGGCGAACTGTGCACGCGCGGCTACAGCGTGATGCTCGGTTACTGGAACAATCCCGAGGCGACCCGCGAGGCTCTGGACAGCGCGCGCTGGATGCACACCGGCGACCTGGCGGTGATGGACGAGGCGGGTTACCTGACGATCGTCGGGCGTAACAAGGATATGATCATCCGCGGTGGTGAGAACGTGTAGCCGCGCGAGATCGAGGAGTTTCTCTTCACTCACCCGGCGGTGGCCGATGTGCAGGTCGTGGGGATACCCGATGACAAGTACGGGGAGGAGATCGCCGCCTGGATCAAGTGCCATCCAGGCCATCACGTCAGCGACGAGCAGTTGCGCGAATACTGCAAGGGGCGCATCGCCCACTTCAAGGTGCCTCGACATTTCCTTTTCGTGGAGGCGTTCCCCATGACCGTGACCGGCAAGATCCAGAAGTTTAGAATGCGCGAGCTTACCCTTGAATATCTGGGTTCAGGCCCGGCGAGTTGAGCACGCGGTAGCAGGCCGTGACCGATTACGTTGGTTTAGACAAGGATCGACCATGACCGTTAAGACCTACAACATCTCCGAACTTGCGCGCGAGTTGGACGTGACCACGCGAACCATTCGCTTCTATGAAGAGCAAGGTATGCTCACCCCGACCCGTCGCGGTCTGGAGCGCATCTATACGCCAAAGGACCGAGTCGTGTTGAAGCTGATTCTGCGTGGCAAGCGTCTCGGTTTTTCCTTGGCTGACTGCAAGTCCCTGATCGAGCTGTACGACCCCCAGGGCGACAACCATCATCAGCTGAGCATCTTCTTGCAAAAAATCTCCGAGCAACGCTTGCAGTTGGAGCAGCAGTTACTGGATATCCAACAGATGCAGCTTGAGCTGGATACCGCCGAGGAGCGCTGTCGTGCAGCGATGCTGAACATTCCCGAGTCGGGGGCGATTGTCGGCTAGGAGGGGGGGCAGCGAGGGGCGCGTGAACTTCGTGGCGATATAAGCGGGATCTGTCGCTGCATCCTCCACGCCCTTTTATGAAGCGCCAGGTGTTACAGCTTGCACCAACCGGAGGCGGCGCAATGCGCGTTCGCCGCCATCGGCTCAAGTATCCTGCAGGATGACCGCTGTCCATCCACCCTGAAATCTCTGCGCTGCCGACTGGCACAAAGGCTGCAGGGCTAGCTTCGGGTTCACCTGGAATGTATTCCGGTGGACAGCCCCCTCGGTCAACGACGATCGATTGACCGAACCGGTCAGGGCAACATCGCTGATCCGTTCAGCACCGCAAAAGAACAGGCAAAGGCGCCTGGAACCGAAAGGTTTCAGGCGCTTTTTTTTGCCTTTTAAACCGTGAAGCGTATGGGAGTCCCCTATGAAAACCGCCGCGCAGCTGCTCAAGCTCAAGGTCGTACAAAACCAGCAGGTGCATAGCATCGCGCCAGATCAGATGGTGCTGGAAGCGCTGAAGATGATGGCCGAAAAGAACGTCGGCGCTCTGCCCGTCATAGAGGCGGGGCAGGTGATCGGCGTGATCAGCGAGCGCGACTATGCACGCAAGGTGATTTTGCAGGGGCGTTCCTCGGTGGGGACACCGGTCAGGGACATCATGAGCGCACCGGTGGTGACGGCAGACAGTCAACAGAGCATCGAGCGTTGCATGGCGGTCATGACCGACAGTCATCTGCGCCATCTGCCGGTGATGGAAGGCGACCAACTGATCGGCCTGTTGTCGATCGGTGATCTGGTCAAGGAAGCCATCGCCGAGCAGGCCGACCTGATCCGGCAACTGGAACACTACATTCGCGGCCATTGAAACGACCCAGGGCAAGGTGAATCCAGGGCTTATGGGGCATGCAGTTTTCAAATGCGCTGCCCGTCGGGCAGGTATTAATCGGGGAGCATTTGAGATGGCCAAGCTAAGCACGGCACAACGTATTGTCATCGGCTTTGCCATTGCGCCGTTGTTACTGACAGGTCAGGCGTTGTATGCGTTGCACGATCTGGCAACGCTCAAGGAACAGGCAATCGTGATCGTCCAACAGGACTGGCCGAAGATCGATCCGATCATGGTGATTGCCACAGGGGTACGCGACAACGCCAGGAACACCCGGGATTTGCTGATCGACAAAGATAATCAGCAAGCGCAACAGTCCATCGATACCACCAAGAAACGTATCAGCCAGGCACTTGAGACCCTCGAGCCACTGTTCTATCTGCCGGAAGGCAAGGCCGCCTATGCCGCCCTGAAAAAGAATCGCGAGGCTTACGTCGCCGCGTTCACCCAGGTGCAGGTATTGATCAGGCAAGGCGCTTTTGAGGCCGCGATGACACAGTTGAAACAACAAGTCGTCCCCGCCGAACAGCAGGTTTACAAAAGCCTGGACGCCCTGATGGCGCTGCAAGGGCAGATCTTCGTCGATCGTGAACGGTCGGCGCAGGCCCTGTACAGCGATGCGCGCCTGAACATGCTGGGGTTGTTTGTGTTCTGCCTGGTCTCGGTCATCGCCGCTGCGGTTATCGTCACGCGCAGTGTCACCCGGCCCTTGGGCGGCGAGCCCGATGATGCCGCACGGGTATTGAGCCAGATCGCGCAGGGCGACCTGACGATTCACGTGCCCGTGAGTGCAAGTGTCAACGACAGTGTGATGATGAGCATGCATCAGATGCAGCAAAGCCTGAACACGATGGTCAGGCACATCGCGGTGTCGGTCGATCAGGTGGCCAGTTCGTCCGAAGAGTTGAGCGCGGTCAGCAGCCAGACCAGCAGCAGCCTGCAGCTGCAGGGTATGGAGATCGAGCAGGCGGCCGCCGCGGTCAATCAAATGACCGCGGCCGTCGACGAGGTCGCGCGCAATGCGGTCAGCACCAGCGAGGCGTCCCGGGTGTCTGAGCAAACCGCGCAGCGTGGCCGTGAGCAGGTACAGGAAACGGTGGCCTCGATAGGGATGCTGGCGGACGGCATGACCGACACCTCGCAGCGTATCCAGGATTTGGCCGGGCGTGTGCAGGACATCAGCACGGTACTGGACGTGATTCGCAGCATTGCCGAGCAAACCAATCTACTGGCTCTCAACGCGGCGATCGAAGCGGCCCGTGCCGGCGATGCCGGGCGCGGTTTTGCGGTGGTCGCCGATGAGGTACGGGCGCTGGCCCATCGTACCCAGGTCTCGACCGAGGAAATCGAGCAGATGATCGGCAATGTTCGGCTGGATACCGGACACGCGGTGAGCGCCATGCACAGCAGCAGTCACCTGGTGCAGACCACCCTGGAGGTTGCGCAACGTTCCGGCCAGGCACTGGAAGAGATCACCCGGTCGATCTCGCAGATCAATGAGCGCAACCTGATGATCGCCAGTGCCACGGAGCAGCAGGCCCTGGTGGCGCGCGAGGTGGATCGCAACCTGGTGGGCATTCGCAACTTGTCCGAGCAGGTCTCGCTGGGTGCCCGGCAGACTCACACCGCCGGTCTGGAATTGGCCCGGATGGCCGGAACCCTGCACCAGACCGTGGGGCGCTTCAGGACCTAGGCCGGCATGGGGCAGGGGGCAGGTCGCTGCCCTTGGGATGTCTTCCGCGAGCGATGTTAAAAAATGTTATTTTGAAAAAATACTTCACATATTCTGTTCATTGGAGGATTATCCGCTTAACTTGATGGAGTCCCCTCATGAATAACAAGAATGTCGGTGTGATCGGTTTGGGCGCGATGGGGCTGGGCATTGCCCGCTCGCTGTTGCGCAGTGGTTTCCAGGTGCATGCCTGTGATGTGCGGGCGGCGGTGACCGAGCAGTTTGCCGGCGAGGGTGGGGTGGCTTGCGCTTCGCCCGCGCACATGGCCGGTGAGTGCGAGGTGATCGTTACGGTGGTGGTGAATGCCGAGCAGACCGAGACCGTACTGTTTGGCGAAGGCGGCGCCGTGGCCGCGCTGCGTCCTGGCAGCCTGGTTATCGGCTGTGCCACCGTGGCCCCCACCTACGCGGTCGATCTTGGCCAGCGTCTGGCCGAGAAGGGCCTGCTGTACCTGGATGCGCCGATCTCCGGTGGCGCGGCCAAGGCCGCCGCCGGCGAGATGACCATGATGACCTCGGGCCCGCAGGAGGCTTACGCCAAGGCCGAGGCGATTCTCGCGGGCATGGCCGGCAAGGTCTATCGCCTGGGTGACGTCCATGGCCTGGGTTCGAAGGTCAAGATCATCAACCAGCTCCTGGCTGGGGTGCACATCGCGGCCTCCGCCGAAGCCATGGCGCTGGGGCTGCGTGAAGGGGTCGATGCCGACGCGCTTTACGAAGTGATCACCCACAGCGCCGGTAACTCCTGGATGTTCGAAAACCGCGTGCCGCACATTCTCAAGGCCGACTACACGCCGTTGTCCGCGGTGGATATTTTCGTCAAGGACCTGGGCCTGGTGCTGGACACCGCGCGCGCCAGCAAATTCCCATTGCCGCTGTCGGCCACCGCCCACCAGATGTTCATGCAGGCTTCCAGCGCCGGTTTCGGCCGCGAGGACGACTCGGCGGTGATCAAGATTTTCCCCGGCATCCAGTTGCCGACGGCCAAGACCGAGCCGGTTTGAGGAGCACACAATGAGCACACGTCCATTGCTGGGCTGCATCGCCGACGATTTCACCGGCGCCACGGACCTTGCCAACATGCTGGTGCGTGGTGGTATGCGCACCGTACAAAGCATTGGTATCCCGAGCCGCGAAGTCGCCGCCGGGATCGACGCCGATGCGATCGTCATTGCCCTGAAATCGCGCACCACGCCGGTTGCCGAGGCGGTCGAGGCGTCCCTCGCGGCGCTGGCCTGGCTGCGTGAACAAGGCTGCGAGCAGATCTTTTTCAAATACTGCTCAACCTTCGACTCCACGGCGGCCGGCAATATCGGTCAGGTCAGCGAAGCTCTGCTGGCAGCCCTCGGCAGTGACTTCACCCTGGCGTGCCCGGCATTCCCGGAAAATGGTCGGACGATCTTTCGTGGCCATTTGTTCGTCCAGGATCAACTGCTCAACGAGTCGGGCATGCAGCATCATCCATTGACGCCGATGACCGATGCCAACCTGGTTCGGGTGCTGCAGGCGCAGACCCGCCTGGATGTCGGCTTGCTGCGCTACGACAGCATTGCCCAAGGGGTCGAGCAGGTGCGTGCGCGCATCGCCGAATTGCGCGGGCAGGGCGTCGGTATCGCGATCGCCGACGCCTTGTCGAACAGTGATTTGTACACCCTGGGCACGGCCTGCGCGGACCTGCCGTTGCTGACCGGGGGTTCGGGGCTGGCCCTGGGCTTGCCGGAAAACTTCCGTCGCGTCGGCAAGTTGCGCGAGCTGGATGCGGCGAAACTGGCGCCGGTCTACGGTGATGAAGTGGTGTTGGCCGGTAGTGCCTCAGTGGCGACCAACGGGCAAGTGGCCGCCTGGCTCGAAGCCGGCCGGCCGGCGCTGCGCATCGATCCGCTGGCCTTGGCCGCCGGTGAGCCGGTCGTTGCGCAAGCCTTGGCCTTCGCCCGTGACAACCAGGAAACCGTCCTGATCTATGCCACCAGTTCGCCGGAAGAGGTCAAGGCGGTGCAACGGCAGTTGGGTGTCGAGCAGGCCGGTAGCCTGGTGGAAAACGCCTTTGGCGAAATCGCCCGGGGTCTGCGCCAGATGGGCGTGCGGCGCTTCGTGATTGCCGGTGGCGAAACTTCTGGTGCCGTGGTTCAGGCGTTGGGCGTGCAACTGCTGCGGATCGGCGCGCAGATCGATCCGGGGGTGCCGGCGACGGTCAGCGGTACCGATGAACCGCTGGCGCTGGCGCTCAAATCGGGCAACTTCGGTGGTCGCGACTTCTTCGACAAGGCCTTGAAGCAACTGGCCCAGGGCGGAGACGCGCAATGAGCAATGAAAACGCCTTGCGCGAAGAAATCTGCGAGGTCGGTCGCAGCCTCTACGAGCGCGGTTATACCGTTGGTAGCGCCGGCAATATCAGTGCGCGCCTGGACGATGGTTGGTTGATCACCCCGACAGATGTCTGCCTCGGGCGCCTCGACCCGGTGACCATTGCCAAGGTCAATCTGGCCGGCGAATGGGTGTCCGGGGACAAGCCCTCGAAGACCCTGGCGCTGCATCGCCAGGTCTATGACCGCAATCCGGGTGTCGGCGGCGTGGTTCACACCCATTCCACCCACCTGGTGGCCTTGACCCTGGCCGGTGTCTGGCAACCCAACGACATCCTGCCGCCGCTGACGCCGTATCAAGTCATGAAAGTCGGGCACATCCCGCTGATCGGCTATCAGCGACCCGGCTCGCCGAAGGTGGCCGAACAGGTCGCGCAACTGGCCAACAGCGTTCGCGGCGTGATGCTCGAACGGCTGGGCCCGGTGGTCTGGGAGAGCTCGGTTTCCAAGGCCAGCTATGCCCTGGAAGAGCTCGAGGAAACCGCACGGCTGTGGTTGATGAGCAACCCCAGGCCCGAACCGCTTGATCAAGTGGCGTTGGACGAACTGCGCGAGACCTTCGGCGCGCATTGGTAGAACACTGGTTATCTAGCACGACAGATCGATAACGCAGGCCCTGTCCGGGAGGCGCGCAGCGACTCTCGATGGCCCCGGCTTGCCTGAAAAAACAATAACAACAGGAAATCCAAGCATGACTCACCTTCACCAAGGCACTTGCAGATCCCGTGGCGTAATTGCTGCGTTCACCCGGCGCGGAGGGCTGCTGAAATGAGCCCGTTGATCCTGATGGTGACCGCCGGGGTGGGCATCGCGCTGTTGTTGTTCCTGGTGCTCAAGTACAAGTTCCAGCCCTTCGTCGCCTTGATGCTGGTGAGCATCCTGGTGGCGCTGGTCGCCGGAGTGAAGCCGGCGGAGCTGGTCGCCACCATTGAAGGCGGCATGGGCAAGACCCTGGGCCATATCGCGATCATCATTGCCCTGGGCGCGATGATCGGACGAATCATCGAGCTCTCCGGCGGTGCAGAGGCCCTGGCCAGGACGCTGATTCGTCGTTTCGGCAACCGGCGTACGCCCCTGGCGCTGACGATTGCCGGCTTTATGGTCGGGGTGCCGGTGTTCTTCGAGGTCGGGGTGATCATCCTCATGCCGCTGGCCTATGGCGTCGCTCGCAGTGCGCGCAAGCCGCTGCTGGTGTTCGCGCTGCCGATGTGTGCGGCCTTGTTGACCGTACACGCCTTCCTGCCGCCACACCCGGGCGCCGTGGCCGCTGCCAGCCAGTTGGGTGCCGACCTTGGTCGCGTACTGATGTTCGGCCTGCCGATCACCGCGCTGCTTTGCTATGTCGGCTACCGCGTGGCCGGACGCATGACCCGTCGGGTGTACCCGATGACCGACGATATCCGTGCCGAGGTCTACGGCCCGCATGTCACCCATGAAGACCTGGTCGCCTGGGGCAATGGTAACGACACCCACACCGCGCAAGCGGCGGTGGCGGTGTCGCACATGGGCCTGGAAGAGTCCACCGGTAGCCTCGTCGCCAAGCTGCCGCCGGCCCCACCGCCGGGTTTCGGCCTGATTGTCGGGTTGATCCTGTTGCCGATCGTGCTGATTCTGCTGGGCACCCTGGCCACCTCGCTGCTGCCTGCCGACTCGACCCTGCGCGGCGTCATGACCGTGCTCGGCGCGCCGTTGGTCGCACTGCTGATCGACACCTTGCTGTGTGCCTGGCTGCTGGGCTCGCGGCGTGGCTGGAGTCGCAGCCAGGTGTCCGATGTGATCGGCTCGGCCTTGCCCGGTGTGGCGATGGTGATCCTGATTGCCGGTGCCGGCGGTGTCTTCGGCAAGGTCCTGGTGGATACCGGCATCGGCGCGGTGGTCTCCGATCTGTTGCGGACCACCGGTCTGCCGGTGCTCGCCCTGGGCTTTCTGCTGACCCTGCTGTTGCGCGCGGTACAGGGCTCGACCACGGTGGCGTTGGTGACCACCGCCGGGATCATCAGCCCGTTGATCGCGAGCCTCAATCTCACCCCGAACCACCTGGCCCTGCTGTGCCTGGCCATGGGCGGTGGCGGCTTGGCGATGTCGCATATCAATGATGCCGGCTACTGGATCTTCACCAAGCTGGCCGGGCTGAATGTGGCTGACGGCTTGCGCACCTGGACGGTGTTGACCACCTTGCTCGGTACACTGGGTTTCTGTATTACCTTGCTGGTCTGGCCGTTTGTCTGAGCCTTTATCCTGGGAGCTACCATGCCTCGTTTTGCTGCAAACCTCAGCATGCTTTATCCGGAAAAGGGGTTTCTGGAGCGCTTCGCCGCGGCCGCCGCCGATGGTTTCGAAGCGGTGGAGTACCTGTTTCCCTACGACTACAGTGCCCAAGAGCTCAAGCAGCGCCTGAGTGATAACGGCCTGGTGCAGGCGCTGTTCAATGCACCGCCCGGTGATTGGGCGGCGGGCGAGCGGGGGACGGTGTCGTTGCCCGGCCGCGAGCGGGAGTTTCGCAGCGGTTTCGAGCGTGCCCTGGAGTATGCGGCAGTGCTGGGTAATTCACGCATCCATGTCATGGCCGGCCTGTTGCCCTCCGAGAGCGACCGGGCCTGGCATCACGGCATCTACCTGGAAAACCTCGCCTATGCCACCGCCGAGGCGGCCAAGGTCGGCGTCACGGTGTTGCTGGAGCCGATCAATACCCGCGACATGCCGGGTTTTTTCCTCAACCGGCAGGATCAGGCCCAGGCCATCTGCAGGGAGGTGGGCGCCAGCAACCTGAAGGTCCAGTTCGACTGCTATCACTGCCAGATCGTCGAGGGCGACCTGGCCAGCAAATTGCGCCGGGACTTCGAGGGCATCGGCCATATCCAGATTGCCGGCGTACCGGACCGCCACGAGCCGGACCAGGGGGAGGTCAACTATCCCTATCTGTTCGAGCTGATCGACCAGTTGGGCTATGACGGCTGGGTCGGCTGCGAATACCGGCCGCGCGGCGACACCTCGGCGGGCTTGCAGTGGCTGCGCGACTGGAAGGCGCGTTAAGGCGCCACGCCGGAGGGCAACATCAGTTCGACGCCTTGTTTGCGAATACCGTCGGCTGCCGCAGCGGCTAGCGCATCGTCGCTGATGATGATGTCGAACTGTTCCAGCCCGGCGATCCTGTACATGCTGAAGGTGCCGTACTTGGAGCTGCTGGCCACCAGCACCACCTGGGATGCCGACTGCATCGCCACTTGCTTGACCTCCACCTTCAGCGCCGAAGGTGTGGTGAGGCCGCGACGCAAGTCCCAGGAACTGGTGGAGATGAAGGCGATATCGGTGACCACCTGGCGCAAGGTGGCGACCGCCAATCCGCCCACGCAGGAATGGTTGGAGTGATCCAGCTGGCCGCCGGTATGAATGACCGTGACCTGGGGCGCGTCCATCAAGGCCTGGGCGACACCGAAATCGTTGGTCACCACGGTCATGCCGGAAAGCGCCTTGACGTAGGGGACGATCTCCAGGGTACTGGTGCCCGCATCCAGGTAAATCGTCATATCGGCGTGCAGCAAGCGGGCGGCGAGTTTCGCCATTGCCTGTTTCTGCGGCAACTCGACCACGGCCTTGAGCTGGTGACTGGGCTCACTGTGCAGTTGGCTGGCGATCCGAACGCCACCGGTGACCGAGTAGGCCCGGCCTTCCTGCTCCAGCAACGCAATGTCGCGGCGCACCGTCATGTGCGAGCACTCGAACATTTCCATCAACTGATGAACGCTCAGTACCTGATGCTTGCGCAACTGGCGCAGTATCAATTCACGGCGCTGCTCAGGAATCATCGGTGCGCCGCCTTCGGCGGCGATGTCCTTTTGACTAGGCATTCGGGCTCCACAATGAAGAAATCCGCTGATAAGGAAAGCGGAGCAAACATAGTAGCGAATCCGCGTTAAAGGAACGAGATGTTGCGGGTCAGCAACGAAAAATGCCCCGTATCTTTCGATACGGGGCATTTTTTTCATCTGCCTACGATTACGCGTCTGGAATGGCCTGGAACGGCGATTCCTTATCCGTACGCTCCTGGCTGCTCCAGGCCGAGACACCGACCTTGATCGCATAGAACAGGATGCTGAAGACCACGAACAGGAACAGCGCCGTCAGCGTGGCATTGGTGTAGGCGTTGAAGATCACGTGCTGCATCTGGGTGATGTCCTTGGCCGGGGCGATCACCTGTCCGGCTTCCAGCGCGACGCTGTACTTCTTCGCCAGGGCGAGGAAACCGATGGCCGGGTTGGCGTCGAACAGCTTGATGAAACCGGCGGTGGTGGTACAGATCAGCAGCCAGGCAGCAGGCAGCAAGGTCACCCAGATGTATTGCTGGCGTTTCATCTTGATCAGCACGACGGTGCCGAGCATCAACGCGATACCCGCGAG
>JACXTT010001640.1_pt1 | contig 36867 bp, 31 predicted proteins | sample 9270951 | NCBI WGS metagenome assembly JACXTT01 (sample SAMN15532306, study PRJNA645909) | rock metagenome | isolation source: weathered quartz diorite | place: Puerto Rico | collected 2017-06-21
TTCAACCGGCGTTCGGCCGCTGAGGCCGGGATCGTCATGCTCGCCGTGCCGTTCTCGTTGGTCGGGGCGGTGTGGTTCCTGTGGCTGCTCCACTACAACCTGAGCGTGGCGGTTTGGGTCGGGATGATCGCACTCGCCGGGCTCGATGCGGAGACCGGTACGGTCATGCTGCTCTACCTCGATCTTGCCCACCGTAGCCGAGCCGATGTCGACCAACTGCGTGACCGCCGGGACCTGACCGAGGCCATCGTCGAAGGCGCCGCCCATCGCATTCGACCCAAGATGATGACCGTCTGCGCGATTCTCTTCGGCCTCCTACCGATCATGTGGGGCCACGGCGCCGGCGCCGACGTCATGAAACGCATCGCTGCGCCGATGGTGGGCGGTGTCATCACCTCGTTCGTGCTCGAGCTGCTCGTCTACCCGGCGATCTTCGCCTGGTGGAAGGGCCGCCACCTGCCCGAGCAAATGGCCGTGGTGGAAAGCCCGGCTCGATATCAACCCCAATCCGGAGGATAGCTATGAAACGAGTTGCTGCGGGTCCAGTGGGCCTTCTGCTCGTGGGCGCAAGCGCCGTGTTCCTTGGCGCCTGCCAGCAGAGTGGATCCAGTCAGTCAGTTCGAGAAGTGCGTGTCGACGTCACCGACGAGGGCTTCGACCCCGCCGAGGTAAAGGTCCCAGCCAATCAGGCGGTCACGCTCGTCATGACTCGCAAGACGGCCCAGACGTGTGCGAAGGAAGTCGTTTTCGCGAGCCTCAATCAGCGCTACGCGCTGCCCCTCAACCAGCCGGTCCGGATCAGTCTCCCGGCCAGCCCGGGCGGCACGCTGAGCTATCAATGCGGGATGAAGATGCTCGGAGGTCGAGTCGTGATCCAGTAAGTGTCTCGCAGTCGGACTGCTCCCTGCCGCCAGGGCGGTGCGCGAAACCAGGCCGTACCGAAGGAGCTACGACGATGAAGTCACAGGCCTTGATGCTGGTGCTTGCTCTACCCTTGCTGGTGGCCCCGCACGTCGCGCGGAGTCAGTGCTGCTCGATGCCGATGAACGATGGTGATCACGCACGCAGTGCACATTTCAATGAGCGCAAAGCGAGGAAAGACATCGATCGCGTCCTTTCGCGCGAGGAGAGCCGGGCGATTCTCATGGAGGCGCTGATGGCCGACGGCGATTTCACGGAGGCGTTCATCGGACGAATGATGGAGAGCAGCCGCTGGCGCGCGATGGCAGAGAAGGAGCTCGCTGTATCCCGCGGAGAGGGCCGATCGCGTTCAAAAGGCTCGGTCTCGGATGGCGGGCCCAAGACGCCAGCGGAGGAGCGCCGTGTTCAAGTCAGCGTGGATGGGGAGGGGTTCCATCCCGCCTCGATTAACGTTCCGGCCCGGACACCGCTGCGACTCGTCGTCACCAGGACGTCCAACAACACGTGCGCCAAGGAGATCGTCATCCCCTCGCTGGATGAAACGGGCCGACTCCCGCTCAACCGCCCGGTGGAAATCCGGATTCCGCCCCAAGATCGCGGGACGGTTACCTTCGCGTGCGGGATGAACATGTACCAGGGGCAACTGGTGGTTCAATAGGCGGGGAGGTCCCTGATGCCCATGAGGTGAGTGGCGCGGGGACAACGGTGCGACCAGGGCACCGGCGATAGGCAGTGATGGCCCTTGTCCCGCGTGACACGACGATCGAAGTCATTGCTAGGGTGGCCGCTGCACTACGTCTGCGGCATGGACATGCTGACCGGAACGATCGTGGCTCGTTAGCCCGATTCGCCCGAAGCGGCGGCCCGCAACGCCGCTCGATAGCCGCCCGGGGTCTGGCCGACGCGCCGCTTGAACGCGGAGCGGAAGGCGGCCTCGGAGGCATACCCGAGCGAGGCCACGATCTGCTTGAGCGGCTGATCGCCGGCCTCGATCAGAGACTTGGCGCGCTGCATCCGCCACTCGGTCAGGTAGTCGAGCGGCGTCTCGCCGGTCCGTGCCTTGAAGCGCGCCGCGAAAGCCGAGCGCGACATGTCCGCGGCCGCGGCCAGCGTCCCGATCGTCCAGGCGCGGCCCGGGTCGGCATGGAACGCGGCCAGAGCGCGGGCGAGGGAGCCGTCGGTGAGCGCCCGCAGCCAACCCTTGCACTCGGGTGTCTGGCGCTCGAGCCAAGCGCGAATCAGGTGGATCAGGATCACCTCGGCGAGTCGGTCGAGCACCGTCGTGCGGCCGGTGGGCGGCGCCGCGCCTTCGAGCGCCAGCAGCCGAATCGTGGGCTCCAGCCAGCGCGCCGCGGCGCCGTCGCTGCCGGGCACGTGCAGCAGCCGCGGCAGGCCGGTGCGGATCGGATTGGTGCAGCCACCGCTCAGTGCGCAGCGCAGGAGGATGAACTCGGTCTCGGCGTGCGGGACGATGAGACGCAGCTCCGAGCACGGGACCGCCTCGGTCATCGGAACGACGGGCGACCCAGGCGCGTCGCGCACGGTGAAGGCGTCGCCGTTGGGCATCGCGACCACGTCCCCCGTGGCGAGCTCGAGCCGGCCGTTCTCCACACCGTCCATCTCGAAGGAAACGCGGCCGCGTGTCGCCACGAGCAGGCCGAGATCCTGGTTGGCGGCCACCGAGAATCCCCACGGCGCCCGCACGGCAAGGTGGGCGCTGACCGACCCACGTAGGCGGAACCCGTCCATCACCAGCGAAAGAACGTCGGTGCCAGCGGGGGTTGGGCTCGGCATCAGGGCAACTCTCTTGGTGGACGATTGCGTCGCGCGACTGGACTTTATAGACGAATCCGTACCGAATCAAACGGCCTGCGACTCCATCTGATGTGGTGTGCAGCAGCTTGATTCGACCCTTCTTCATCGGGCTCGAAGCGAACCCAAGGAGGACGCCATGTCAGTCGCCACCCCGTCGCTCGTCAGCCGTTCCGCGACCCGCATCCAGGCCACGACCGCGGTGCTGGTCCCGTTGGCCCGCGCCCTGTTCTCGGCCATCTTCCTGCTGGCGGGGCCGGGACACTTCAACCCCGCCACGATCGCCTATGCTCGCTCGGCCGGCGTGCCCTTCGCGCCTTTGCTGGTGCCGGCCTCCGGCGTACTCGCGTTTCTCAGCGGGCTGAGCGTTCTGCTCGGCTTCCGCGCCCGGGTCGGGGCAGCGATGATCGCGGCCTTCCTGATTCCGGTCACCCTCGCCATGCACGCGTTCTGGGCGGTGAAGGATCCGGTGATGGGGCAGATGCAGTTCGTGATGTTCATGAAGAACGTGGGCCTGCTCGGTGGAGCGCTGCTGGTGGCGCACTTCGGAGCCGGACCCTACAGCCTCGATGCGCGAGCCGTCGCCGCGCGGGACGAAGCCCGGTGAGCATGGAAATCGGAATCGACAGCTTCGCGGCCGCCTTCACCGAAGACAGCCGCGCGGTCAGTTCGGCGGACCGCCTCCGCGACCTGATCGCGCAGATCGAGCGCGCCGACCAGGGCGGGCTCGACTCGTTCGGCGTCGGCGAGCACCACCGCCGCGAGTTCCTCGACTCCGCCCCAACGGTCATCCTCGGGGCAGCGGCGGCGCGCACGCAGCGCATTCGGCTGACCAGCGCCGTCACCGTGCTGAGCGCCGCCGATCCGGTGCGGCTGTTCCAGGAGTTCGCGACCCTCGACCTGATTTCCGGCGGCCGCGCCGAGATGGTGGTGGGCCGCGGCTCCTCGATCGAGGCCTTCCCGCTGTTCGGGTTCGACCTCGAGGACTACGACGCGCTCTTCGCCGAGAAGCTCGATCTGTTGCTGCGGATCCGCGACCACGAGCAGGTGACGTGGACCGGGCGCTTCCGGCCCGCGCTCCACGGTGAGGGGATCTATCCGCGGCCGCTCCAGAACCCGCTCCCGATCTGGATCGGCGTGGGGGGGACGCCGCAGTCGTTCGTGCGCGCGGGCACGCTCGGATTGCCGCTGATGGTCGCGATCATCGGCGGCGAGACGCGACGCTTCCGGCCGCTGATCGACCTCTATCGCGAAGCCGGGAAGCGCGCGGGCCATCCGGCCGAGCGGCTGACGGTCGGCATGCACTCGCCCGGTTACGTCGCGGCCACCAGCCGACAGGCGGCCGACGACTACTACCCAGGGTGGGCCAAAGCGGTCCGCGACATCGGCCGGGAGCGCGGCTGGCCGCCCATGGCGCGAAGGGATTACGACGCTCAACTCGGGCCGCAGGGAGCGTTCCTGATCGGAGACCCCGAAGAAGTGGCGGAGAAGATCGTCCGCCACGGCGAAGCGCTGGGCGGGATCTCGCGGGTCACGTTCCAGATGAACGCGGCGTCGCTGGCTCAGGACAAGTTGCTCCAGGCGATCGATTTGATCGGGGCCCAGGTGGCGCCCGCGGTGCGCGAGAAGCTCGGCGTGGTCGGGCGGTGAGCGCCGAGCGCGATCCTGGTCGCGACGACACGCCGGTGATCCACATCGCCGGCCTGGCGGGCAGTCTGCGGGCGGAGAGCGCGACGCGGAGGGCGGTGCGCTGCGCGCTGCTCGGGGCGGCGGAAGACGGCGCCCAGGTGCAGCTCCTCGATCTCGGCGCCTACGATCTGCCCTTCCTGGGACAGGAGCGAGACGACGCCGGCCGGAAGGGTGTGGAGCGTTTCCTCGGTGATCTGCGGCGTGCGGATGGGATCGTCCTGGGATCGCCCGAGATCCATGGCAGCGTCAGCGGCGTGCTCAAGAACGCCTTGGACCTCGCGGGAGTGGCGGAGTTCGAAGGGAAGATGATCGGACTGATCGGGATCGCCGGCGGCCGGCTCGGCGCAGGGGACACCTTGAGCCACTTGCGGACCATCGGGCGCTCGCTCCACGCGTGGGTGGTGCCGACCCAGGCGTCCGTCCCGGACTCCGAGACCGCCTTCGATTCCCGCGGCGAGCCGTCCGACGCCGAGCTGCGCCAGCGTTTGATGTCGGTCGGTCGCCAGGTGGTCCACTTCGCGCGCCTCCACAAGTGCGAGAACCATTTCCAATTCATGAAGGAGTGGGAGGGCGCCGCCTGAGCAGGAGCGGCCGCGGCGGCGTCAGCGCCGTGCGGGCGCGCCGGTCAGCCGCCGCGCAAACGTCTCCAGCTCGTCTGAGTTGAGATCCGAAACGACCCACCAGGCCATGCCGGCATGGGTCCCACGCACCACGTGGAACCCTTGCTCCGATCCCGCCGTCGCGACCTGGTCGCGCTCGTCGATGACGGGCCACACGAAGACGTTGATCACGTGCTGGCGATGGCGGTAGACGAGAGCGGCGACGGCACGGCTCTCGAGATAGTCGAGGCGTCCGCCCACCAGCGGATAGCCTTCGGCGGCGAAATCCGTCACTGGCGGCGAGAAGTCGATCTTCCCGTTGAACCAGGGCTTGACCGTGTGCTGGTCGGTCGAGGCGACGTCGGTCAGGTGGCCCGCCATCAGCGAGCGGATGTGATTGGAAACCGCCTCGTGGAGCAACGCGTCGCCATGTCCCGCGCGCGAGGACACCCACCAGGCGCCCCCCGCCACCATCAGCATCGCGGCCGCCACGGCCAGCCAGCGCCCGCCTCGAGCCGCGACCGGCCGCGAACGCCTCCCCGCGCGCGCGTCGCGCACCACGCGAGCGCGCAGCACATCCGAGGCTCGATGGTACTCGAGCTCTTGGCCGAGCCGGGCACGAAGGGTCCGCAGCTCCGCCAACTCGGCCACGCAGCCCGCGCAACCGGCCAGGTGGGCTTCGACCTCGCGACTGGCGACCGGATCGAGCTCGCCATCGACGAACGCCGTCAGACGCTCACGCACCTCCTCGCAGGTCATGGCGTCACTCGCTCCCCAGGGTTGGCGTGCGCAGGACCGCCGCCAGCTGGCTGCGCGCGCGTGACAGCCGCGACATCACGGTTCCGATCGGGGTTTCGGTGACCACGGCGATCTCCTTGTAGGAGAGTTCCTCCAGCTCGCGCAGCACGACGACTTCGCGAAACTCGGCGGGCAGGCGCGCCAGCGCCTCACTCAGCCGATCCTTGGCCATCACGCGCTCCAAATCGACCTCGGGTCCGCCGCCGCGATCGACGGCGTGCACCGTCTCGTCGAACTCCACGTGCTCGCCCCCTGCACGCTTGCGGCGCAGCTGCGTAAAACAGGTGTTTCGTACGATGCGCAACAGCCACGCGCGACCGTCACCGCCGCGGAACCCACCGAAGTGCCGAACCGCACGCACGAACGCTTCCTGCACCGCATCCTCCGCCTCCGCCGGCTCCCGAAGCAGATAACGGGCGAGGTTGTAGGCCGCGTCGAGATGGGGGAGCACGACATCGTCGAAGCTCGGGCTTCCCCGCGTGAACGCCTTCGATTCAGACATCGGCGCTCCAGCGGCAGTCCGACCCATGACTCCTGGTCCAGACTCGCCCAGCCCCCGGTTTATTCCCGCGAAAATCTGGCCTCGCCACGGGGAATAACGCCGCGCCATCGGCGGTCCATTCCGGTGCGCGCCGCACGCGCAAACTCTCTACCGGAGGTGAACCATGAAGACGCTCGATCGCATCGATCCGCGCCCCTCGCGCCGTCTCGTCGGCTGGGCGTTCGGAATGACTCTCGTCGCCGCTCACGCGCCGGCCCATGGCGCCCCGCCCGCCAGCGTGGTGCACGTGCGCCTCTCGGAGTGGAGCGTGACGGTGAATCCGGCCGTGGTGCCGGCCGGAACGATTACTTTCCAGGTGAGCAACGCCGGCAGCATTCCTCATGCGTTCGAGATCGAAGGCGGTCGGGTGGAGAAGAGCATTCCGCAGATCCAACCCGGAGCGAACGCGAGCATGACCCTGAGCCTCCCCGCCGCCAAGTATGAGGCGTACTGCCCGATCGGCAAGGGCTCGCACAAGATGCTCGGCATGCTGAGCCGGCTGACGGTCGGCCCACCGAGTCGGACGTCGCGGCGCCCGCCCGCCGCACGTCGCAGCGACGCCCACGTTCACGACGCGATGAGCGAAGCCGAAGCGCACGACGACTACGATCATGGTGAAGGAGCGACTTCCGGTCCGCGACGCATGACGGTCGTGGGCGGCGGGCCGGTGATCCAGATCCTGCCCGGACCCTATCCTTTCGCGGACAGCGCCATGGCGATCATCCAGCAACGTCCGCCCGATCAACAGCAAGACCTCACCAAGAAGGCTCACATGGGCCCCTATTCCAACCACGTCGCCACGATCGCCGGCGACATCTCGCTGACCGCGATCGATCGCGGCGCCACGCGGGACTCGGTGGCGGGCGTGGCGACCTTCACCGCGCAGGACGGCGCGCGCTGGAAAGTGGTGATGGACCGCGTGCAGACCAAGGACATCCCTTTCAATCCGCGCTTCGGCGGCGTCATCATGGGACTCTTCTACCACGGCGCCTCGGGGGTCCATACGCCGTTGGTGCCCACGATCCAGAGCTCCTTGGCGCTGTGGGCGTATGCCCATCTCTACCGCAACGATCAGCTCGTCACGGACGATGCGATGGTTCACGTCATGCTGCTGTCTCGCACGCGGCGGAGCAGCGACTGGGCCCTCGATTGCTGGGATTGTTCGGAGCGACCGATCGAGGAGCTGCAGCTGCAGGTTACGCCTGCCCCGAATGCGGCTCCGTTCGAATCGGAGGGCGGATTCCTGTTCGTCAACTGGGAGAAATCGTCGGGCACGGTCGGGCCGCCATGACCTGGCGGTTCGGCCGCGAGCCGCGTCCGCCTCGAGGTGCGAGTCCTGAGTGACCGAAGCGCACCCAGGCTTGCGCTGGCCCAGAGGATCGGCCACAGTGCCCCGCTCGTGGCTCACGATTCTCGCCCACCCGCCGTCGCGATCGCGCCCGCCCATCCCAACCGCTTCGTGGCCGCTCTGCACGGCATCGAGGCGGGCGCGCTCATCCTGGCGTTCCTCGTATCGATGCTGCTGCCGCTCATCGACGCGATCGGGCGGCCGTTCGGCAACTTCGCGATTCCCGGCTCGCAGTCCTACCGCGCTCAGCTCACGCTGTGGCTGGCCTTCGTGGGCGGCTTGCTCGCGACGCGCGAGCACCGACACCTGACGCTCTCCAGCGCGGAAGCGATCGGGAAGTGGAAAGTCCGCGAGCTGGCCCGGCTGTTCTCGTCATCGGTCGCGGCGGCGGTCTGCGCGGCGTTGGCCTTCTCCGCCTATGGCGTGGTCGCGGCCGATCGACAGCAAGGCCAGCGCCTGACCATCGGACTTCCGGTCTGGGTCAGCGAGTGCGTGATGCCGCTGGCGCTGGGACTGATCGCGCTCCGCCTGGCATGGGGAGCGGCGGATCGCTGGCCCGGGCGGCTGATCGCCTTCGGCGCCATCGCGGCCACCTTCGGTCTCGGTCTCGTCCCGGCCTTCGGTCACGCCATCTACGTGCCGCTGCTGGCGATCGTCCTCCTGGCCGCGTTGGTGGGTGCTCCGGTCTTCGTCGCGATGGCCGGGATCGCCTTGTTGCTCTTCTTCAAGGACTCCGTTCCGGTCTCGGCGGTGACCGCGGACGTCTACCGCCTGATGGTCTCGCCCACGCTCCCGGCCATCCCGCTGCTCACGGTCTGCGGGTACGTCGTCGCCGAGTCCCAGGCCGCCACGCGTCTGGTGCGATTCTTCCGTGCCCTCTTCGGTTGGATGCCGGGGGGCGTGGCGGTGCTGGTGGCCACGGTGTGTGCGCTGTTCACGACCTTCACCGGCGGCTCCGGCGTCACCATCATGGCTCTGGGCGGACTGCTGTTCCAGATCCTCCGCAACGCGGGCTATTCGGAGCGCTTCTCGCTCGGCATCGTCACGGCCGCCGGCAGTCTCGGCCTGCTCTTTCCGCCCAGCCTGCCCGTCGTCCTCTACTCGATCGTCGCCAACGTCCCGGCCGAGTCGTTGTTCCTGGCCGGGCTCGTGCCAGGGCTCCTGCTGCTCGTCATCGTCGCGCTCTACGGCATCCAGGTGGGATGGAAGGCGCAGACCGAGCGCCAGGCCTTCTCGATGCGCGAGGTCGTGGCGGCGGCGTGGGGAGCCAAATGGGAGCTCTCGATTCCGCTCTTGGTGGTGGCGCTCTTCATGAGCGGCTTCACCACCATCGTGGAGGCGGCGGGCGTGGCCTTCGCCTATGCCGTGATCATCGAGTGCTTCATCACCCGCGACATCCACCCGGTGCGCGACCTGCCGCGCGTGCTGGTCGAGGCCGGTGTCCTGTGCGGCTCGGTGCTCATCCTGTTGGCCAGCGCGCTGGGTCTCACCGGCTGGCTGGTCGACGCACAGATCCCGGATGCGCTGTTGGCCATGGTCAAGGCCCACATTTCCTCGCCCCACGTCTTCCTGCTGGTCCTGAATGGCGCGCTGCTGGTGCTGGGGAGCGTGCTCGAGATCTACTCGGCGATCATCATCCTGGCGCCGCTGGTGGCTCCGATCGGGGCGGCCTTCGGCATCGACCCGGTGCACCTGGGGGTCGTCTTCCTCGCCAACCTCGAGCTCGGTTTCCTGTTCCCGCCCGCGGGGCTCAATCTGTTCCTGTCGTCCTCGCGTTTCGGTAAGCCGCTGCCGCGGCTCTATCGCGACGTCGTGCCCTTCCTGATCATCCTCGGCATCGGCGTTTTGGTGATCACCTACGCGCCGCAGATGACGGTCGGGGTCGTGAAGCTGCTGGGCAAATAGCGCTTCACGGTCGTCGCCCGAGCCGTCGCTCCGCACCCGTCGGCCAAGGGTCGCGGGCGCCGGGCGCTTTGCGCTTGCTTTCGTCCTCCGCGAGGACACAATTCCGAGTCTCCGCAGCGGCACCCCGTGGCCACCGCCGAATCCACCGAGGAGCACTCCCATGGCACCCTCACGCGACGTGGATCGAAGACCCTCCGCCGAGACCCATCGAGTCGATCGCCGCGAGTTCATCCGCATGACGCTCGCCGGAGGCGCAGGCCTCCTGACCGGCGGCATCGGCCATCTCGTCCCGAGGTCGCTCTTTGCCGCCAGCCCGAACGACTGGATCGAAGCCGCGATTCCGCAGCTCCAGTCGCTCTTCCAGAGCGGCGCGCTCACGAGCGAAGAGCTGACCCGCGGCTACCTGAGCCGCATCGCCCAGTTCAATCCGGCGTTGGCCGCGGTCATCGAGACCAACCCCGACGCCATCTCGATCGCCCAGAAGCTCGACAACGAGCGGCGCATCGGGAAAGTGCGCGGCCCGCTCCACGGCATCCCGGTGTTGGTGAAGGACAACATCGCCACTCGCGACGGCATGCAGACCACGGCCGGATCGCTGGCGCTCGTCGGCAGCAGCGTCCCCGCCGATTCCCCGGTGGTGGGTCGTCTGCGCGCCGCCGGTGCGGTGATCCTCGGCAAAGCGAACTTGTCCGAGTGGGCGAACTTTCGCGGCAACGCGCCCTTCAACGGCTGGAGCGCGCGCGGCGGATTCACGCGCGACGCGTACCTCTTGAGCTTCGATCCTTGCGGCTCGAGCTCCGGCTCGGCGGTTGCCACGTCCGCCAACCTGTGCGCGGCCTCGGTCGGAACCGAGACCGACGGCTCGATCGTCTGTCCTTCCGGCAACAGCTTGATCGTCGGCCTGAAGCCGACGCTGGGGCTCATCTCGCAGGACGGCATCATCCCGATCGCGCACAGTCAGGACACGGCCGGTCCGATGTGCCGCACGGTCACCGATGTCGCGATCATGCTCGGCGTTCTGCAATCTCCGTTCGGTCCGGTGAGCGGGCAGTCGCTCCCCAGCGACTACACGACGTTCCTCCGCCGCGGCGCCCTGCGCGGCGCCCGCATCGGCGTCGATGGCCGTTACTTCGGAACCGCCTTCGGCGGCGAGCAGGATCTGGTCCAAGTGGCCAATCGGGGCCTGGACGCGATGAAGAGCCTGGGCGCGACGCTGGTCCCGACCGACACCGGCAACCCATTCCAGCAGAAGAACAAGCCCTACAATGACGAGTTCACCGCGCTGCTGTTCGAATTCAAGGCGCAGATCGCCGACTATCTGCAGACGCTTCGCAACACCAACCTTCGCAGCTTGGCCGATCTGATCGCTTTCGACATCGCGCACTGCACCGACGAGATGAAGTACTTCGGTCAGGAGGTCTTCGAGGCGGCGCAGCAGACCAGCGGCAACCTCAACGACCCCGTTTATCAGAGCGCACGATCCGCCAGCCAGACCTTCTTCCGCCAGGGTCTCGATGGCGCGCTGCAGAGGGATCGCCTCGACGCGATCGTCGCGCCGACCTACAGCTTCGCTTCGACACCGGCCGCGGTGGCCGGATATCCCAACCTGTCGATCCCGGTCGGACTCACGCCCGACGGCAAGCCCGCCGGGCTGTGGATGTACGGCGGCTTCCTGCAGGAAGGGAAGCTGCTCGGGTTCGCCTACGATCTCGAGCAGGAGATCCGGCCACGCAGCCAGCCGCAGCAGCTGGGCTTCGTGCCTCCGCTGCCGCCCGATGCCGGACTTTGCACCACGCCGACGTTGGCTTCGACGAGGCCTTCGATCCGGGTAGTCGATGGTGTGGCGCCGGTGACGCGGCACTTCGGCACCGGGAAACCGCTCATGCCCTGAAGCGTCGCGTCGTGGTTGACGCGTGAATCGCGCGCACCCTGCAATGGCCTGCGCCGATGAACGCAACGATCCGGCTGCCGATTCTCACCCAGCCCGAGCTGCTGCGGGCCTGATTCTCGAATCCAGATTCGCAGAATGCGAGTCCGCGGGCTCATGGCGGCACTCGATTCCTGCGGCGTTCCGCCGCGGGATGCGTTCTGCAAGCCTCCGAGGCACGCTTCCTGCGGCTGCGGGCCACCGCGAGAGCACCTCGTCTGGAGGGCTCCGCCGTGGGGCGGGTGCCATTCGCTCCGACCCGCGAGTGAGCTCACGCGCCTCATAGCCTGGAGGCAATATGGTGAGAAGGTTGCTGCTCGGGCTGATGCTGCTGTTGCCCCCGGGCGCCGTTGCGCGCGCCGATGACTACGATGGGGACAAGTGCGAGGCGTTCTCGCACAACCTCGATCCCTCGTTCAACGTCGCGGCCAATGGCCAGTTCCGCCTGACCATCGACATGACGCATTGCGGCGGATACGTTCAGAACTATCAGGTGACGCTGATGAGCGCCAAGCGCGGCGTGCCGTACGCCACGCTGATGGTGCTGGACCAGACCGGCCACTCGGTCGGCACCTGCGACGCCGGCCACCACGTCGTGTTCATCGGCAACGTCCCGACCAACGCCATCTACACCGTGGTCGTGACCAGCGGCTCGCGCCGCGCCGAGTCGTGCGTCCTGAATTACTCCGGGGCGATCTGAGCCCAGCGCTGCGCTGATCCCACCTCTCGGTCGCCGCGGTTCAGCGGCCGCGCACTCGCTCGGGGCCCTCGCCCCGGGTGAGCGGCGCGGCCGCATGGGGCGCTCGCGCCGACACGATCGTGGCGCCGTTGACCGAGATCTCCTCGGTCCGAATCGAGTCGAAGCCTTCGCGCCACAGGGCACCGACCAGCTCTGACACCCACGCCGAGTGCTCGATCAGCTCCGGCAATCCCTCGAACGCACTCCGCCACGAAGGAAAGAAGGTGCCGAACACCGGCCGGATGAGACGGAATTGCAGTCGCCAGAGCCGCCGCGCGACTGCCGTCGAGGGCAAGGTGAAGTCGTGCATCAGGACCAGCCCGCCCGGCGCGAGCATGGCGCGCGCGTTGCGCGCGAGCACCGCCAGATCCGCGTACTTGGCCAGGTAAGACGAAACGATGGCGTCGAAGCCCCGCTCGGTCTCGTAATCCTCGGCGCGGCCCAGGACGAACTCGACGTTGCCGAAGCCGCGCTCGCGCGCTCGCGCACGCGCGATCTGCAGGTACTCGTCGCGCAGCTCCACAGCGACGACCTGTGAGCGCGGGAACCGCGACGCGATCTGAAAGGTGAGGATTCCGGTGCCCGAAGCGAGATCGAGGATTCGTTCGGCTCGATCCGGAATGGCGTCGAGAATCTGTTGCTTCCAGCGCCCGTCTGCCCCGAAGGTCGTGGCCTGGACGATGAAGTCGTAGCTGTGAGCGGTATCTCGAAAGAAGCGCTCGACGAGCGCCAGGCGTGATTCGGTGTTGGTCGCGGGTTCGCTGATGGTCATGGGTGCCGGCGCGCGGGGCAGGCCTTGGCTTCGCGGATCATGGGCAGAATGGCCCGCCGCGCCAGCGCGGAAGGGTGACGTCGCCACAAGCCGTCGAGACGGCAGCATGGGCCAGCAGTCGGGTGGAATCGAGGGTCGGCAGCGGCGAGACCTCGGGAGTCACCAAGAGCGGAATCTCCGTGCACGAGAGAGCCACGGCGTCACATCCTGCACGTTTCAAGTCGGCGATGATCCGTCGGAATTCGGCCCGCGACTCGTCGCGGATCACGCCTTGGCACAGCTCATCGAAGATGACGTCGTTCACGAGCGGGTGGTCCTCGAGCGGCGGCGTCCTCAGCGCGAGCCCGGCCCGCTCGAAAGCGGCGGGATACACGGGCCCGGCCATCGTCCATCGCGTCCCGAGCAACCCCACGCAGCGCCAGCCATCCGCCTGCGCCCGCTGAGCGACGATCTCGGCGATGTGCAGTCCCGGCAGCGCCAGGGGAGGGCCGGGCGCTTCGAGCCCCAGGTGCGCCGTGTTGTCGGAGCAGACGAAGAAATCGCAGCCGGCGTCGGCGAGGCGCGACACCGTCTGCGCCAGATGCTCTCGCACCGTTTCGAGATCGTTGCGGTCGTAGGCCACCAGGACCCGGGCCATCGGCAAGATGGACAAGGTGATCTCGGGATGCTCGTGCTCGCCCCAACGTCGGGCGCTGTCCCTCACCATCTCGAGGAAGCAGAGTGCGGCGCCGTCTGCGCTGTGGGCCCGATGCCGATGTGACGCACGGGGCTCAGCATCGCCCGGCCGGCTCACGGCCGTCAACGGGCGAGGGCCTCGCGGTGGTGATGGAGTAGATTGGAGCGATGGCGCTGGCCTCCGGCACTCCACTCGGCTCTTACGAGATCCTGGCTCCGCTGGGCGCCGGCGGGATGGGCGAGGTGTATCGCGCCCGCGACTCCCGTCTGGGCCGCGACGTCGCGATCAAGGTGCTGCCGGCGTCGCTCGCGACCGACCCGCAATGGCTGGAGCGGTTCCGCCGTGAGGCCCGCGCGCTGGCCTCGCTCAATCACCCCAACATCGTCACCATCCATTCCGTCGAGGAGAGCCCCGAGGGCCCGCTGTTGGCGATGGAGTTCGTGGCGGGGCGGCCGCTCTCGACGGAGGTCGTCCCGGGCGGGCTGGTGGCGGCCCGCCTGCTGGAGCTCGCCATTACCATTTCGCACGCGCTCGGCACCGCCCATGCGCACGGCATCGTGCACCGCGACCTCAAGCCCGAGAACATCATGTTGGGCGACGACGGACGCTTGCGGCTTCTCGATTTCGGCCTCGCCCGCAGCGACGGCCCCCGCGGGCCGCTGGCCGATCATCCCGACGCGCCCACCGTCGCGATGGACGATCACCTGACCCGAGCGGGTGCGGTGGTTGGAACGATGGCCTACATGTCCCCCGAGCAGGCGCAGGGAACGGGGGCCGACGCTCGATCCGACGTGTTCTCGGTCGGCATCCTCCTCTACGAGCTCGCGACCGGCGAGCGCCCCTTCGTCGGACAGGATCCGATCACGATCCTGGCCGCGATCCTGCGCGCCGCCCCGTCCCGTTGTGACGTGCGGAACCCGAAGCTTCCGGCTCGGCTCGCGGCCGTCATCCACCGCTGTCTGGAAAAGGATCCGCGGCAACGTTTCGCCAACGCCTCCGAGCTTCATGACGAGTTGGCACGGGTCCGCGAATGGGCGCAGCGCGACGCCGGAATCGAGCTGGCGAACGTCGTCAACCGCATCCAGGGTCTCGAAGAAGGCCCCGAGGCCTGGCAGGCCTTCCAGCTCGGCCGCGAGATCGCCAAGCTCACGCCCGACGACGCGCAGCTCGAACGGTTGAAGGTGTACTTCACCCGCCCGCTCGCCATCAGCTCGGACCCACCGGGAGCCCAGATCATGGTGAAGTATTACGGCGCCCCCGAATCGGAATGGACACCGATGGGCGTGACGCCGCTCGCGGAGGTGTCGTGGCCGAAGGGCGTCACTCGCATCCGGCTCGAACACAACGGCTGTCGCCCGGTCGAGGACGTGATCTGGAACATCGAGTTCGTCGGGTCGGCGTTCCACTACACGCTGTTCCCGCCCGGCTACTGGCCCGACGACATGGAGTGGGTGCCCGCCGGGCAATTCGAGCTCTTCATGCCCGGTCTCGACCACCTACAGGCCGAGCCGATGGCCGCGTTCCTCATGGACAAGGACCCAGTCACCAACCGCGAGTACCGGCGCTTCGTGGAGCAAGGCGGCTATCGCGACCGCGAGCTGTGGCGCGAGCCAGTGAGGGTCGAGGGCCGCGAGCTGGCGTGGGACGAGGCGATGCGCCGCTTCGTCGATGCGACGGGCCAGCCCGGACCGGCCGGCTGGGAGGCGGGAACGTTCGCGCCGGGGGAAGACGATCTTCCGGTCGCGGGCGTGAGCTGGTTCGAGGCCGCGGCCTTTGCCCGGTGGGCGGGAAAGAGCTTGCCCACCATCTTCCATTGGAACCGGGTGGCGCTCACCTGCGCCAGCGCCCAGATCATCGCGCAGTCGAACCTGGCCGGGCGCGGGTTGGTGAGCGTGGGCTCGAGCCACGGCATGAACCGCTTCGGCGTCCGCGATCTGGCGGGCAACGTTCGCGAGTGGACGCTCAACGCCAGCAGCCACGAGGGCAAGCGCTTCTTGCTCGGCGGCGGCTGGAACGATCCGGAGTACGCGTTCAACGACGCCTGGGCGCAATCCGCACTCGACCGCTCGCCGACCAACGGCTTTCGCTGCATCCGGCACGTCGAGCCGGAGCCCAATCTCGAAAAGCTGACGCGCGTGATCGATCTGCCGTTTCGTGACTTCCGCGCCGAGGCGCCGGTGCCCGACCCGGTCTTCGAGTTCTTTCTGCGCCAGTTCCGCTACGACCTCGCGCCGCTGGCAGCCCGCATCGAAGCCGACGAGCCGACGATCGTCGGTCGCATGCAGACCGCCAGCCTTGCGGCCTACGGCGGGGAGCGATTGACGCTCTACGCCTTCCTGCCCGACACGCCCCCTCCGCACCAGGTCGTGGTGATGTTCCCGGGCTCGAACGCGATTCACACCCGTGTCTTCAATCCGCTCGACGTGCGTCGCGCCGACTATCTCGTGCGTGGGGGCCGAGCCGTCATCCTGCCGGTCTACAAGGGCACCTATCATCGCGGCGGTGACCTTCACTCCGATTATCCTGCCGAGACGGCTTTCTACCGGGACTACGTGATCGCCTGGGCCCGCGATCTGGGCCGCGCCATCGACTACGTCGAGTCGCGCCCTGACCTGGACGCCACGCGGATCGCCTACTACGGCCTGAGCTGGGGCGGGTACATGGGCGCGATCATGCCCGCGATCGAGCGTCGCATCCGGGCCAACGTGCTGTACGTCGCCGGTCTGACTTTCCAGCGTGCGCTACCCGAAGTGGACGCGATCAACTACGTGTCGCGCGTCAGGCAACCGACGCTGATGCTGAACGGGGAGCTGGACTTTTTCTTTCCCGCGGAGACCTCGCAGCGGCCGATGTTCGAGCTGCTCGGGACGCCGGCCGCGGACAAGCGCTGGCGGGTCTTCCCCGGTGGTCACTCGGTGCCGAGGGTCGAGATGATCCGAGAGACCCTGGCCTGGTTGGATCGCTATCTAGGACCCGTGATCTCGAGATAGAGATGCGGATCGGCATCCTGGGTTCGGGGTTGATGGGCGGCAAGATCATCGTGACGTGCGGCCTGCCGATGAGCGCGGACGACACCGGGCTCGTGATCGCACACACCTCGTCGGGCGCCGAGGCGTTGGCGAAGAGGCTGAAGCGAGCCCATGTGGTGTCCGCCTTCGGCACCGTGCCGAGTGAGGTGTTGTTCGACGTCTTCCAGGGCCGGCGCCGAGCGCGGCGGCCGAGCCTGCTCCATTGCGGAGACCACGGCGGCGCCAAGCGGGTGGCGGCCCGCCTGATCCGCGACGTCGGGTTCGATCCGATCGACGCGGGCCCGCTTTAGATCGCGCGCTACCTGGAGCCGTTCACGCTGCTGGTCGCGCGCCTCACCTACGACGGCCACCGGGGCCCGGAACTCGCTTACCGCTTCGAGAGGAGTCGGAAATAGCGCCGCCTCCGACGGCCCACTACACGATCTTGCACGGGATCACGGCGTCCTCGTCGTGGGCGTAGACGGCGCACAAGCGGTGGTACCCGTCGGCGATCACGAGCTTCCCATGCTCCGGATCCCGCACCAGCAGCAGGGGAGACAAGGCGATCCCCGCGACGACCTTCCGCTCGTCCTTCTTGACGTGCGAGTTGTCGAGCCCGAGCAACGGCAATCCGGAGGCCCGAAAGATGTCCTTGGCCTTGAACTGCGAGACCGGTGCGCGGCGGAGTTTCCGAACCAGCCGCTTGGCCTGCTGCGGGGCGTGCATCAGCCCTAGGTAGGAGAGCGCCGCGGGGTAGTCGTGATTCTGCGGCTCCTGCAGCCAGCGGACTTCGATTTTCCTGGCGGCCCTCATCGCGAGACAGAGTAATCCATCGCCTGACTTCTGCAATGGCTCCGGGGCGGCCGCGCGAGGGGCGGCCTGATGACGGGCGAAACCTCGAGTGGCGCCTCCGCGTAGTGCACCACGGCGCCAGCCCAACGGGAGAGAAGGATGCGCTCGACCACTCAGCAAGCTCGGTTCGCCGGCCTTCTGTACGTCGTCATGATCGCGGTGGGGCTGCCCACCCTCATCCTGGTCCCGTCGCGGCTCATCGTGCGCGGCGACGCCGCCGCCACCGCCGATCACATCCGCGGCGGGGCGACGCTCTATCGAATCGGGATCGCGAGCGAGCTGGCCTACCCCGTCGTGTTCGTGCTCCTCGCGCTCGCGCTCTATCGACTGTTCGAGAGAGTCAACAAGAACGACGCCATCCGACTCGTGCTCCTCGTTTGCCTGTCGGTGCCGATCGTGTACCTGAATACCATTTGCGAGCTCGCGGCATTGAACCTGGTGAGCGGACCGAGTTTTCTCTCCACCTTCAGCCGGCCTCAACTCGACTCGTTGGCCTATCTCTTCGTGCGGCTGCACAGCCTGGGCATCGCGGTCGTGACTCAGGTCTTCTGGGGCCTGTGGTTGGTGCCGTTCGGACGCCTCGTCATGCGCTCGGGGTTCATCCCGAAGATCCTCGGCGTGTCGCTCCTGGTCGCCGCTTCGGGGTATGTCCTGCGCGCGGCTGTGAATCTCTTCCCGGCGCCCACGGCGCTCGAGTCGCTCTCGAACCTCCTGACCCTGGGAGAGCTTCCGATCATCTTCTGGCTCGTGATTTGGGGCGCGCGGGAAGAGCGGGTGGCCACCTCGGCCTGACCAAGCGTTCGGCTCACAACCGGCGGCGACGATGCGGTAGATTCGGCTGCCGCCCCTGACCGCGGAGTGAGCGCGACGCGAGGCGTCATGGACGAGCAGAAGCACAGGGACATCGGTTTGCCGGGGTGAGGCTCCCGCCGTGCGCACGCATCGGATCGCGGTCCTGGGTGGAGGCGTCTCGGGGCTGGCCGCCTCGCTGCTGCTGGCGCGTGACGGCCACCGCGTCACGTTGATCGAGCGCGACCCGGTCGTGCTCACCGCTCCCGAGGACGCCTGGACGTGCGCCCGCGGCGGCATTCCCCACTATCTCCAGCCGCACGCCTTCATCCCCCGTGGCCGCCAGGAGCTGCGCGAGCATCTGGCCGGCGTCTACGACTCGCTCCTCGCGGCCGGGGCGTGGGACGTCGACGTGAGCTGCAAGCTTCCTGGATCCCGCGTGCCCGAGGACGCCCTGCTCCAATACGTCGCGGTCCGGCGGCCGCTGATCGAGTGGGGGCTGCGCAAGGCCGCGCTCGCGCAGCCGGGCATCGAAGTGCGCGCGCCGGGGAGAGCCCTGGGCCTTCGCGTCGATTCGGGCCGGGTCGCCGGACTGGAGGCCGACGGTGGCACGGTTGACGTCGACGTCGTCGTCGATGCAATGGGACGGCGCTCTCCGATGCGGGAGTGGCTCGCAGCGAGCGGGATCGCGTCCACGCCACCCGAGCGCAGCGAGTGTGGCGTCATCTACTACAGCCGCTACTATCGGGTGCGGCCGGGCCGCGAGCTGCCCGACGGCCCGTGGCTGCTCGGACCGCGCGGCGACCTCGGCTACATGGGCTACTCGACCTTCCCCGGCGACAACCGGACGTTCGCGGCGGTCTTGGCGATTCCGACCGGTGTCGCGGACCTCAAGCTGTTCAAAGACGAGCGCGCGTTCGAGGTGGGGGTCCAGCAGCTTCCTCTGCTGAGCTCGTGGGCGAGCTCCGAGCTGGCGGAACCGATCACGCCGGTTCTGGCGATGGGCGGGCTCCAGAACTCACTCGCCACCCGCGACCCGGAGCCGCTCCCCGGACTCTTCGCCGTCGGGGATTCCGCCTGCCACACCGATCCTGTGCTGGCGCACGGTCTGTCGTTCGCGCTCATCCACGCCGTCTCCGCGGCGCGAGCGCTACGCGAGCATGACGAACTCACGGACGCCACGGTCGCCCATGCAAGAGCGATCGCACCGGCGCTGCGCGAACGCTACGACCTGGCCTCGGCGCTGGACGCCCAGCGCCTGCGCCTGTGGACGGGGGACCAGGTGGACTTCAGCCGCCGCAACCAGGACTACGAGCTGTTCAGCCTATTCGCCGCCGGCGCGGTGGCGATGAGCGATCCCGACGTGTTCCGCGTCTTCGTGCGCCGCTTCGGCCTGCTCGACGACACCGCGGTCCTCGACCAGGACGCCCCCATGCTGGAGCGGATCGAGCAGCGCTTTCACGAGCTGATCGCGAAACCTCGTCCGGCCCACGGTCCCGCCCGTGACGAGATGCTGGCCCGGGCCCAAACCGCGCTGGCGCGCTGAGGGCACCCGCCACAATAGAGCGCGCGCTGATTCGTCCAACTCCTTGGACCGCTGCGATCGAGGCCGATCCGCCGGGGGGCCGAAACAGTTCGAATCCAAATAAGTGAGTACGTACTCAAAAGGCCGATGACCTTGATCCCGGCCCGCCATCCATCCCGACGCCGTCGGTCGACCCCGCCGGCGCGCAGCAACCGGACGCCCGACGGCCCCCGCGCCTCGAGGCCGGCGCTCGACCGCGCGGCCGACTTCGTGAGCCAAAAGGTGCGCGCGGGACGGCTACGCGCCGACGACCGGCGCACGCAGATCCTGGCAGCCGCCCTCGAGGTCTTCGCCGAGCAAGGCTTTCACGGCACGCGCACCCGAGAGCTGGCGCGGCGCGCCGGCGTCAGCGAGGCGCTGGTGTTCAGCCACTTCCCGACCAAGGAGGCGCTGATCCGGGCCATCATCGACTTGGTCGGGTTCCGCGAGCGCTTTCGCGAGCTGGAGGTCAGCCTCCGCAAACTGCCCCCGCGCGACGGCCTGATCGCGCTGGCCGAGGACGTGCTCACCAACCTGCGCGACCGGCCGGGGCTGTTCCGGGTCGTCTTTTTCGGCATTCTCGAAACCCCCGAGCTGGCGGGCCAGTTCTACAAGGACTTCTTGTCACGGCTGCTGGCGCTCGAGACCAAGCTCTTCGCCCGCGCCTTCGCTGCGCGCCGCATGACGCCCGCCGCGGACCCCGCGGTCGTGGCGCGCTCGTTCCATGGCTCGTTGCTCTTCTACAACCTCGCCGGCGCGATCGTTCGTATCGAACCGCTGCCGCGCGACCCCAGAGCATTGGCCACCGCGATCGTGAACATCTACCTCCCCGAGGCCGTCCGATGAGCATGCGCTCCTGGATCGTGATTCTCGTCCTGCCCCTTGCCGCCCACGCCGCGCGCGCCCAGACCCTCGACGACTTGCTGTCGATCGCGCGCGCCCACGCGCCCTCCATTCAAGTCGCGCACGCCGAGATCTCGCGCGCCGATCAGGCCATTCGCGAGGCGCGCTCCGCGCTCTCGCCGACGCTGCGGCTGAGCGCCAACTACACCCGCAACTCGGAGCCGAACCAGACCGCGATCCAGTTCCCGGGCGCTCCGTCGGCGGTGTTCAAGTTCGGCAGCGCCAACGTGCTCGACGCGCGCGTCATCGGCGAGTACTCACTCTACTCGGGCGGGCGCAACGGCGCGCTGGTGGGTGCCGCCCAGGCAGCCCAGTCGGGCAAGATTCGCGATCTCGATCAGGCCGACGCCGATCTCGTGCTGCGCGTCTCGCAGGCCTACTACCGCGCCATCGCGGCGCAGAAGCTCCAGGCCGCGGCCGAGGAAGCGGTGACCTCGGCGCGCGCGCACCGCACGACCAGCGCGGCTCGCGTGCGGGCCGGCGTCGCGCCGCGCCTCGATTCACTGCGCGCCAGCGTCGACCTGACCCAGCGCGCGTCGGCCGAGGTGCGTGCTGCCGAAGCCGTGCGCATCTCGCGCGTCGAGCTCGAGACCGCGATCGGCGCGCCGTTGCCGGTTGGCGCCGCCGACCTGGCCGAGCCGGCGCGGCCCTCGCTCGATCTCCCCGACGCGGCGTCCGCCATCGAGCACGCGCGGCGCGACCGGCCCGAGCTCGCCTCCTTGGACGAGGCGCTGCGGGAGAACGGCCTGCGCGAGGCTGCCGCGCGCGCGGCCCTCAAGCCCCAGCTCAACCTGAGCGCGACCGCACAGTACCTGGGCCCCAACCGCGACGAAGACTGGTGGAACACGCGCGACCCCGGTCTGCGGACCCACAAGTTCTTCGCCGGGGTCGGGCTGTCGATGCCGATCTACGACGCCGGCCTGGCCCGCTCGCGCGCCGGAGAGATCGCCGCCGAGCGCACCGCGCTCGAGGCGCGCCGCAGGGACCTCGAGAACGACGTCCGTCGCGATGTGGAGCAGGCGATCTCCGATCTGCGGGTGGCGCAGGTCGAATGGCAGTCGGATAGCGGCCGCGTGGTGACCGCCCGCGAGGCGCAGCGCATCGCGGAGGCTGGATACAAGGGCGGCACTAACAACGCGACCGACGTCCGTGACGCCGAGGCCGCGCTGGCCGATGCGCGCGCCGACGAGGCGCAGTCCGCGATGAACTATTGGATCGCCCGCGCGGCGTTCGACCGCGCCACTGGGGCGACTCTGAAGAGAGGGAGGTAACCATGGCGGAGGAGAGGACATCTCGAGCGTCGGGCGAAGCGCCGGCAGCGGGCGGCGCGGCGCCCGCGAAACCCAAGCGGTCTCCGCTGCGGCCCATCATCACGATCGTGGTGCTCGGCGCGATCGCGTTGTTCTGGTGGCGTAGCGCGCATCGCGCCGAGGGTTACCAAGGCGGCAACGTGGTGACCACCGGCACGATCGAAGCGGTTCACGTTCAGCTCAGCTTCAAGGTGGCAGGAAGGATCGCCGACGTCGCCGTGGCCGAGGGCGCGGTGGTCAGGCCCGGCGATCTGGTGGCGCGGCTCGAGACCCAGGACCTCGACGTCGCCGCGAGCAATGCCAGCGCCGCGGTGGCGTCCGCCCGCGCGGCGCTGGTCGAAGCCCGAGCCACCGCGCAGCGCACGGCGCTCGACCTCAAGCGCCAGCGCGCGTTGATGACGAGCGATGCCACCACCCAGCAGCAGGTCGATGACGCGCGCGCCGCCGCCGAGGTGGCGGCGGCGCAGGTCAGTGCACGCCAGGCTCAGATCAAACAGGCGGAGAGCGCGCTCCAGCAAGCCGAGCTGCAACGCTCGTACGCCGAGCTGCGGGCGTCGGACGGCGGCGAGGTGTCCGAAAAGATCCGGCAGCCGGGCGAGATGGTGATGGTGGGCGCGCCCGTGGTGGCGCTGGCCCAGGTCGACACGGTCAAGGTTCACGCCGCGGTCGACGAAACGCGGATCGGCGCCATTCGCCCCGGCGACACCGTGCGCGTGCGCGTCTACACCTTCGATCGCCGCTGGTTCGAGGGCCGGGTCTCCGACATCCAGTCGGTCGGCGACTTCGCCACCCGCAAGGACTGGGGCGCGCAGCGCCGCGACATCCGCACGTTCACCGTGACCGCCAAGCTGCCGAACCCCGAGCATCTGCTCAAGGACGGCATGACCGCCGAGGTCACGATCGTGCCCCAGACTCGGGCCAAGCCGCTGGCGGAGGCCCACCCATGAGCGCCGCGCCCGCGATCGTGGTCGATCACCTGACCAAGAGGTTCGGCGACTTCACCGCTGACGACGATCTGCAGTTCAGGGTCGAGCGGGGCGAGATCTTCGGCATTCTCGGCCCCAACGGCGCCGGCAAGAGCACGCTGATCCGCATGCTCAACACGCTGCTGCCACCGACCTCGGGCACGGCGCTGGTGATGGGGAAGGACGTGGTCCAGCAGACCGCCGAGGTGCGTTACGAGATCGGCGTCATTCCCCAGGCCAACACCGTCGACGGCGACCTGACCGCGTGGGAGAGCCTCGACATTTACGGCAAGTTCTACGGCATGAGTCGCAAGGATCGGCAGGAGCGCGCACGCCAGCTGCTCCAGGCCGTCGACCTGTGGGAGTGGAAGGACAAGGCCGCCGGCACCTATTCGGGGGGCATGCGGCGACGGCTCGAGATCGCGCGCGGCCTGATCCAGCGCCCGCACGTGTTCATCCTCGACGAGCCCACCACCGGGCTCGACCCGCAGAGCCGGCGCGTGATCTGGGAGCTGCTCGAGAAGCTGCGCGCCGCGGGCGACCTCACGATCCTGATCTGCACCCACTACATGGACGAGGCGGATCGCCTGTGCGACCGGCTCGCGATCATCGACCACGGCAAGATCCAGGCGCTGGGTACGCCGCGCGAGCTCAAGGCCCGGGTGCCGGGCCAGGACATCCTCACCGTGCTGTTCATGGACGAGGTCCACGAAGGGTTGCTGCAGGGCCTCAAGGCCCTGCCCGAAGTGCACGAGGTCGCGCGCCAGGATCCTCACACCGCGCGCGTCATCCTCGAAGGCGACACCGTGCCGATCGAAGGCATCACCGACCTGTCGCGCACGCTGAAGAACAAGATCAAGAGCATGACTTTGCTCGAGCCAACGCTCGAGGACGTCTTCATCCATTTCACCGGACGCGGACTACGCGACGCCGCCGAAGGCGAGTACCAATACCAGATGCCGAGCATGATGCGATGAAGGGATGGCCTCGATGAAAGCGACCGAGAGATTCCAATTCAGCTTCAGCCGCATGCTGGCCGTGGCGGAGCGCGATCTGCGGCGCTTCAGCCGCAATCGCGCCTTCATGGTGCCGATGGTGATGATGCCAATCGTCTACCTGATCATCCTCGGGAAGGCGATGGGCGGCGATCTCCACAACCTGCCGATCGCCTTGGTCGACCAGGATCACGGCCCGGCCGCGGTCGTGGTGCACGACCGGCTGCAGACCCTCCAGCAAAGTCGCAGCCTGTTCAAGGTCGCGAGCGAGCCCGACCCGGCGACCGCGTTGGAGCGCCTGCGGCAGGGCGCCTACAAGGCCGTGGTGGTGATGCCCGACCAGTTCAGCGCGGACGTGGCCCGCGGCGAGGCGGCGCCGCTCGGCGTCATCGTCGACAACACCGACAACACCGCGGCCAACGTGATCGAAGGCGAGCTGCGGCGTGCGGTCGCGGACGCGGCTCGGGATGGCGGCGGGCCCAGCCAGGCCAGCGCCGCGATCGACGTCCAGCGCGTCGACGTCTACGGCCACAAGGAGTTCATGCAGTACCTGGTGCCGGCGGTGATCGCGCTGGCCCTGTTCTTCGTCGCCATGCTGGCGGGCGGCATCATCCTGGTCGACGACCGCGCCCGCGGCATCCACGAGGGCTACTTCGTCACGCCGCTCTCCGCCATCGACCTGGTCGGCGGCTTGACGCTGTCCGCGGTGACGCTGTCGATGATCATCGGCACCACGGTGCTGGGCTCGGCGATCCTGATCGCGCGGGTGCCGATCATCGGCGGGCTCCAGACCATCCTGCTCGCCGAGCTGGCGATGCTGCTGCTCGGGCTCGGGCTAATCCTGTTCATGTTCACGTTGATGGCGCGGGTCTCGAATCCGATGACGCCGCGGGCGCTGTTCGGGATCCTCAACGTGGTGACGTTCTTCCCCAGCGGCGCGCTCTATCCGACCGAGAGCTACCCGGGCTGGCTCCAGGCCGTCTCGGCGATCTTCCCGATGCGCTACGCCGTGCACTCGCTGCGGGCGCTGCTGTTGAAGGGCGTGGGCCTCCAAGCGGTGGCGCCGGACCTGATCGTCATGGGCGCCTTCGCCGCCCTGATGCTGGTGCTGGCGGCGACGCTGTTCAAGCGCACGTTGTAGGCTGGGGCTGAAGTCGGCGCGGCGTCTTGCGGTAGATTGCGCGTCGTGGCTCCACCCTGCGGCCCGGAATTCCCGCGCGCATGATCCGGCGCATCGTGCACATCGACATGGACGCCTTCTACGCCTCGGTCGAGCAGCGTGATCGACCCGAGCTGCGCGGCAGGCCGGTGGCGGTGGGAGGCTCGCCCGAGTCCCGTGGCGTGGTGGCCGCCGCCAGTTACGAAGCGCGTCGCCACGGCGTCCGATCGGCGCTCCCGATGAGCCGGGCCGTCCGGCTCTGCCCCGACCTGGTCATCGTGCCGCCGCGCTTCGCCCGATATCGAGAAGTGTCGGGCCGAGTGTTCGCGATCCTGCGCGGCGTGACGCCGCGGGTCGAGCCGCTGTCGCTCGACGAGGCCTACCTCGACGTGACCGAGAACGCCTGGGGGGAGCCGCTCGGCGTCGACGTCGCCAGGCGGCTCAAGGCCGCGATCCTCGAGGCGACCGGCCTCACCGCATCCGCCGGGGTGGCGCCCAACAAGTTCCTGGCCAAGATCGCGTCGGGCTGGCGCAAGCCCGATGGATTGACCGTGGTGGCTCCCGAGCGCATCGAGTCGTTCCTGCAGCAGCTCCCGGTCGACGCGCTATGGGGGGTGGGTCCGGTGACGGCGAAGCGGCTGCGCGCGCGCGGCATCGAGCGACTGGTCGACGTACGCGGCGCCGATCCGGAGGTCCTACAGGCGGCCGTGGGCAGCATGACCGAATGGCTCCAAAAGCTGGCGCGGGGTGAGGACGACCGTCCGGTGGAGCCGAACCGCGCTTCCAAGTCTTCCTCTTCCGAGTGCACCTACCCGGAGGACCTCACCGATCTGGCGCGCATTCGCGCGGAGATCGCGGAGATGGCCCGCAGCATCGCCGAATGGCTGGTGCGCAAGCAGCTCGTGGCGCGCACGGTGACCATCAAGGTCCGTTACGACGACTTCACGACCATCACTCGCAGCCACTCGGACCAGGCTACGAGCGACCCCGAGTTGGTCGTCCGACGCGCCGTCTCGTTGCTCGAGAAGACCGAGGCCGGCGTGCGACCGGTGCGTCTGCTCGGTGCCGGAGTCCACAACCTGGAGCCTCTCGGCGCAGAGCCCGCCACCGACGACCCGGTTCAGCTGCCCTTGGTGGAGTAGGGGATCGCGCCCAGCGGCACATGCCGCCGGTCTGAGGTACATTCGCCCTTGGAGCTCGGATTCGAAGTAGGCCTTTCGACGGGGGCGGCGTCACGATGACGACCGGAATCCGGGGACGGGTGAGTGTCCACGCCTGATGCCGGCCCGCCGCCCAATCGGGTGACCGGGCCCCGTCCGATCTTCGTCGACCCGACCGGACGCCGCGGGCGTTGGGTGCAGCGCCTGGCGGTCGCGCTCGGGGCGATCCTGCTCGTCCTCGTGGCGCTGTTCGTGGTCAGCATCGTGAGCGTGCCGATGCTGCCGCGCGCGGCCCGCGTGAGTGCCGCGGTGCGCAATGCGATGCGGCCCGCGCTGCCGGCGCTTCCGCACCGCGCCCGTGAGCGCGATCGCTTCCTCGCCGCGCGCGCGCGTCAACGGCTGCTCACCGAGATCGGTCTCGAGGAACGCGAGCGCCGAGCGCGCATTCGCCACCGGCGTCCGGCCGCGATCGATTCGACGTCGCAGCCGATCGTGGCGGCCTTCTACGCGCCCTGGCAGGAGACCGGACTGCACTCGCTGCGCGCCAACGCGGAGCGGATCACCCACCTGCTGCCGGCGTGGCTTCACCTGGCGCGCGACGGCGCTTCCATCGACTCCACCGACTGGGACCCACGCCTCACGCCTCACAACCTCGACGTCGTTCGCATCGCGCTCGAGCACGGGCTGCGCATCATGCCGGTGCTCAGCAATGCCCACGGCGAGGAGTTCGACCCCGCGCCGGTGCACCGCCTGCTCGCGGACCCGGCGCGTCAGCGCCGCTTGGCCGCCGCGCTGCGAGACTGGCTCGTGGCGCACGGCTTCCGCGGCCTCAACCTCGACTTCGAGAACCTCGCCGCGCGCGACGGCCCGCTGGTCCCCCAGTTCATGGGCCGCCTGCGTGAGGCGTTCGCAGGTGCACACCTCGAGCTGTCGGTCGACCTCGAGGTCGCGGGCAGCGTGCCCGCCCGGGACGCGGTGCGCGAGTGCGACTTCGTCGTGCTCATGGCCTACGACCAGCACTACAGCAGTGGGCCGGCCGGACCGATCTGCGCCACGGAATGGTATCAGCGGGCGCTCGACGACGCGTTGCGATCGATCCCTCCGGGACGGCTGGTGGTGGGCATCGGCAACTACGCCTACGACTGGACCGACGGCCGCGCGCCCGCGCAGGGCCTCACCTATCAGGAGGCGTTGCTCGCCGCGCGCGAGAATCGCCCCGACGATCCGCCGGCTCAGGTGGTCGACTTCGACCCGGCCGCGCTCAACGCCACGTTCGATTACACCGACGACGCGGACCACGCCCACGAAGTGTGGATTCTCGATGCGGTCTCGGCCGCGAACGAATGGACGCTCGCCGCGCCGCGCGGCGTCCGAGGCGCCGCCTTGTGGGTCCTGGGCTCGGAGGATCCTGCGGTGTGGGGCGTGCTGACGACGGTCCGGCAGGGTGGCGCGCCGCCCTTGGCCGCGCTGGAGACGCCGACGTTTCCCTACGACGTCGAGTTCGACGGGGACGGCGAGATCCTCACGGTCGAGGAGCAGCCCGAGCACGGCGCGCGGCAGATCGAGCGCGACTCCACGACCCAACTCCTCACCGACGAGCGCTACGAACGCTACCCGGCTCCCTATGTGATCCGGCGCAGCGGCTTCAAGCCCAAGACCCTGGCGCTGACGTTCGACGACGGTCCATCGTTCCCCTATACGGCGGAGATCCTCGACGCGCTGCATCGACTCCGAGTGCCGGCCACGTTCTTCGTCATCGGTGAGAACGCCGAGCGCGAGCCGGGCCTGATCCGGCGCATCCGAGACGAGGGCCACGAGATAGGCAACCACACCTTCAGCCATCCCAATCTGGCCGCGGTGCCCGCCGACCGGGTGCGGCTCGAGCTGAACGCGACCCAGCGCGTGATCGAGGCCGAAACCGGGCGGTCGACCATCCTCTTCCGGCCCCCCTACAACGCCGACGCCGAGCCGACCAGCGCGGAGGAAATCCGACCCATCCTCGCCGCCTCCGAGCTCGGCTACGTCACGGTGGGCGAATACCTCGATCCCCAAGACTGGAGGTTGGTGAACACCGATGCCAGCGGCCACAGTCAACCGCGCCCGGCCGCCGACATCGCGCAGTCCGTGCTCGACGCGGTGCACACGGAGAACGGCAACGCCATCCTGTTCCACGACGGTGGAGGCGACCGATCGCGCACGGTCGAGGCTCTGGAAACGATCGTTCCCGAGCTGAGCCACGAAGGCTATCGCTTCGTCACGGTCTCGGAGCTCGCCGGACTGACGCGCGATCAGGTGATGCCGCGCCTGGCCCAGCGCGACCGCGCCCTGCGCGGCGCCGACCTGGTCACGTTCGAGGGCGCCTTCGCGGTGCAGACCTTCCTCTACTGGGCGTTCCTCGCCGCGATCGCCTTGGGATCGGCGCGGGTCGTCTTCATTACCGCTCTCGCCCTGATCGCAGCGCGCCGTCCCAATGTCGCCTCACGTTATCGAGGCACCGTGAGCGTGCTCATCGCCGCCTACAACGAGCGGCTGCTGATCGCGCGCACGCTGCGCGCCGTGCTCGAGCAGGACGACCCGCCCCTCGAGGTCATCGTCGTGGACGACGGATCGACCGACGGCACCGGAGACCTGGTCGAGGCGACGGCCGCCGAGGAGTCGCGCGTGCGACTGCTGCGACAGGCCAACGCCGGAAAGGCCGCCGCGCTCAACCGGGCGATCGCGATGGCGCGCGGCGACGTGCTGGTCTGCCTGGATGCCGACACCCTGGTCACCCCAACGACGATCGCCACGCTGGTTCGCGCCTTCGCGGACGAGCGGGTCGGCGCGGTCGCCGGGAACATCCGGGTCGGCAATCGCCTCAATCTCTGGACGCGGTGGCAGTCGATCGAATACATGGTGTCGCAGAACCTCGATCGTCGCGCGCAGGCCTTGGTGAACTCGGTCACGGTGGTGCCCGGCGCGATCGGCGCCTGGCGACGACGTGCCGTCGAGGAGGTCCTGGGCTATCGCAGCGACACCTTCGCCGAGGACATGGATCTCACCTGGCGGCTGCGCCGCAAGGGCTGGCGAATCGCGAACGAGAGCGGCGCGCGGGCGTTCACCGAGGCCCCGGACTCGCTCGCCACCTTCTTCAAGCAGCGCTTTCGCTGGACCTATGGGACGCTCCAGTGCCTGTGGAAGCATCGCGACGCGTTGAACCGCTATGGCTGGTTCGGCCGCGTCGCGCTGCCGTCGGTTTGGTTGTTCCAGATCTTGTTCCAGCTGTTGTCGCCGGTGATCGATCTGCAGATTGTCTGGACGGTCTGGAACGCCGGATCGACTTACCTCTCGAGCGCCCTGCTAACTCATGACTGGCAGCCGCTGCCCCAGGCGGTGGAATCGCTCTCGAGCATCGCCACTCTGTTCGTGTTCTTCTTCCTGCTCGAGCTGGGAGGCGCGATCGTGGCCTACGTCCTGGACCGCGAGCCGGCGGGAGACCTGGTGTGGCTGTTCTGGCAGCGGTTCGTCTACCGCCAGGTCATGTACGCGGTCGCCATTCGGTCGGTGCGTCAGGCGATCTGGGGTCGCCGCGCGGGATGGGGCAAGCTTCAGCGCAAGGGCACTGCGAGCGCCGTTGAGAACTTCGGCCGGGGCACGTAGATTCGTCATTATGGACGACGAGAGCGAGATCTTGAGGCTGGAGCGCGAGTTCATGGCGGCCTGGAACCGCGGGGACGCGCTCGCCGCCGCGGCGGTCTTCGCCGAAGACGGCACGCGCGTGGGCGCGTTCGGGGACGTCGCTCACGGACGACGAGAAATCGAGGCTGCCTATGACGGCCTGCTCCACGGCCGGATGGCGGGCGCGCAGGCGGAGTGGGAACCTCGCGTGCGGATGCTCTCCACCGACGTCGCGATCGCGAGCGGCCCGCTGACGATCCGCGTTCCTGGCGGAACCCCGCTCAACGGCTACGGGCTCGACATCTGGAAGAGAATCGACGGGCGCTGGCAGCTGGTCGAAGGCCATCCGAAATTCTTTCCGCAGCCTCGGTAACTCGGCGCGATTTGGCGCGAACTGCCGGTGCTCATGCCAAGCAGTTCTGAAGCAATCGATCCGACTCTGACAACTCGGCCTGGACGCTCTTGACCAACCGTAACATCGAGCCGATCATCTTCCTCGTGAAGCTCTTGCGCAGGACCCGACGCGGCACCGGCAGTACGAGCGCATTGGTCGTGCTCGCGCTCCTGCTCTTCCCCCGCACCTGCCCTCAGGCCGGCGGGATGGCCTGCGCGGTGGCGTTAGCGGGAGAGCGTCATCACGCGGTGACCGTTGATCACCACGAGTGCACGGGCCACCACCATGGCGACTGCGCCGGCCACGACGGTTGCGGAGGAACTGGCCCCGACTGCTCGGGCCGCTCGATCTGCTGCTCGAACTGGGCCCCTGGCCCTGCAGCGATCAGCCTGCGGGCGCCTGCCGCGACTGGGGTGGCATCGACCGCCACCACCTCGTCGCTGCAACTTCTCGCCGTCTACGTGCCGGCGCCGCTTCCGACTCCCCGCGGTTCACCACCACTTCTCATACCGAACCTCCGACTCTGAGTCGAAGGCTGCTCATCGCACGGCGCGCATGCGCGTCCGGTGAGCCGTGCCTGTTTCTACTTGGAGCGTCTGGGCCAGCGCTCGCCGCCGCTGACCCGAACCCATTCGGAGGAACCATGAACCGCATCACGATCGTTTTCGCTGCCACCGCCCTCCTTTGCTTCTCCGTCCCCACGTTCGCCCACGAAGGGCATCACATGGCGGGGGAGAAGGCCGTCACGAAAACTGTGACCGGTGAAGTCGTCGACATGGGTTGCTGGCTCGGGCACGCCGCGCGCGGCAAGGACCACGTCTCGTGCGCGACCAAGTGCCTGAACCAGGGCATGCCGATCGGCTTGCTGACCAGCAACGGGACGCTGTACCTCGTGACGCTCGACCACGACAACGCCGATCCCTACAACAGCCTCAAGGACATGGCCGGCAAAGAGGCCTCCATCACCGGCGAGCTCCTCAGCCGCAGCGGCGTCAAGGCGATCGAGGCCACCAAAGTCCAGCTCGCGAGCAGGTAACCCTTCCCGAGCACGATCGAGACGTCCCGCGGAGGAGCGAGCATGACCAAGCTCTCGTGGCAACCCAATGCCGCCCTGGTCGCCGTGCTGTTCTGGCCTGGCGTGGCCCAGACGCAGATGCACCATCATCCGGCCCCGGCCGATCGCACGGCGCATCACGCCTCGAAGCCGGCTCCTCATCACCACGCAGCGACGAGTCACGCCAGCCTGCACGACACGGACATGTCAGGGATGGACATGGGCGAGATGCCGATGAGCGGCATGTACGGCCCGTACGCGATGAGCCGAGAGGCCTCCGGCACCTCGTGGCAGCCCGATGCAGCGCGTCACGAGGGCGTGCACCTCATGCGAGGGCCGTGGATGGTCATGCTCCACGGATTCGCCGACGGCGTCTACGACGACCAGGGCGGCCCTCGCGGCGACACCAAGGTCTTCGGCAACAACATGGGGATGGCGATGGCCCAACGATCGCTCGGTCCGGGTTCGTTGGGTGTGCGCGCCATGGTCTCGCTGGAGCCGGCCACGATCGGCAAGGAGGGCTACCCGCTCCTGCTGCAGACCGGCGAGACCGCCGATGGCCGCACGCCGCTGATCGATCGCCAGCACCCCCACGACCTCTTCATGGAGCTGGCGGGCAGCTACAGCGTCTCGCGCGGGGACCGATCGCTGTTCGTGTACGCCGGCCTGCCGGGTGAGCCCGCACTCGGACCGCCGGCTTTCATGCATCGCTTCTCGGGGCTCAACATCCCGGTCGCGCCAATCACGCACCACTGGCTCGACTCGACGCACATCATGTACGGCGTGCTCACCGGCGGCGCGGTGCTCGGTCGCGTCAAGGTCGAGGCCTCGGCGTTTCGAGGCAGGGAGCCGGACGAGAATCGCTGGAACGTCGAGTCCCCGAAGCTCGATTCTCATTCGTTCCGCATGTCCTTGAATCCGACGGATCATTGGGCCCTCCAGGTGAGCGACGGGAGGATCCACAGCCCAGAGCAGCTGGAACCCGACGTCGATCAGGACCGGCTCACCGCCTCGGCCTTCTACGACGGAACCTGGGGCGACACCGGTCGTTGGGAGGGCATGGTGGGGTGGGGGCAGGACCGCAACCGGCCCGGTCACAGGCTGAATGCGTTCACGGCGGAGGGAGCCTTCCAGAGCGGCGATCGGCATACGTTCTTCGCCCGCGCCGAGCAGGTCGAGAAGGACGAGCTGTTCCTCGAGCCGGATCCCCGCGCGGGTCGGGTCTTCGACGTCGGCGAGCTGACTGCCGGCTATCGCTACGACTTCCTCCGCGGCGAGCACGCCGCCGTCGGGATCGGCGCGTCCGGGACGTTGTCGTTCGTGGAGCGTGAGCTCCGATCCGACTACGGTGATTCTCCCGGCTCGGCCTTGCTCTTCCTCCACGTCGCATTGCACTAGCATGGCGCCGGTCTGGATCCCGCCGCCTTCTCCGGCGGAAACGGAGGCACGCTCATGAGCACTCATCCCCGCACGCCCGCCCCGCCCCAGGCGGCGGCGGAGCGTGATCCCGTCTGCGGGATGGCCGTGCGCGCCGAGACTCCCCATCGCGCGACGCATCGCGGACACACCTATCGCTTCTGTAGCGCGGGGTGCCTGGCGAAGTTCAGCGCCGATCCGGAGCGCTATCTGGCTCCCAAGGCTGAGCCGAGTCCTGTGCAACCCGGGCCCGCGCCGAGGAAGGGCGAGTGGACCTGCCCCATGCATCCCCAGATCGTGCGCGACGGGCCCGGCAGCTGTCCGATCTGCGGGATGGCGCTCGAGCCCCGCACGGTCTCGCTCGAGGACGAGGAGAATCCGGAGCTGACCGACATGCGCCGGCGCTTCTGGGCGTGCGTGGCGCTAACGGCTCCGCTGCTGCTCATGATGGTGGGCGCCCTCGTTCCCGGACGGCCGATCGAGCGGTTGATCCCGATGTCGATCGCCACTTGGATCGAGCTGCTGCTCGCGACGCCGGTCGTGCTCTGGGGCGGGTGGCCGTTCTTCGTTCGGTTCTGGCAGTCGCTCGTCAACCGCAGCCCGAACATGTTCACGCTGATCGGGCTCGGCGTGGCGGTCGCTTACCTCTACAGCCTGGCGGCCGTGATCGCGCCTGGGCTCTTCCCCGAGTCGTTTCGCGATCCCTCGGGCAGGGTCGGGACCTACTTCGAAGCCGCGGGCGTCATCGTCACCCTGGTGTTGCTGGGCCAATACATGGAGCTCGTGGCGCGCGGTCACACCGGGGCCGCGATCAAGGCGCTGCTGGCCATGGCGCCGACCACCGCGCGGCGGATCACGGCCAGCGGCGCCGACCAAGACGTGCCGCTCGACCAGGTGCACGTCGGTGACCGGCTCCGGGTGCGCCCAGGAGAGAAGGTGCCGGTGGATGGCGTCGTCCTCGAGGGTCGCAGCTCGGTCGACGAGTCGCTGGTGAGCGGCGAACCCATCCCGGTCGAGAAGGAGGCCGGCAGTCGGCTGGTCGGAGCGACTCTCAATGGCCGGGGCTCGCTCATCATGCGCGCCGATAAGATCGGCTCCGACACGCTCTTGGCGCGGATCGTTCAGATGGTGGCGCAAGCCCAGCGCAGTCGCGCTCCGATTCAGCGCCTCGCCGACCAGGTATCCGCGTGGTTCGTGCCCGCGGTCGTCGCGATCGCGATCCTCACCTTCGCCTCATGGGCGGTCGCCGGGCCACAACCTCGCATGGCCTACGCGATCGTCAATGCCGTGGCGGTCCTGATCATCGCCTGCCCGTGCGCGCTCGGGCTCGCCACGCCGATGTCGATCATGGTGGCGGCTGGGAAAGGCGCGACGATGGGCGTGCTGTTCAGGGACGCGGAAGCCATCGAAACCCTGCGCGGCGTGGACACGCTGGTCTTCGACAAGACCGGCACCTTGACCGAGGGTCGGCCCAGGCTGATCCAGATCGCGCGGGCGAGTGGGTGGGAGGAGAGCGACGTGCTCCGCTTGGCGGCCAGCCTCGAGCGGGGCAGCGAGCATCCGCTCGCCGCGGCGTTCGCGACCGCGGCTCTGGACCGTGGTCTCCGTCTCAGCGACCCCTCGGACTTCGTCGCGCTCAGTGGCCGCGGCGTGCGTGGAACGGTCGAGGGCAAGTCGGTCGCGCTCGGGAACGCCACCCTGCTCGGCGACCTCGGCGTGCCGATGGGGCCGCTCGAGGCCGAGGCCCGACGCATGCGGGACGATGGCCAGACCGCCATGTTCCTCGCCGTCGAGCAGGCCGTCGCGGCGGTGATGGGCATCGCCGACCCGATCAAGCCGACGACGCCGGGAGCCGTCCGCCAGCTGCGCGAGGACGGCCTGCGCCTCGCGATGCTCACCGGCGATCACCGCGCCACCGCGGAAGCGGTCGCGCGGCGGCTCGGAATCGACGACGTCCATGCCGAGGTCCTGCCCGATCGGAAGGCCGAAGTGGTGGAGCGACTCCAGGCCGAGGGACGCACGGTCGCCATGGCGGGCGACGGGATCAACGACGCGCCGGCGCTGGCCGTCGCGCGCGTCGGGATCGCGATGGGCACCGGCACCGACGTGGCGATGGAGAGCGCCGCGGTCACGCTGGTCCAGGGCGACCTGCGCGGCATCGTGCGCGCGCGCGCGTTGAGCCGGGCGACGATGACCAACATCCGTCAGAATCTGTTCTTCGCCTTCGTCTACAACGCGATCGGCGTGCCGATCGCCGCGGGGGTGATGTTCCCGTTCACCGGGTTGCTGCTCAGCCCGGCGTGGGCGGCAGCGGCGATGAGCTTCAGCTCGGTGTCGGTGATCGCCAACGCGCTGCGGTTGAGATCGGCCCGCATCGACTGACGGCCCGGAAGCCGGGATTCAGTCGCCCTCGGGCGGCGCCGATCCGCGCTCGTCCCGATCGCGCTCGCGCAGGCGCTTGCCCAGCCACACCGTCCGATAGATCGCGGTCGGGAACGTGGTGACGGCGATCAGCGTCATGGTCCACAGGGCGATCGTCCCGGGCGCGACACGCAGCGCGCTCGACAGGGGTGGATCGAGGAAGCACGCCAGGGCGGTGAGGACGGCGCGCTCGCCGCGCTGCATTAGGCCGCCGCTGCACACCACGCCCAACACCTCGCCGCGCGCCCGCACGTAGCTGACGATCAGCGCACCCACCAGGGCCGCGCTCGCGACCAGCGTGCCCGCCGCGGTGGCGCGGAGGTAAACCGCGAAGCCGAGAAACGTCGAGGCCTCCACGAAGCGATCGAAGGTGGCGTCGATGAAGTCACCGAAGTCCGAGGTCCGCGTCAGGCGCGCGATCCGGCCGTCGAGCGCGTCAGCGATTCCGCTCAGCACGATCGCCCATCCGCCCAGCTCGAGTCGCCCGGCGGCGATCAACGGTCCGCTGGCCACGCCGAACACGAGCGCGGTGTAGGAGAAGAAGTCGGCGTCGAGGCCCAGCGAGCGCGAGGCGTTGACCAGCGGCGAGATCGCCCACATCAGCCAATGCATGGGGAAGTCGCCGAGACCGACCAGGAACTGGCCGCCCTTGGCGACCACGTCGACGTCGCGCCGGCGGCCGCGCCACGCATAGGCCCCCATCGAGACCAGCGCCGACGCCAGGGCGGTGACGAAGCAGACGAAAGCGACGTGTTCAGGCGCCATCGGAACTCCTCACGCCCCACGGCATCACGGGCCGCAGGGGAGAGACGTGCAGCCCTTCGCGCGCCGCCACGACGAAGCCGAGCGCTGCCACCGGCAGAGTCTGGAGCGCGTGATAGCAGACCGCGAAGGCCAACGCCTTGTCCCGATCGACGCCGAACTGCAGCAAGCCGAACATCGCGCCGACTTCCAGCATGCCCAGGTTGCCGGGCGTCACCGGCATCGCGACCATGATGTTGATCGCCATCAACACGACGATCGTGGCCGGCAGCAGCAGGTGGATCCCGACCGCGCGCAGCGCAGTGTTCAACACGACGACCTCGAGCGCCCAGGCCGCGAGCGAAGCGCCCAACGCGCGCCCGATCGCGCGCGGGCTGCGCACCGCGCGCAGGCCCTGGCGGAAGCGGGTCAAGAGCCCGCCCGGCCCGCGCATCGGATCGGCGCCAGCCGGACCGACCCGATCCGGCCACCAGGCGACCAGCGCGGTGATCGCGCCCGCGAACAACGCCAGCGCCAAGGCGGCGCTGGGGCGCATCCAGACCGGGACTCCGCCCAGCCAGGGGAGGAACATGATCCCGACGATGAAGCCGGCCGCGTTGAGCAATTGATCGAGGCCGATCGTTCCCGCCACTTCGGCGCCCGACATCCCGGTGCGCCGGTGCAGGATCCCGGCGCGCGCCACCTCACCGCCACGTGCCGGCACCAGGGTCGAGATCGCGAAGCCCACGGCG
>JACXTT010001641.1_pt1 | contig 36867 bp, 37 predicted proteins | sample 9270951 | NCBI WGS metagenome assembly JACXTT01 (sample SAMN15532306, study PRJNA645909) | rock metagenome | isolation source: weathered quartz diorite | place: Puerto Rico | collected 2017-06-21
CTGCTCTTCGCGCTCACAGCTGGATACCTCGCGATCGCCGTCAACAGGTTGAGCGCCTCGCAGAAGCCATTCGTTCGCATTGCTGGCGGCGTAGCGATAGCAGCTCTGGCGATCGCATTCCCGATCGTCACCGTGCTGTACATCTACGGCACGATTTAGGCGGCCGCGTCGCCGCGTGCCGATTCGAGCACCTTGGGCCAGACTCGTCGCGCGTGCCCGAGTCGTGCGGGACGACGATGCTTAGCGACGTTTCGGACTTGATCGACAACTGAAGCTCCGCAGCGGGAAAGCCGGGGGCAGGTCTTGCATGTTTCATCCGACGATCGATCAGCCACGCCCCGAGGCAGGTGGAAGGGGGGATTCTGAAGCGGGGAACCCAAGGTTTCCCCCCTTGAAGATATGGACCTCAAGGGAGTTCTCTCAAACCCCCCAACCGCGCTCGCGAAACTCCTGGCGTCGCCGTGACTCGTGGTTCGAGTCCAGTTCTTCGGTCATAGCTTGGGTTGATCCGCTCGCGTCGTGTCCGACGCTCCGACTCTTTTTCACTCTTCGACGGCCTGGGCGGTCGGCTCAGTTCGTGCGATGGGATTCCTCGGCCTCGTACCGCTCGCGTGCCGCCGCCCGGCACATCGCGATCGTGGTCTCGTCAAGTCCGCGCTTGAACTGTTCCGCGAGCACCGCTACCACCAGCGCCCGCAGCAGCGGGCTCAACTACCGGACGCCGACCGAGGTGCGACAGACCTGGGAAGATCACCAAAACATCGCGGCCTAGCCTGTCAACACCGGGGGGAGCAGGTCAGGGAAGCGTCAGAGTCCAGGGGGAGCCGGCTCACGGTGACCACAATTGCCACGGTGTACGATGGTGTACGACATCGACTTGAGATCGGCGGCCAAACGGGCGTATGATGCGCGGCACCAGTGGCCCGGGGTCTTCGTATACCCGTGATTCCGATGCACTGCGGTTCTGGACCGAGATCGAACTCGCGTTAGGTCGCCATGCAGCCGAGTCTCTCGTCGCTTCGCGACGCGCCTGTCGCTTCTCCCCCGTCGGAGGGAGAGGCGCACTCTGAATCTCCCTCCGAAGAGGGAGATTCGCTGGATCTTCTCGACCGAAAGCCCATGAGATGGCTCGTAATGCGAGGTGTCCGACGAGACCGTGGTGATGACAACGGCGTCAATGAGTGTAGAGCGCCGTCCGACCTGGTCGCGGATCTGTTGGCCGCGGGGCAGGACCGGCCGCCGACTCCACGAAACTCCCTCGAGGTGGACGTGATAAGCGACTCAGGACGTGGCTCCGGCCCGGCGTTTGGGCAGATCCGCCTCGCCCGCGCCTTCCTCGGTTTGTCGCTCAAGGCCGTTGCCAAGGAAGCGGGGATTTCGGCTGCCTACTTGCAGAAGCTCGAAACAGGCAAAGTAAAGTCGCCCTCGCCGCATCGGCTTTTGAGGCTGGCCGAGGTCTTGGGCTACCCGTACTCCACGTTGCTGGCGTGGGCTGGGTACCCCTGCCCAGAACCCTCTGGACAGCGCAACGGGACAACGACTGGCAAGCGGGCAAGAAAGTCGGACGTTCTGATAGACGCTATTGGCAGTGGCGAGCTCGGTCCTGATGAGGCCGAATGGCTCGCCTGCAGTCTTCGGGGTTATCGCGAGGCGCGGAGCGTCGGTGTTCAGATTCCCGCGGAGTTCCTCTCAACGGCGCTCAAGATGTACCGGCAGACTCGCGTCTCAGGAGGTGACCTGAGGATCGAGGACCATGCCGGGATCGCCTCCTCAGGCAACCGTCCGAGCCGAGCGGCCGCACCAGATCGGGTCTAGGCCAAAGCGGAGCGGCAGTGTGAGAGGGCCCGCGCTGCCTGGTGGCAGCGAGGGCCCAGTAGGTCGGCTGACGTTTTCGGTCTTGAGCGGCCAAGCTGACACTTGGCGAGGGGTCGCCGGCTTGGTGACGAGGAGAGATGAGGAGAGGACAACGTGTCCTCCCGCGCTCACTCTCCACGGCTACCGCGGAACGGTAGCCGACCAGCATGAACCTCGAGCTACGGCGTAGCGAGGTTCGGCGACGCCGCGACTCGAGAGCGAACAGTTTAGTCAGCCGACCCGGAATATACTTTACCACTCAAAGGTAACAATCCGCACTAGCGATCCACCAAAGTGGATGCGACAGACTAGTGTTATCCACAGTCGCCCGCGGCTGACCGTCCACAGGGCGCTGCACGAGTCAGACACTATCCACGCGGACGTGAACGTGGTAGTGTTGCGCCACTTTGCCCGGAGACGGGAAGCGACCGGACTGACATCCGGTCGCAATTCCCAAGTCGTCCTCGAGCAGAGCACATCGGGCCAAAAGCCCACCTGGATCAACAGGAGTCGAGCCCCGTGCGAGAACAGTGCCGGACAATAGCAGACCGAACCGGACAGACCTCAGCCAACGGTCGGCCGAGCGGCATTCTCTCGCGGCGCAGCGGCTCCTCCAACAAGGAGGACGCTCAGATGGGCGAGGTTACACTGGCGCCGCTCGATCTTGCGGAGGCGCGCCGACTCGCCGCCGCAGCGGCGCAGACAAGAAAGCCGACCTTCTACGAGATCGCCTGTGGCTCGGGCTGGGCCTGGCCGCGCGATGTTCCCGGCTTCGACAGGGACGCGTTTCCCCTCGAGCAGCCTAACCTGCTGGCCGACCTTCTGCGACAAGGAGCCGAGATTGCCGAAACCGCGATTCGGCGAAAGCGGGCTCGTCAGAGCCACCGGCCTGATGGGAAATCCATTGACCTCGAAGTCGATGCCATCCCGAGCCGCGGTTAGGACATGAAGCGTCGACACCTCCCGCTCTCCGGCCATCGATGCCGGGAGCTCGTTCAGACCAAAGGGCCGCCGGGCAAGGCGGCCCTTTTCTCATGTCAAGACGGATCGAACGGAGGACGAATGGCAGAGATCAGACGCGACCTCGACCGCCATCTCGCCAGAGCCGAGTCGAGAGCAGTTCGGCGTGAAGTGTGGCGGATGGAGGCGCGAGCCCAAACCGTGCTGGCTCGTATCGAGATCGGGGCCCATCTGCAAGTGGCCGGTGCGCGCGGTGTCGCCGACGTCGGTACATCGGCGGTCCCCTGGGAGCTGGAAGCGCAAGTAGGCCGAATCGTCGCCGGAACCCGGAACCCTCGAGATGTTCATCAGATCGCAGCACGAAGCCCGGCAAAGGAGAAGGTGTCATGAAATCGAGAGCACGGTTCAACCCTGGGGGAATCCTCACCCAGGCTTGGGAGCGCCTCCAGGTGATGGTCGTGCGGTCGCACGGCCGGCGGGATGGGCGACGTGGTTATCCGAACGCAGCCGATACTCAGCCTCCCGCTGAGTATCACCGGATCGAGCGTGGCGGGAATGCGCGGCTGAACTCTTTGGCAGCAGCCTACGCGCTCGCGGCGGGGGTTCTGGGTGCGGACTACTGCGCTCGCGGGCACGAGATCATCGAGCGCTTCAAGCCGGGTTTGGACGCTTGCGGTGTCGTGTTGAGCATCCTGCAGTCGCGACTCGCGCGGCTCGAGACAGATCTCGAACAGGCGACGCGAACGATGGCCGATGCAGCGATTGAACGCTGGCGCGTTGGCGGACGTGTCTTCAAGGCGACGATTCTCATGCTCGTCACGAGCGACATCGTCCTGAACTCAGTCGTCTTCCGCGTTTTCGGCGACAACCAGCTGCTGACGATGATCACGAGCATTGGACTTACGGCGGGCTTGATCTTCGGCGCTCATGTGTTGGGGATCCTCTACGCGCAAGACGAGGTCACGCTTCGCGATCGCGCCTTCATCTACACGATCACTGTGACCAGCACGTTGGCCTGCGTGTTGTTCGGGATTCTCCGCGAGCATTATCTAAAGGTTGCCGCGCCCGCCGGTGGCAGCGTCCAGTTCATGGGCCAGCAGATCGCGTTACCTCACATCGGCAGCGCGCATCCGCTCGGCCCGGTCCTGGGGCCACTTGTGTTTACGCTCGCCAACGGGATCGTCTTCGTCGCGGCGACGGTTCTGTCGTACTTGCACCACGACCCACACAGCGCGAGGGTGGAGAGACTCTCCCAGCAGATCCGGCCCCTGAGATGGCGGGAGCGGCTCGCCCGCTGGAAGTTCAACTGGCTGCTCAAACGCGCAACGCAGGCGTATTTGGAGATGACTCGCCTCGACGTTGCCCACCGCGCTCTCTTCGCGGCCTACTTGCGCTGGATCAACCGCGAGCAGCAGCGCTACCAGGCGGATTGGAAGTCGTACGCCAGCTCGAACCGGCGGGTGCGGCGCGTCAGCGAGGCGCTGCCGGTGCTGGAGCTATCGCTCGCACTCGAGGTACCTGAACCTTTCAAGACCGGCGCCGTGCCCGCCTTCGAGTGCGACGCGGTTCGCATCCACATCGAGCAGATGCTCCGTGCCCGCCATCTGCCCACCGATCCCGGCCCGAGCACCACGCCCGCCCCGTCTCTCGAAAGGGGTCCGGCATGACCACGCGGCGAATCTTCATCACCCTGGCGATCATCGTCACCCTCGCGGGTGCTGCAAGCAGCGTGAGCCGCGCGAGAAGCAAGTTCACGTCGAGCTCAACGTCGCTGGTGGCGCTCGTACTGTTCGACGTCAGCAGGAGCACCGGCAACGCAGCGATCCGTCGCGAGTACCTAAACGACTTCGAGATGGTTCTCACCTACGTTGCAGCACGTGGCGGACTCGTGTTCGGCGACCTCATCGACTCCGCGCCGCTTAGCCGACCATCACTGCCGATCAGGGTCTCGTTTCCGTCACCAGGTCTCCTGACCAACCCCTTGAACAACAATCCGCAAGCGCTTATCGCGGCGGCGATGCGGGCCGCCGGCATGCTGCTCAACTTGAGGGAGCGCAAGCCGGGCACCGCCATCCTCGACGCGCTGACTCTCTCAAGCAACGTGTTCGCCAACTACCCGGGCAGCGCAACGAAGCACTATCTGGTCATCCTGAGCGACGGAATCGAGGAGTCACCGCGATACAGGTTCACGAACCGAACCCTCTCCCAGGCCGCAATCAAACGCTTCATCACCGAGCAGCGTGTCGCCCAAGTGCTGCCCAACCTGAGCCGGGCCGCTGTCTACTTCGCGGGTGCGGGCACGACCGCGGAGAGCAGCTTGTCGAGCGTGAAGGCTTGGAAGATTCGCAACTTCTGGCTCACGTACTTCAACGCCACCGGAGCGCAGCTGTCGGCGAGTCACTATGGCCCGAGCTTGGTCCGCTTCCCGTAGACCGGCATGCACGCCTTGCCACACTCCTGCCGCCGTTGATCTTGCTCAAGACAAGTGGCGGATCTCCCACTGGGTTCGGATGTCCCGCTTCACAGGGACTTTCATTTTCCACCAAGCGACGGAGAGGCCTGGATGAGCGCGCGACCGTCGAACTCGTTTCGCGCCACTCGCCGGCGGTTGAGTGCTCGCGGAACCGACGGGGAATCACGAACGGTGAGATCTCAGCTTCAAGCCTCTTCCAATCCTCGCGCGCATTGTCGAGTCGCTTCGTCTGCTCTTCGCTGAGGCCATCCTTGTCTTCCCGTGTAGGCTGTCCACTATTGGTGTCTGGGGGTGGTGTGGGCATCGCGCTTAAGCGGAGGTCGGACCTGAGAAGACGGAAAATGAGTGGTCTTTCGTCTCGATGCACTTCGAGGCTCGCGTCGAGACGAGGTTGTCCGTGCGTAGGTACAGCTCGTAGCTTCTCTCCCATGTCGGGTCTGTAACTTCCATGGCTTGTACCTCCAGCCCACACGCCTGAGCTTCGTCTCGGTAGATGGGTCGGCCGTGAGTCTTCGTGCGCTCCGGCGTAAGAAAGATCTTGATCTTGGACTTGATCGCGCGTGGCTGTCGGCCGTTCATCATGCCGGACGCGAGCGTGCGGACAGCGATGTCCTCAGACAGGGCCAGGGCCGCTTCGAACTCCTTCAGCTCGCGCGTGTCGTAGTTGGCTAGTTGCTGAAGGTAGGGCTGGAGATTGCCAGTCGCATTGACTGCTGCCTCGAACAGTTCGTTGAAGCTCTGCGTGATGTTGAAAACCGAGAATCTCTTCACGACCCCGTCTTCAGTGACCGTTACCTGTGGATCGATTGGGCCAAGCTCTGAGGTCGGGCTCATGAGTATCCTGCTTGCGCCTAGACAAAGCATTGTGGCTGCCGACTTCGCTTTACCCGGCACGATGGCCCAGTATTCACCGGTGCCACTGTACGCCCTGCAGACATTGATCATCCTCTCGGCAGCAAGACCGTCGCCACCTGGGGAACTAACAAACAAAGCCAGTCCCTTGCTCAGGTCCAGCTTCTGCAGGATCCCCTCGAGCATTGTCGCATCGCTGTCTTCGATTTGGACTGGGTATACGAAACTCGTGAAGAATGTGACAACAGGCCGACCAAGTGCTTTCTCCAAGTCCTCGAAGATCGGTTTCCGCGTCGGGTGAGTTTGCTGCTCCTCCGTTAGAACTTGAACAAGAACCGGCTCGGGCGCCGGGGCGGAAGAGGACATGGGGGGCGTCATGGCTGACATGGCAAGCCGGCGTTTCTCGGCGGAGTATGAATGGCGAACTCACGCCGCTCAAGCTGCCTTGCAAGGCAAACCACTTCCAGCCTCTTGTCTAAGCAACTCCGCTTCTGACGGCTCGGCGAGCCCGATCGATCCGACGCATCGCTCCGGTCGTGTTCAAGCGGTAGTGGATCATGGCCGTGCTTACGCCGAAGTGCTCTGCAGCGCCGCGTGTCGTCCAGCGTCCTTTCGCGATCGCGATTGTGGCAGCCTCCGGAACAAGCAGTGCGCCGGCGAGCCAGCTGGCCTCGTCTTCGATGTCTTGGTTCCAGTGGCGACAACCGTTGTCGTCGAGCGCGGGTGTCTGAGGGTGAAGCAGAAGACCGTGGGACAACTCGTGCGTAAGGTTGCTCGCCTGTCGGCTCGGGGCATGCGCATCGTTGTGGACGATCGTGCGCTGTGTACCCGCGAACACGGTCACCGCAGAGAACACGTCCGGCTCGACCTCAAGGAGATGGTGTACGGCTGGCGCGTCGACGAGGAAGTCAGAGAGCGCGACGATTGGGATCTCCAGCCAACCCGCAAGGTTGTGAGCGTTGAGCGCCTCAAAGAGTGACAGGCCAAGCTCGCCGCGCACCTCTGCCACGATCTCGTTGGCTTCGGTTTTGAACCCTCGGCGAAACGCCATGTCCTCAGCCTTTCGTCCGGAGCCGCTCGTACGTGGCCTTGACCAGCTGGTCGAGAGCCGTGGCGGCTTCGGGGGAGAGGTTCTTGTCGCTACGTAGATAAGTAGAGATCTTCGCCAGCGGTTCCGGATCGGGTCGTGCTTGCTCAGAACGAACGTAGTCGTCAGCGTCAAGTCCAGACCATGCGGCGAGCGCGGCCAGTCCGTTGACGTCGGGTCTCTTGCCTTGCGCCATGCGGGTTAGGGTCGAAGCACTAACGCCTGACTCCGCTGCAACCTGCTTCCAGTTGATCGTGCGGGCTTGCCTAACGCTGTCGAGCGCATCGTAGAAGGCGCCAGCGTCAAACCATCCTCTCTTTTCCATGTATCCTCCGCTTACGCGATTGCGATACTGCAATCTACATGCTAGTATGCAATAGTAGAATAGCAACTAAGCACCCAGAATGCAATGGCCTCAGGAGGGGTCGACACCATGGAACGAGAGAAGAAGCACGCAACCACGTACTTCGTGAACGGCGAACAGGAAACCACCGACGAGGACGAGCTCACGGTTCGCGAGATTCTCGAAAACGCCGGATTCAAGCCGGCCGAGGAGTACACCCTCAAGAGCCAGAACCCGCCACACGACTACGACAGCCACTACGACGAGCGTGTGAAGATTCATAGCCACCAGCGCTTCGACGCTCTTCACAAGGGGCCAACCCCTACGTCATAGAGGCGCCCAATGGTTTTCGCAGACCTTGAAGCGCATCTGGTCGAGATCGGACTGTCCACTGACACGCTCGAGGTCGGTGGACAGCCGTATCTAGTCATCAAAGGGGTGAGAATCCCCGACGGTGGTTCTCATGCTGGACAGGTGTGCGAGGTTGCGCTTCTACGCTCACAGGACAATCCCTGGCTGCCCGAAGCGAAGCTTCATGTGCGTCCCCACTTGACCCCGATGGGACAGAACGCGTCTCAGCCAAGTGACGTCGGTTCGGACTGGCAGTACCTAAGTCGGCGCTTCGACAAGCCCCCTACGCCGAAGACGTTCTACGCGCACATCCTCTCTGCGCTATCGGAGTTGTGATGCAAGGGTGGCAGCTTCCGGACTTCGAGGACGTTGAGCTCTCGGTTGCGTTCACAGCTCAGATCGACCAGACACTCGCTGAGCACTTCGACCGAGGTGAGGGGCAGGAGGATCTGACCTTCGCCTACTGGCGTCCAAGTCGCGGCCAGACACGGTACACGGCCGTTCTGTCGCAACTCGCGCTTCCTGCACAGAACGAACGGATCTTGCAGGGCAACGTTGCTTTCACGAATCAGTACCTGAGCCGAGTACTCGACGAATGTCCGGACGGCGCCGGAATCGCATTACTCCATAGCCACCTCAGCCCCGGCTGGCAGGGAATGAGCAGTGACGACGTAATCGCCGAGCGCGACCGACTGGCTGGGGTCGTTGCTGGTCGGACGGGTATGCCCCTCGTCGGACTAACCTGGGGTACGAACGGCACGTGGAGCGGCCGATTCTGGCTCCGCGCCGGTCGGCGTGACTACCGGCGCCAGTGGGCTTCGACCGTGCGATCGGTCGGCACACAACTTAGGATCAGCTTTCATCCGGATCTGAAACCCGAGCCCCCGACTCTGGAGACTCAAGTTGCGACGCGCTCGGTCTGGGGAAATGAGGCCCAACACGAGCTTGCACGGACGAGGATCGGCGTCGTCGGCCTGGGAAGCGTTGGTTCGATCGTGGCCGAAGCCCTCGGCCGAACTGGCATTCAGCAGATAACTCTCATTGACCACGATGTGATCGAGGCACGAAATCTCGACAGGACCCTCGGCGCCCACCCATCCGATGTCGGGCAGAGGACTCCAAAGGTGGAAGCATCCCGAAGGCTTCTCGACTCATCGCACACTGCTGAACCATTCGCTGTCGAGGCGGTTCCCGAGTCCCTTCTCACGCGGCGCGGCCTGGATGCGGCATTGGACTGCGACGTACTCGTTAGCTGCGTCGACAAGCCCTGGCCGCGGCACAACCTCAACAAGATCGCCTACCTTCACCTAATCCCCGTCATCGACGGCGGAATCCTTGCGCGGGTGACCAACACAGGGCGGCTTGCTCACGTTGATTGGACCATCCAGACCGTGGGTCCAGGGCGGGCATGTCTCTACTGCCTCGGAGCCTTGCTGCGGAGCGACGCCGTCCTAGACCGCGACGGGATGCTGGACGATCCCGATTACATCAAGAATCTCTCCCCCGCCGAGCGGGAGCGATACCAACGTCGCAATGTATTCGCCTTCAGTCTCAGCGTTGCGGCCCACGAAGTGCTCCAGCTTGTCAGCCTCGTCACCGGGAAAGTCCGGGTCGGCGGGATCGGGACTCAACGCTACCGCGCCCATCCGGGTGTAATGGAAGTCGTCCCGACACGCCCCTGCGACGAGGACTGCGACCTGGCCCCGCTGACAGGTACGGCCGGCGAAGTCATCCGGCTGGTCGAAGCAGCGGATACCGACCACGAATTGGGCGCGACCCCATCTCTTGCGCAGAGGCTCCGCCGACTTCTCACACGCCATCAGACGCCAGCTCGCCGCGGAAGTCCCTAGCGAGCGCCGCGACGCCACTAGCTTCATGTTCGACCAAACCTGCAACTGCTTCTGTGACGCGATCGTGCGTCCTTGGCATCGAACCCGTCCGATTCAGATGGTTCGTCCTTAAGGAGAACGACCTCGGGAGCGTCGTCAGGTTTCCCGGTCTCGTCGTTCGACTTGCTCACGTCACAGCATCGACTCCTGTACAGCCGCTTGCTCCACGCGTCGCAGACGAGCGAAGTTGAGAAGTTCACTTGCCCGGGCGTTCTTGCTTTGCCACTCCTTGACGGACGCCTCGCCGAGGATGACGTAGTGCCACTCCCGCGCATCGCGTTGTTCTGAGGGCAGTGTGTTGATCTGCTCGCACCACGCGATCGCAGCTCTCTGCTTGCGTTGAACGTTTTCGTCGCTCAGAGCGCTCTGTGCTTTTGTCTCAACAACGTACACGCGATCTGCCGTTCGGACGAGGAAGTCGGGCGAGTACCGAGCCGGCATCCCATCGGCCTTGAGATACGGACGATGAAGGAAGTCGTGTCGGTACTCGTGGATCTTGACGAGCGCTTCGACTTGAGTGTCATCGTCGGCCCAGCCCGCAAACCGGCGTTCGAGGCCACCTTTTTGTGAAGGGATCGGCAGCTTCGGATAGATGCATTTGCGAACCTCGATGGCACTGCTGCTGCGTACATTCAGAGATGTGACCTCCGAGAGCAGGCGGTGAATCACCTCGGCTCCGGCTACTTCTTGGTTCGCCGCTGCCTCAGTGAGCGCTGTCGCGAAAGTCCCAGCGATACCGTGAGCGACATCGTCGAGCATCAGCACGCGCCAGTTCTCATCCTCTAGGGGATCCATCGGCTCTCCGAACAGACGGTCTCGGATGTAGGCGTCAAGCCAGCCAGTAACCAGAGGTCTGTACGTCTGCAGCATCGGGAACTGGCTGGCGGCGTTGTACTTCTTCGCACTACGCGTGATGCTGCTTCCAAGCGCCTCAGTGATGCGCGTCGTCATGCGAGCCAGGTAGTCGTTGTAGCCGGTCGCCGTCATGACGCCACCGTCCACTCGGTAGTCACCGTATTGCGTACCCGTTGGGACGTCCTCCGAGACGAACCGGTCACCCTTCCCGATGGTCTGCTTGAGAAGATCGAGTGGGTACTTGCTTTGCGGGAGCGTGAGGGAATCGAGCGTTGGATCGCGTAGCTCTTCCTCTGCGTCCCGCACGACGAACGGGACTCGGAAGTCGTACTGCTCGTAGCCCTCGCGAAGCTCGACCGTCTCCAGGTCACCTGCGACGCGAGTCTGGTCGGACGATTCGTCGACCTCGACGGCGAGGCCGCCGTCAATCAACTCGTCGTAGAACTCCGCAAACGCCGGATGCTCGATGATGAACAGCACATCGAACAAGTTCGTCGGCTCAAGCTTTTGACGGATCCGTTCGCGAGTCTCCCTCTTTAGCTCATCGATCTGTTCATCGCCGCGCCACATGAGACGAAGGCCTCGACCAACGGTCTGCTCGAGAAGTATCTGAGCCTGGCTCGACCTAAGCGGGACGATGACGCAGATGTTGTTGACGTCGAAGCCCTCCCTCAGCATCAAGACGCTTACGATGACCTTCGGATGGGCATGTCGGTCCATGTCGAAGAGGCGCTCGCGCGTCTTCTCCCACTCCGGTTTGGTCAGCTCACCCTTGCGATTCGAGTCAACGGCGAGGATGTCGTCGTCGCGCAACCCCGTCGCCTTGAGAAAGTCGACGACGTGTTGTGTGACGCTGGTGTCCTCGCACACGACCATCAGCTTCGGGTGCTTGTCCGACTCTGTCGCTCCGAAGCTCTTTTCGAGAATCTGAACCTTTGTGAGACCTGCGCGTAGCATCGTTCGCTGACCACTCGAAAGACCGATGACGTTCCCGGCCTCGTCGCGTTCGGCCCGGAAGTCCAAAGGCAACGAGGCAACCTCTCTGCGCTTGTCCAACGCCATTGCCTTCACGAGGCCGGCGCTCATTGCGTCGTTGAGGTCGAAGTCGACGACGATGTGCGGGAAGTAGACCTTTCGCTTGCCGCGCCGCCCGCCACCGGTCTCGTTGTACGGGGTTGCCGAGAAGTCGATCTGAATGAACCGATGAGCCTTAGTCGAGGCGATCTCGGTAAGACTCTTCTGCCATTCGACTTCGGTGACCTCGTCGCCACGCTTGATCTCGTGGATGTGATGAGCTTCATCGTTGAAAACCAGGAGGTCGGGGAGGTCCTTGAGCGATTCGAGAGGCCCCCCGCGCAGATACGTACGGTCAAGCACATCTAGGGCGTTTCCGCTCGTTGTGCCCGGCGTGACCGGAAACAGACTCTTTACCGCCTCACTGGCGTCAACGTCAGTTCCGGGCGACTCCGTGTCAGGCACGAAGTCGGGATCCTCGACACCGGCGAGAAGATGCCAGTTGGTGATCGCGATCAGCCCGCCGCCGGTAACCTTTCGGCCAATATCAGTCTTCGTGACAACCGACGACTGAAGAAATCCGAAGACCACCTCTCGATAGTTGTCGGGAACGAAGAGGTCTTGGTTAGAGAAGATGTCAGAGGTCTCGAAATACCGCTCGCCGTCTCGTTCCTTGCCCAAGAAGGAGTCGAGGAGACGGTCGTAGACGATCAGCCCGGGCGCGACGATCAAGAAGTTGCTTGTGAAGCGTTCGTCGCTTGGAGCGGCAAGCATGTTCAGGTGCTGCCAGACCAACAGTGCGTTCAGCACCCACGTCTTCCCCGTCCCAGTCGCCATCTTGGCCGCGTACATGGGATGCGCGTGTCCGTCTCGGGTTACGTCCGCGAGCACCCCGGCCTCAAGTAGTGCCTCAGGTGCGACTTGCTCGTAGAGGTCTTGGAGCCGTTTCGGAGCGATCACTTCGTGCGCGAAGATGATGTTGAGAATCGCCTGGCGTTGCCCTTCATGGAAGTTCAGCTCACGGAGGTCGCAATAGTCAGCCTCGAACCAGTACCGCAGAAGCTCCGCAGTGACGGGTGTGACCTGGCTTAGAAACTCCGCTGGTAGACCGGCAACGAGGTCGGGGATCTGGCCGGTGAGTTGCCGATCAAGCCCCGCTGCGAGGGGAAATACATCGGGGTTGGCACTCATCCGGTCGCTCCCGGGAGCTCAACGACGACCTCTGACTCGAACCCAAAAACATCGACGGCACGGACGCAGACCCGTCGACCGTCGCCCCTGGGCGGAGTCGCGACCGTTGCCTCGGTAATGACTCGAAGCGGATCGCTGTCGTTGTCAGTGTTGCCTCTGTAGTCCTGCCAGACCGAACGGAAGACCTCTCCATCGTAGTCTGGATCGACGGCCCAGTACTCGACTAGTGCGAGAGGCTCGTCGTTAGCAACCTGCTGCAGAGCCTTGCGGCTCTGTTCGTCGAGATTGATTGCGTCGGGTGAGAGTAGGACGTAGTTGTCTAGTACAACGCGAAGTTCAGTGTTGCCGCCGGCTGCTCTGCGCTCCTCGGCGTGCGCCTGTAGGTACTGCAGACTTGAAAACCGGACCTCGCTAGCGAGCTTGTCGAAGGAGCCCTTCTTCTTCAGTCGATCAAGCAGATCCGGTGGGATCACTAGGACTTCGAGGTGCGGATCGTTGAGCGCCGCAATGTCCTGACCGATACCGGCCGAGAAGTTCCAACCAAGAACCACGACACGGTCAAAACCTCCCATGAGCGAATCGCGATACTGCTGAGCACGGCGAAGCGTTGAGACTGTCGTGAGACGCGCTGGGCTGTCCGCCAGCACCAAGGTCTTCGAGTCATGGAGCCTGCCCAGGGCGCCGGAAGCGTTCTCGTCCGTTGGAAGAGGCAACGCTCCGTAGAGCTTCAACACGACCTGAGCAAGGTCCGCAACACGGAACCTCCGACCGAGCGTTGACCGAGCTTGCTCCACTTGGTAGTCGCCGATCGCCTGGTACAGGAACGGGTTGGCATCAATATCGATCAACCGCTTCCGCGTAACCATGGTGGCAGGCTTCCCAAGATCCGAGACGATCCACCGACGGCCGAGTTTCTCCGCTACAGCTGCGGTGGTCCCTGAACCTGCGAAGAAGTCAGCGACGAGGCCACCTTCACGACACGACGCCTTGATTATCCGCTCGAGAAGAACTTCCGGCTTCTGCGTTGCGTAGCCAGTCCGCTCCTTCGCCATTGGATTGGCTGCGTTCGCGTCTTCCCACACGTTGTCGTCATCAGCAGTTGCGTCCGAATCCTCGTCTTCGCCCCAGATGTCCTCAATCTGCTTGCCTTTGGACTCGTGCAAATACTGTTTGTACGAAGGGTATGCGCCCTCGCGGATTGGATCAATCCACCTGCCAGACTCTTTCAGTCGTGCCTCAGTCGCCGCCGAATACGTCTTCAACAATGTCTTCCTGTAATAACCCGTATCGTCCTGATACTTGAAACGCGATTTGTATTCATCCGAATAATCTTCGTACTGGTGTGAGAACGCAAACGTGTTGGTCTTGACATACAAGAGTAGGGAATCGTGATTGATTGGGAATTTGTTGGAGCGTGCTTTGCTGCTCCCCGCGAAGGGACTTCTCTTCCAAATAATCTCGTTCAAGAATGCATCACGTCCAAAGATGTCATCAAGAACGAGCTTCACGTAGTGGGCCACATGCCAGTCAAGGTGGACGTAAATTGAGCCAGACTCAGCCAGAAGTTCTCTCATGAGGATCAGGCGCGGAGTGATCATTGCGAGGTACGAGGCAGTCCCGTCCGACCACGTGTCCGAATACGCAAACTGTTCGATCACCGTGGGCCGCTGCTCAAGCGTCGCTCCAGGAAGCGTGATCTTTGTTCGATAGTCAGCTTTAGAATCAAATGGGGGGTCGATGTAGATAAGGTCGATGGAGCCGCGAAGTGATGTCATCCCGTCGTCGCCGGCTAACAAGGCGGCGATGGCGAGGAGATTGTCCCCATAGATCAGTCGGTTGGGGCTCTCGCCAGCGCTTGGTGTCCTCCCAAGTCGGAAAAGATCGCCCTGCGTGATGTCTTTCGACGGGATGACCATCTCGCGTGTTTGCAGTGTGACGCGTTGATTGGATCCAAGCTGCTCGAGGATCTGATTGGCCACGCGCTTACCCGAGCTGATGATTCCCGGGAGAGCTTCGATTAGCGATTTACGCATGGTGGGTCTCAATTACTCCTAGTAACAATAGTCACTATTATACCTTCTTCCTGCGTCGTGTCAGAGCTGCGGTCTTGAGTGCATCGCGCCCGGCTTCAGACGAGGCCGGAACTTCAGATACCGGCTGCTGCCCAGAGACTCGCACGAGCACGTCAAGGCCGAGCTGATAGTTGTCCGGGAAACAGAGAAAGCCTTCTGCGTCTGCCATCTTGAAATACGCGATGCTGGAACAGTCATAACCGGGCGCCTTGAGCACAGCCTCGATCTCAGCAACCTCACCGGGCTCCGTGTCCGGGATCGGCACGTAGCGAGGCGACGTGATCAGCCCCGGGCCGGTCGAAGGCCCTTGTCGTTCTAGTTGACGACCTACCCACGATACCGACCCGCTGTTGTGGACACGCCAGGTCTTCACGAAGACGAGCCCTGGCTCCATCACCGTGCCGTGGGGAACCGTGTCGTCAATGAAGGTTGACGCGTCGCCGTCGACCGCTCGTACAAGGCTGGGACGACGCCCACGGAACCGTCGCCGATCTTGCTCGGCGTTGTGCTCGGCGACTTCGAACAGCGAGACCAACAAGCCGTCGGCCTCGAACGTCTGCTCGTAGAACTCGACGAGTACCCTGCTGGGCTTGTTCAGTCCGTGCTCGACACGGGAGATGTGGCTCGGGCTGCAGCCGAACTCGCGAGCTGTTCTCGCTCCCGACCAGCCTGCCACCTCACGGACCTTCCGCATTGTCCATGCGAGCACGGTGGTGGGTTGGCGGGGAGCTAGGTGTGGCGGCTCAAGCGGTCGTGGCACGGCACGCTGATCGTTGCAGGTTCCTCAATAACTGTCGCGTGTCGCACCTTCCGTGACGAGCCGTAATCCCGCGGCTCTGTGACGAGAGGAAAAGAGCGACATGTCAGAGATGGTGCCTTTCGGCAGCGGGCTGGCACGACGTGAAGCCCGGGCCGTGGGTCGAGAGCTCGCGCGTCTGGAGTCCCGCGCGCAGGTGGCGCTCGGCCGGATCGAGATCGAGGCCGAACTGCAGGCCGCGCGTGTTCACGGCGTGGCCTATGTCGGCAAGCAGGCGATGCAGGCGACGGCGATCGTCTCCGAGCTGGAGGGCCAGCTCGGTCAGATGGTGCCGGGCGCGAAGGGCCGGCTGCAGGGGATCGCGGATATGACGACGCTCGGGATGGCCGAGATCGTGGCGGAGACCGTGAGGAAGGTGAGCCGCTGATGCGCCCGATCGTCGAGGGCCTTGTCCTCACCTTGTTGGTGTTGCTGGCGGTGCAGGTGTACGCGAGCTGGCGCGCCCGGCGTGAGGATCGGCAGGAGCGGTTGTTGCGGGAGTCGTGGGCGGTGTACCGGGCGTCGCGTCGGATTCACGACGAGACCGCCGGGGCGTTGCAGGCGATGCTCGACCAAGCCCGCGCACGCGAACAGATGAAGCCGAAGCCGTGAACGCGCACAACCCGCTCATGCGGCTGCTCGGCTATGTCGTCGCGGTCGTGGCCGCCTTGCGGTTGACGTGGTGGTTGCTGCGGCCGGTGCTTCCCGCTTTGGCCGTGTCGGCCGTCGCGCTGGTCGTTCTTCGCATCGTCATGTGGTGGCGCGATGACCGCTGGTAGCCGAGTCGACGCTCGTGCCCGGTCGGGGTTGTGGAATGCGCAACGACCGTTGACGTGTTGCGTGTGCGCAACGTTCAATAGAAGCAGGTCTTGTTGCGCTAACGCAACGCATGCCGCTGGTTGCGGTCTTGACCTGAAGGGAGGTGTCTTATGAGTAGAACGTTTCACAACGGCGAACGCCGGATCCGCGTGCGCGGCGTGCGCCGCAAGGACCCAGACCTGCGCAAGCTCGCCCGCGCGCTGATTGAGCTTGCACGGGCGCAGACGGAGGCCGAAGCCCAACAGCAACACGAAGCGAGCGAGAAGGTGCGCACGCTGCTCTCGCCCGCGCCGCCTGCACCGCGGAAGGGCGCCGCGTGAGCCGCGACCTTTCTTGGTTCGAGCTGCGCTGGCCGCAAGAGGTCGATCCCGGCCGGTTGGTGGAGGTGTTCCGGCTTCTAGCCTCGTCGAAGACGACGCCGACTCTGATTGAGGCGGTCGGCACCGACACCGGAGTCGTACACCGGATCGCCCTCCCGCGCGGTCGCGCCGGGATGCTCGTCGAGCAGATCAGCGCTGCGCTTCCGGCGATTGGGTTCACGGCGCTTCCAGCGCCTCTGGAGCTGATGGTTGATCGGGCGGTCGAGCTTCGGCTCGGCACGAACGAACGACCGCTGCGAGCCGAGGCGGAACCGATCAGCCGGGCGCTTCTGGGCGCGCTTGCCTCACCACGCCGCGGGGAGTCCTTGGTCTTGCAGTGGCATTTGGTCGGTGTGATCGCGCCGCATGCGATCGGGAGCGGGGTAACGCGAGCAGCAGCCTCCGATTCGCTCGTCTCGGGCTTCCTGCACGGGAGCGATCGGCTCGATGCGGACGCGCGGAGTGCGCTCCGGGCGAAGCGCTCCCAACCGGGCTGGCGTCTTGTGGGCCGGATCGGTGTCCATGCGGGCCAACCCGCACGGCAAGTTCAACTGTTGCAACATGTGATCGCAGCGCTTCGACTCGCCGAGGCCCCCGGCGTGCATCTGCGCTTCCGCTCCATTCGATCCGATCGGCTGGTGGAACGGACAGTGCCGTGGCGCACGCCAGTCAGATTGAATGCGAGCGAACTCGCGACAATCTCGAGCTTCCCCGCTGGCGACACCCGTGGCCTGCCCGTGGCTCGATCCGTCGGCCGGCCACTGCCGCCGACCAAACCGGTGCGAACGACCGGTCGCGTTCTTGGGCAAGCGACCTATCCGGGTCGAGAGCGCCCAGTCGCGCTCGGGGTCGACGAGTCGCTACGTGGTCTCCACGTGCTCGGCCCGACGGGCACCGGCAAATCGACGTTGCTACTGCGGTTGATCTGTCAGGACATGGCCGCAGGTCGCCCGGTGGTCGTCGTGGAACCGAAGGGCGACTTGATCGCGGACGTGCTCGCACGCGTCCCGGCCGGTCGCGAGCACGACATCGTGCTGGTCGACCCGACCGACCGGGAAGCGGTCGTTGGGATCAACCCGCTCGCCTCGCGTTCTCCGGAGCTGGCGGCGGATCAGCTGCTCGGCGTCTTCCACCGCCTTTACGCCTCGTCCTGGGGACCGCGTACCAGCGACATCCTCTTCGCCTCGCTGCTCACCCTTGCGCACACGCCGGGGATGAGTCTGGCCGCGTTGCCGCTGCTGCTTGCCGATTCTGGGTTTCGTCGGCGGGTCGTTGGCCAGCTCGACGAGCCGGTCGTGTTGCAGCCGTTCTGGCAGATCTTCGAGACCTGGGGTGAGGCGCAGCGCACCGAGGCGATCGCCCCGGTGCTGAACAAGGTCAGGCCCCTGCTTGTCCGCTCAGCGTTGCGGGCGGTGCTCGGCCAAAGCGCACCGCGCTTCGACCTCCGATCAGCATTCACCGAGCGCAGGATCCTGCTCGTCAACTTGGCCAAGGGACAGCTCGGCCCTGAGGCCGCAGCACTGCTCGGCTCGGTGACGGTCAGTCACCTCTGGCAGACGGCCCTCGAGCGAAGCACGATCCCGATCAAGCGTCGGCACCCGGCGCTTGTATTCATCGATGAGTTTCAGGACTACCTGAGCCTGCCCGTCGATCTCGGTGATGCGCTAGCGCAGGCTCGCGGGCTTGGCGTCGGCCTCACGTTGGCGCATCAGCACCTCGGCCAACTGAGTCCGTCGATGCGCTCCGCGGTGCTCGCCAACGCGCGCTCTCGTGTCGTCTTTCAGCTTGGCGCTGACGACGCCCGAACGATCGCTAGCGACACGCCGCTGACGCCGGACGACCTGCGCTCGCTGCCGGCCTTCGAGGCCTTCACACAGTTGGTCGCTGGTGACGCCGTTCAACCATGGCTCAGTCTCCGGACCCTTTCCGCATCACAGCCGACAAGCGACCCAGACCGAATCCGCCGGCTATCGCGTCAGCAGTACGGCACGCCACTGGCTGGGATCGATCGCGATCTCCACCGGCTCCGGGACTGCGAGCGCGAAGACGACCTGGGCGCGAAGCGCCGAACGGGAGCCGAGAGATGAGGTGTCCGCTCGCATATCCGGTCGCGTCGAGCCGGGCTCCCCTGGAGGCCAGGGTTTGCCCGGAGTTCGGTCGGTTTGGGCCGGTGATTGATCTGCATTTCAGCAGCTCTCTTCTCCTTCGCGGCGAGGAGGCGGCGGGATGAGCGGGCGCAGGGTTGGTCGTGTCGAGCTGCGTGAGATCAGGGAGGGACTGTCTGGTCGCGACCTGGCGATCGTGTCTCAGGTTGATGAGTTGCGGTTGATGAGCGGCTGGCAGATCCAGGCTGTCCACTTCCCGATCGACGCTCATGCCACCGCAGCAACCGCGGCGCGGCATTGCCGGCGCGTCCTCGCCCGTCTAGTCGGGCTCGGACTGTTGGTGCGACTGCCGCGCAGGGTCGGCGGCATCCGCGCCGGATCAAACGGATTCCTCTACGGACTCGGATCGATCGGGCACCGACTCCTGCACCAAGACGATTCGCGGCTTCGTGTGCATGTGCCGGGCGCAGCGTTCATTGATCACCAGTTGGCGGTCAGCCAGCTCGTCGTCGACCTCATCCACGAGAGCCGGCTTGGACGGCACGAGCTTCTCCGCCTGCAGACCGAGCCCGAGTGCTGGCGCAGCGTTCCCGCGATCGGCCGAACCGTGGTCCGACCTGACCTGTTCCTGACAGTCGGCTCGGGTGAGTTCGAGTATCTCTGGTTCGTGGAGGTCGACCGCGGCACTCACCGTGCGCCTGCGCTCCTGACAAAAGCGCGGTTGTATCAGCGCTACTACCAGACCGGGATCGAGCAGGACGAGCACGGCGTCTTCCCTCGGGTCGTCTGGATCACCCCGACCCGCGAGCGGGCGGCGCAGCTCGAGCGGCTCTTCGACCGCGCTGAGTTCCGTGACGGCCTCATGGCCGTCAGCACTATCGAGGGTGCGATCGAGGTGCTCACCGGAGGCAGCCGATGAGCGGCCTTCAGCGCAACAGGATCCTGGTCGGTGACCTACGCGAAAGGCTCGCGGAGTTGCCGGAGGGGTTGGTGGACACGGTGATCACGAGTCCGCCGTACTTCCAGCTTCGCGATTACGGCGTCGCGGGACAGCTCGGCCTGGAGCCAACGGTCGGCGGCTGGGTCGACGAGATGCGCCTGGCCTTGAACGGCCTCATCCGCGTTCTCAAGCCGACCGGGTCGTTGTGGTTGAACCTCGGCGACACCTACTCGCGCCACCAGAGCTACGGCGCACAGCGGAAGAGCCTGCTGCTCGCCCCTGAGCGGCTACTGCTGGCGCTCGCCGAGGATGGGTGGCTGGTCAGGAACAAGGTGGTTTGGGCGAAGACGAACTCGATGCCGCACGCTGTCAGCGACCGGCTCAGTAGCAGCTACGACATCGTCTACCTGCTCACCCGGCAGCCGAGCTACTTCTTCGACCTCGACGCGATCCGACTCCCACACCGCTCAACCACCCGGCCAAGGCACGGCACCACCTATCCGCCCGCGCACGCGGCAGCGCCATCGTGGCGGCAGCAAGGTGGCGGCAACCGTGGTCTTGCTGCGCAGAAAGCGGCAGGCCGGGTCGGGCATCTGCTCGGCAAGAACCCCGGCGATGTCTGGCAGCTGCCCGGCGCCAACTTCCCGGGTGCGCACTTCGCGACCTTCCCACCCGCACTCGTCGAACGACCGCTCTTGGCGACCTGCCCAGAGCTGATCTGTGACAGCTGCGGCACCCCGTACCGCCGCGCGGTGCGCAAGCGGACCGTCGAGCACAGCAGGGATCGTGGACCACAGCGGGCGGAGCAGCGCGTGCTGCGCTACCCGCGCCGCTACACGGCGATCCGTGAACGCGGACCACTCCTCCCCGCCTGCAGCTGCCGAGTGTCGGCACAACCGGGGGTGGTGCTCGACCCGTTCTTCGGCGCCGGAACCGTCGGCCTGGTCGCCGAGCGTCATGATCGGGATTGGGTGGGGATCGAGCTCAACCCCGCCTACGCCCGGATCGCCCGGGACCGCATCGCCAAGGCCCGCAAGGAGGGCGCCCGAGATGGCTCTCCGGTGGACGGAACCCAAACGGTTCTGTCTGCCGATCAGCCATCTACCCCTACCAAAGGAGGGGTTGAGCCATGACTAAGGCTCAAGAGGTGTACGAGCGGGTCGAGGCCCTGGTCGCCTCGGGCGTTCGGAAGGCAGATGCTTTCCGGCAAGTCGCAGAGGAGAGCGGGCAACCGTTCAACTCGCTACGCGGCGCCTACTACGCCCACACCCGCACGCTCGGCGGCACACCCGCCCGGCAACGACGGTCGACACCATCGGCCGATCCGATCGGGGACGCCACCAATGTCCTCAACCGCGCCCTGGAGACGATCGACGAGCAAGTCGACGAAGCCAAGGCCCGGGCCGAGCAGGCCAACGAGGAGTACAAGCAGCTGCGCGATAGCGCAGCCGACCGGAAGGCCCAGATCAAGGCCAAGATCGAAGCCCTCAACACCTAGCCACAGATGGCAGCAACGGCGGCCCGGACACAATCCGGGCCGCCACTCAACACCACATCAGATTTGAGACATCGACAGATGAGAGGTAAAATATGACCAGAATATTTACGTGATGATAGGCTTTGTCTAGCTGACCATTGTTGTGGAATGATCCACAAAATGTTGCGTATGCGCAACGAACGTGGGACAATGAGCGCAGCTAACAGGAGCACCTAGACCAAGTGGGACCAGAACAAGCGATCGAACTCGGACAGCTCATCCGCGCCCGGCGCGAGCAACTCGGGCTCTCCGTCCGGCAGCTCGCAGACCAAGCCGAGATGAACTTCGCGACCATCTCCCGCCTCGAGCAAGGCCAGTTTGGAAGCCCGCGTGCAGACAAGCTCGCTCGCCTCGCCGCGGCGCTCGACCTCAACGTCGCCGACCTCTACGGGCTCGCCGAGTACACCGTTCCCAGCCAGCTACCCAGCTTCCAGCCCTACCTCCGAAGCAAATACCGAGACATGCCCCCCGAGGCACTCCGAGACCTCGACAAGGCGTTCGAACGGATCATCAAGAAACACGGATACCGCCCCAACGGCCCCGCACCCGGAGAAGACGAAACCTAAGCGCAATCCCCAACGAGAAAGGAGGGAGACATGAACCACACCAGCACCCGCAGCATCCTCGCCCTCCTCCGCGGTCTCGCACCCCGCCGCACGCTCAGCTTCACAGAGCAACTGCGTGTCGCTGAGCTCCAGGCCAACCGGCTCCTCTCTCACTTCGACACCCTGGTTGGCGCGACGCCGGACGAGATCATCACCGAGCTTCCGCGCATCCGCGTCGAGCGCGAGCACGGACTTCCCGTCTCAGGAGCCGCCCACTGGAACGGCCACTACTGGATCATCAGCCTCAACGCCGACGACCACCACTCGCGACAGCGATTCAGTCTGGCTCACGAGCTCAAACACATCATCGACCACCCGGGACCGCCGCCCACCATCGAGGTCAACGCGTACCGGCTGAGGGAGCGGGTCGCCGACCACTTCGCCGCCTGCCTCCTCATGCCAAAGCGAACCGTCAAACGCCTCTGGTTCCAAGGCCCGCAAGACATCATCGCGCTCGCCAAGACGCTCCGCGTCTCACCCGCCGCGATGCGCTACCGCCTCGACCAACTTGGACTCACCGAACCCCCAGGTCGCTGCCTCGGACCACGACGCGCTGTCTACCGAACGAGGCAACGTGCCGTGGTTGCCCGCACAACCCGTTCCGCACTCGCGGGAGAGCGCGTATGAACACGCGCGCAGCGAAGAGCGTCGCAGCACGGTCCCCGAACACCACGAACGGCTCCAAGCGAGCCGTTCTCTATCTCAGGGTCTCGACCAAAGAGCAGGCGCGGAAGGGCGGTGAAGCGGAGGGCTACTCGATCCCGGCCCAGCGGGCCGCCTGCCACGCGAAGGCTGAGTCGCTCGGCGCGATCGTCGTCGAGGAGTTCGTCGATGCAGGTGAGAGCGGAAGGAGCATGAGACGCCCCGCCTTGCAGCAGCTGCTCCGCTACGTGCGCGAGAACGAGGTCGACCTGATGGTCGTGCACAAGCTCGACCGGCTCGCGCGCAGCCTCAACGACCACGTCAAAATCATGGCCGAGCTCGACGAGACGGGCGTCGAGCCACACTCCTGCTCCGAGCAGATCGATAACAGCCCCGGCGGGAAGCTCATGCGCACGATCATGGCCGGGATGGCCGAGTTCTACAGCGACAACCTCGCCACCGAGATCCTCAAGGGATCCGAACAAAAGGCCCAGAGCGGCGGCACCATCGGCCGCGCACCAATCGGATACCTCAACGTGCGCAAGATCGAAAACGACGTAGAGATCCGCACCGTCGAGATCGACCCCGTCCGCGCCCCACTAGTCACGTGGGCCTTCGAGACCTACGCCACCGGCGACTGGTCACTCCACGACCTCGTCGACGAACTCGAACGCAAAGGCCTCGAAACCATTGGCACCGGCAAACGCGCCCCGGGGCCGCTTTACCTCTCCCACCTCCACCGAGTCCTAATCCACCCCTACTACAAGGGAATCGTCCGCTACCGAGGCGCCGAACACCCCGGCAAACATCCGCCGCTCGTCACCTCAGAAACCTGGCAGCGCGTCCAGGAGGTGCTCAAGGCGCACTACACCGCCGGTGAACGAGAGCGGAAGCACGAGCACTACCTCAAAGGCAGCGTCTACTGCGGCCAATGCAAGAGCCGACTCATCATCACCAATGCCCGCGGCCGCCGCGGCAAGATCTACCCCTACTTCGTCTGCTCAGGACGCCACAACCGACGCACCAACTGCACATTCCGCGCCGTCCTCATCACCGCAGTCGAAGACAAAGTCACCGCCTACTACGCCAGCCAACAACTCGCCCCCGAAGTCAGGCAAGCGCTCGAAGGCTGGCTCCGACAAGAACTCAAGTCGCTCTTCACCGAAGCAACAGCAGAACGCAAACTCCTCCGGCAGCGCCGCCAAACACTCGAAACCGAACGCGCCAAGCTCCTCAAAGCCCACCTCGCCGACGCCGTCCCACTCGACCTGCTCAAGACCGAACAAGACCGCATCAGCACCCAGCTCAGCTACATCGAACAACGCATCAACGACACCGAGCACCACCACACCGACGTATTCGCCAACCTCGCACGCAGCTTCGACCTCGCCGCCGATCTCCAAGCCGCCTACGAAGACGCCCCGCCGAGGCAGCGACGCCAGTTCAACCAAGCCATCTTCACCCGCCTCTACATCGAAGACGACGGCAGCGTCAGCGGCGAACTCGCCGAACCCTTCCACACCATCCTCAACACCCAGCTACAACAGCGCGCCGTCCGGACCGGAGCGCACACCCCAGAACCCGCTCTTGCGTCCGCGCGGGCGGCGGCGCCAGAACCGGACTGGGACGCCTGGGAAGCCACATTCAACGACAGCCAACCGGCAACCCTCCCAAGACAAGCCCTGGCGGCCCAAGGGCCGCCAGGGGGTTTGAATAAGCAACATTTGGTGGAGGCGGCGGGAATCGAACCCGCGTCCGCGGCCGCACCGCCAGAGCGTCTACGAGCGTAGTCCGCGCTTTGCGTTCGCCCGGCGGCCGGTTCGCGGACGACCTACCGACGGGCTAGCCATCCTGGAGAGTCGCGCTTCGGGCGATTGGCTCTCCCTCGGCGCCGAGCCCGATCGTTGGCGCCCCATTCCTCAGCCTCGGGCCCAGCTGAGGGGGACGTCGCCTACCTAGTTTCGACTAGGCGGCGAGTGCGAGATCGTTCTTCGCACTTGCGTTGTTGCCGGTGGATTTACGAGGCCAACCGGCGACCTCGGCTCGCTGCTCTGCCGGAGAACCGACCACGTCGAAACCTGGTCGCCCCCGTATGTCTGTTGCCCCTCAGGATAGCGACACCGCGCACGTACGATCCATCCGTGGACCAGGTCGCCAGAGCCGAGCTCCTCCGGGCGCTGCACAAGCCCGGCGAACCGCTCGTCCTCGTCAACTCCTGGGACGCCGCCTCGGCGCGCGTTGTCGTGCGGGCCGGCGCCCCGGTGGTGGCCACGAGCAGCGCTGCGGCGGCCTACGCGTTCGGGTACCCGGACGGGGAGCGGATCTCGCGCGACGAGATGCTCGGCTACGTCGCCATCATCGTGCGTGCGGTCGACGTGCCCGTTACAGCCGACATGGAGGCGGGGTACGGGCCCTCGCCAGAAGACGCTGTGGCGACGGCTCGCGGGATCGTCGAGATCGGAGCGGTGGGCTTCAACATGGAGGACGCGAGCGGCCCCGGCGCCCTTCTTCCCGTGGACGCTTTCGTGGCCAAGATCGAGGCTGTCAGGAGCGTCGCTGCCGAGACCGGCGTCCCGCTCGTGCTCAACGCACGCGTCGATGTCTTCATCGAGCAGATCGGCGAGCCGGAGACGCGGCTCGAGCACGCAATCGAACGGGGTCGCGCCTACCACGAGGCGGGCGCCGACTGCGTCTTCGTGCCCGTCGTCTCGGACGCCGAAACCATCGGTGCGCTCGTCCAGGGGATCGGCGGCTGCGTCAGCGTTCTCGCCACCCCCGGCGCGCTCCCGGTCGCCGAGCTGGCACGTCTCGACGTCGCCCGCATCAGCACCGGCTCCGGGCCCTACCGTGCCTCGCTCACGACGACGCAGCGCATCGCCGCCGAGGCCTACGGCGCGGGCACCTTCTCGTCGCTCGCGGGTGCCGACATCACCCACGCCGACGCCCAGCAGCTCCTGGCCTGACGGGACCTCGCGGCGGCTCCTGCTCGTACAGTCTGCATGAACCGCCGCGACTTCCTCGCTGCGGCCGTCGCGACACCACTTGCGTTGGCAGCGGCGCGTCCGGCGCTCGCACGCACGCGCGGCGGCACGCCGCTCGCCCTCGTCACCGCCGACCTCGAGTCACGGGTCGTGGTCTACGACCTTGCGTCGGCTCGGGTCGTGCGCCGCATCGAGACGCTCCCAGGGCCGAGAAGCATCGAGACGGTCGGCGACGGGGCCCTCGCGCTGGTCGCGCATACCGCGGTGGGGGCGATCTCGCTCATCGACGTGTCCGCCATGCGCGTCCGGCACGTGCTGCACGGCTTCCGCACACCGCGCTACACCGCCGCAGTGCCGGACGGCGACACCGCTCTGGTAACCGATGCCGGCACGGGCGAGCTGGTCACCGTCGATCTCTTCGGCGGCCGCGTCGCGCGACGCCTCGCCGTCGGCTCGCACGCGCGGCATCTCTCGCTCGACGTCTCCACGCTGACAGCGTGGGTGGCGCTCGGGTTCAGCGCACCGGCAATCGCCGTCGTCGACCTCGGTGCGCCCGGCGGGCCGAGGCTCACAGGCCGGATCGCACCGCCCTTCCCTGCGCACGACGTCGTCTTCTCCCCCGACGGGAGCCGCGCGTGGGTCTCGTCGGGAGACGAGCGCCGCCTCGCTGTCTACGACGCCGAGACACACCGCGTGCTCTTCACGCTCCCGGCGGGAGAGCCACCGCAGCACATCGCCTTCGCGGGAGGCGCCGTCTACGTCACCAGCGACGACGCCGTTCGCGTGCATCGACTCCGCGACGGCAAACTCCTTCGGACGACGCCCGTCCCACCGGGGTCGTACAACGTGACGCACGGCTGGGGCCGTGTCTTCACGCCGTCGCTCGAGCGAGGCACGCTGGCCGTGCTCGACGAGCGGGGCCGGCTGCTCGCGCGACCCGTCCTGGCTCGTGCGGCGCACGACGCCTGCTTCGTGGCAGGGGCCTGACCGGCCTGAACCTTCGGGGGGTTGTATCCCGGCGGCGGCAGGGTATCGTGCGATGCAGGGGAAACAAGGGGAGGTCATGAGCACGACACCGACGCACGACAACCTGAGTATCCTGCGCGCGCGCGCCCACGAGGCGCGCTTCGAGAGCATGCGCGACCTGCGGGAGGTCGCGAAGTCGGAGGTCCGGAAGGTCGTCGTCGGCCAGGATCACGCCGTCGAGCTGCTCCTCGTCGCTGCCCTTGCGCACGGGCACGTCCTCGTCGAAGGCCCGCCCGGCAGCGCGAAGACGCTCCTGGCGCGCGCCATGGCGCACGTACTCGGCTCGTCGTTCAAGCGCATCCAGTTCACGCCGGACACGACACCGACGCACATCATCGGCCAGCAGATCATGAAAGCCGGCGAGCAGGTCTTCCTCCCCGGCCCGATCTTCGCCAACGTCGTGCTCGCGGACGAGATCAACCGAACGCCGCCGCGCACTCAGGCTGCCCTGCTCGAGGCGATGCAGGAGCGCCACGTCACCGTCGACGGGCGCACCCACCGGCTCCCGGACCCGTTCCTCGTCATCGCGACGCAGAACCCGTACGAGCACGAAGGGATTTTCCCCCTGCCGGAGTCGCAGCTCGACCGGTTCCTCTTCAAGATCAACCTCGAGTACTGCGACCCCCAGAGCGAGGTGGAGATGCTCACCCTTCCCCACCTCGGCATCGCGCCCGACATGCTCGGGGAGATCCGCCCGCTGCTCGGCGTCGCCGGCCTCGACAAGGCTCGCACCGAGATCGACTCGACCGAGACGCCCGAGCCGATCCTGCGCTACATCATCGGGCTCGTGCGCGCCACGCGCGAGCTCCCCGGCGTGCAGCTCGGCGCCAGCTCCCGCTCGGCGATCCACCTGCTGGCCGCCTCGAAGGCGCACGCGCGCATTCAGGGACGCTCGGGCATCACGGCCGACGACGTCCACGCGATCGCGCCGTTCGTGCTGCGCCATCGTCTGATCGTCACCGGGACAACCGCGGAAACTGTGCTGCGCCAGGCGCTCAGCGCAATCCCGGCGCCGGCATAGCCTCGCAACGCTGACGCGGAAGGCTCGGGTCTGGCCCGAAGGCCAGACCCGAGCGAACCCCACTTATCGCGTCAGCGCCTCCTCGATTGCCCGCCGGCCGAGCACGCGCGCGAGATGTGCGCGGAACTCGGCGCTCGCCGCATGATCGCTCGACGGGTCGGTGCCGTCGGCCGTGTGCTCTGCCGCGTCGGCCGGCTTGGCACCGTTCGCCAGCGCGTCCTCCACCGCCTTGGCCCGCAGCGGCGTCGCGCCCATGTTGGTGAGCGCGATCGAAGCACCGGCGACGTTTCCGTTGTCGCGATGGACCAGCGCGGCCACACCGACAGTCGCCCAGTCCTGCGCCCGCCGGTTGAGCTTGAGATACGACCAGCCGGTGGAGGCGCCGAGCTTCGGCACGCGGATCTCGGTCAGTACCTCCCCCGGTCCGACCGCGGTCTCGAACACCCCGGTGAAGAACTCGGCCGCCGGGACGACACGATCGCCGCCGGCACCACGGATCGTCATCTCGGCTCCGAGAGCGAGCATCACCGCCGGCAGGTCCGACGCCGGGTCACCGTGGGCGAGCGAGCCCCCGATCGTCCCGCGATGCCGCACCTGCGGGTCGCCGATCATCCCGGCCGTCGTCGAGACGATCGGGCAGTGCTCCTGCAGGAGCGGGTCGTCACGGACTGCCTTGTGCCTCGTCAACGCGCCGATCGCGAGCTGCCTTCCGGCGTCCCGAACGTACGAGAGGTCGCCGAGCCTCCCGATGTCGATGAGCTTCGACGGCCTCGCGATGCGGAGCTTCAGTGCGGGGATCAGCGAGTGACCGCCCGCGAGCAGCTTTGCGTCGGCGTCTGCGCCGAGGAGCTCGATCGCGTGATCGACGCTCTCGGCGACCTCGTAGTCGAACGCTGCGGGGATCACTGCTTCGCCTCCTCGATCGCGCGCCAGACACGCTCTGGCGTGGCCGGCATGGGGACATCGGTGACTCCGAGATGGGCGAGCGCATCCACCACGGCATTCATCACGGCCGCACCCGACGCGATGGTGCCGGTCTCACCCACCCCCTTCACCCCGAGCGGGTTCGTCGGGCTCGGTGTCGTCGACGACTCGAGCTCGAACGACGGCAGCTCGTACGCAGAGGGAACCAGGTACGTGACGAGGTTGGCCGTCTGCAGGTTGCCGTCCTCGTCGTAGCGCCCCTCCTCGTACAGCGCGGCGGCGACACCCTGGGCGATGCCGCCGTGGATCTGGCCCTCGACGATCAGCGGGTTGACCATCGTGCCTACGTCGTCCACAGCCACGTACCGGACGAGCCGCGTGTCTCCAGTCTCGACGTCGACCTCCACGACCGCAGCGTGCGCACCGCCCGGCCACGAGAAGTTCGGCGGGTCGTAGACGGCCATGGCCTCGAGTCCCGGCTCCATGCCGTCGGGCAGGTTGTGCGCCGCGAACGCCGCCCACGACGCCTCCTTGATCGTCATCGTCTTGTCCGGCGAGCCCTTGACGGTGAAGGCGCCGCCGTCGTACTCGAGGTCGTCACCGGACACTTCCAGCTGGTGCGCGACGATCTGGCGGGCCTTGTCGATCACCTTCTGGCTCGCGTGCCAGAGCGCGACGCCGCCCACCGGGAGGCTGCGACTCCCGTAGGTGTCCAGCCCGAGCGGCGAGAACGCCGTGTCCCCGTGGAGCACCTCGACCTCGTCGATGCCGTAGCCGAGGAGATCGGCTGCAATCTGCGCCCACGCCGTCTCGTGCCCCTGCCCGTGCGGCGAGGTGCCGGTGACCACCTGGATCGAACCGGTCGGCAGACAGCGGATCGTCGCCGTGTCCCAGCCGCCGGCCGCGTAGCGGATGGCACCCAGGATGCGAGACGGAGCCAGCCCGCACATCTCGTTGTACGTCGAGAAGCCGATGCCGAGCAGGCGTGTGTCACCGCGGTCCCGCCGGCTCTGCTGCTCCGCGCGCAGCAACTCGTAGCCGAGCGTCTCGATGAGCTTGTCCAGCGACGCGTGATAGTCCCCCGCGTCGATCGTCAGACCGGACGAGATCGTCTTCGGGAACTCCGCGATGAAGTTGCGGCGACGCAGCTCCACCGGGTCGATCCCGAGCTTTCTCGCCAGCGCGTCCATCGCTCTCTCGACGGCCATCGTCGCCTCGGGCCGACCCGCTCCGCGGTACGCGTCGGTCGGCGTCGTGTTCGTGAACACCCCCGTGCACGTGAAGCTGTAGGCGGGGATGTCGTACGCACCGGCGTACAGCCACGCGCCGAGCAGCGGAATCCCCGGCGTCACCAGCTGCAGATAGGCGCCCATGGCGGCGGTCAGATTGGCCCTGACAGCGGTGATCTTGCCGTCGGCGTCCGCCGCGTACTCCATCTCCTGGACGACGTCGCGGCCGTGGATGGTGGCGACGTATCCCTCCGACCGCTCCTCGGTCCACTTGACGGGACGTCCGAGGCGCCGTGCCAGCGCAAGCGCGAGCAGCTCCTCGGCGTAGACGTCCAGCTTCGAGCCAAAGCCGCCGCCGACGTCGGGCGCGACGACGCGGAGCTTCGACTCGGGCATGCCCACGGTGGCCGCGGCAAGCAGTCGCAGGATGTGCGGGATCTGGGTCGTAGCCCAGATCGTCGCCTCGCCGGTCGCCGGATTGGGCTGCACGACGATCCCTCGCGGTTCCATCGCGTTCGGGATCAGGCGCGGGTGGTAGTAGCGCTCCTTGACCGTCGCTGCCGCGTTCGCGAACGCCGCGTCGACTTCTCCGGCCTCGAGCTTCCAGACGTAGCTGACGTTGGTGCCGAGCTCGTCGTGGACCAGAGGTGCGCCGTCCTTCGCGGCCGCCTCGACGTCCACCGCTGCCGGCAGCGGCTCGTAGTCCACCTCGACGAGCTCCGCCGCGTCCTTCGCGCCGGCGCGCGTCTCGGCGACGACCACCGCCACGCCGTCTCCCTGGTACCGCGCCTTTTCGGTCGCGAGCGGAAGGTGGGTGCCGTTCTTCATGTCCTCGGTCACCGGCCAGGCGCAGGGCAGACCGGCCTTCCACTCGTCGGCCAGATCGGCGCCGGTGAACGCGGCGACGACGCCCTCGGCGGCGCGCGCCGCGGAAAGGTCGACGCCCTTCACCCGGGCGTGCGCGTACGGGCTGCGGACGACAGCCATCCAGATCATGCCCGGGAGCGTGATGTTGTCGACGTACGTTCCGCGCCCCCTGAGCAGGGCCGCGTCCTCCTTGCGTTTGACGCGCGAGCCGACGTACTGCGCCGATTCGGCCTCGGTGGCGGCGCTCATGACGTCGCCCCCGCGGCGGCCGCGACCGCCTTGACGATGTTGTGATAGCCGGTGCAGCGGCAGAGATTCCCCTCGAGCCCTTCCCTGATCGCCCGCTCGCTGCCGGCCTCGCCGTCGTCGATGAGCGAGACGGCCGCCATCACCATGCCCGGCGTGCAGTAGCCGCACTGCAGGGCGTGCTGCTCGTGAAACGCCTGCTGGACTGCGTGGAGCGTGCCGTTCGTGGCCAGACCCTCGATGGTCGTGATCTCCCGAGCGTCGGCCTGGACTCCGAGGACTGTGCACGACTTGACCGATTCGCCGTCGATCAGCACCGTGCACGAGCCGCACGAGGACGTGTCACAGCCGACGGTCGTCCCTGTCAGACCGAGCCGCTCCCGTAGGACGTAGACGAGCAGCTCGCGCGGCTCCAGCTCGAGCTCGCGAGGCTCGCCGTTGACGGTAAGCGCGACATGTCGCACTTGGGCTTCTCCTTTCTCTCCCGTGAAAACTCGCTTCGAGCCTACTCCTCGCCCGGCGGCGGGCCAAACTACGGCGATGGTCGAGATCCGGGAGATCGGCGAGGACGAGCTCGCCCGTTTCGCCGCCGTGCGAAACGCGATCTGGCCGCACGATCCACTGAGCGTCGAAGACTTCGTCGACTGGCGCAATCAGGCCAAGGCAACGGTCTGGCTCCTTGCCGCGGACGCCGACGTTGTCGTCGGTTCCGGCCTCGGCATCCACGGCTGGCATTCGCCTCCCGGCGTCGGCCATCTCGACGTCCACGTCCTCGAAGACGCGCGACGCCGCGGCACCGGCTCGGCGCTGCTCGATCGGCTCGCGCGCCGGCTCGGCGAGCGCGGATGCGAGAAGGCAACGGCAAGCGTCTTCGCGCAAGACGTCCCGAGCCTGGCCTGGGCGCTGAGACGCGGGTTCTCGGAGGTCGGCCGCAACTCGATCATGGCGCTCGACCTCGTCGCCGCGGCGGCTCCAGAGCCAGACCCGCCCGCGGGTGTGGAGATCGTCAGCTGGGCCGACCGTCCTGACGTCATCCGCGGCGTCTACGAGGTCTATCGCGAGGCCGAGCCCGATATCCCGGGCGAGGAAGACGCTGAGATGCCGCATTTCGAGGAGTGGCTCGCAAACGACATGCAGGGTGCCGGCGACCGGCCGGACGCAACGTTCGTCGCGGTCGCCGACGGTGAGGTCGTCGGCTACGCGAAGCTGTCGATCTCGCGCGGCGGCGGCGACGTCGCCTGGCACGACATTACCGGCGTCAAACGCGCGTGGCGAGGTCGCGGGATCGCAGGCGCGCTGAAGCGGACGCAGATCGCGTGGGCGAAGGCGAACGGCTACCGTCGGCTGAACACGATGAACGAGGAACGGAACGAGCCGATCCGCCGCCTGAACCACCGGCACGGGATACGTCGTCGAGCCAGGCTTCGTGATCGTGCGCGGGCCCGTGGGTCTGGCCTTCCGGCCGAACCAGCCTCTACATCTGGGTCAGACCCGACGGTCTGACCCTAGCGGCGGCTCTTGATCGCCCGCTCCATCTGGCGCTGGGCGTCGCGCTCGGCGATGGCACGGCGCTTGTCCACGCGCTCCTTGCCGCGCGCGAGCGCGAGCTCGATCTTGACCCGTCCGTCCTTGAAGTAGAGACGCGTCGGTACGAGCGTCAGACCCTTCTCCCTCACCTTGGCCGAGAGGTCGTCGATCTCCCGCCGGTGCAGCAGCAGCTTGCGGTCGCGCTCCGGTGTATGCGCGCCGACGGATCCCTGTGCGTACTCGGCGATGGAAGCGCCGACGAGCCAGATCTCCGTGCCGCGGACGTCGCCGTAGGCGCCGCCCAGCTGCACGCGACCCTCCCGCAGCGATTTCACCTCGGTGCCGGTCAGCGCGAGGCCGGCCTCGATCCGCTCGAGCAGCACGTAGTCGTGTCGCGCACGGCGGTTGTCCGCGATCAGCTTCGTTCCGGTCGGCCTGGCCATCCGCGGAAGTGTAGGGAGCGGTCAGTCGCGAACGGCATACGATGCCGCGTCCGGCTCGACGAGCCGCACGAGCCTCCCGGCTTCGTCGCGAAGCTGCGCGCGGTGTCCGCGCGGGATCGGCTCGAACGGCTCCAGCACGACTGTCGCCTTGCGCGCGCTCGTCTCGACTCGCCAGGCGCCAGCGACGGCGCCGTCGACGAGGAAGGTCGGCAGCGAGTGCGGCGTCTTCACGTCGAACACCCGCGAACGGAAGCGTTCCGGCAGGATCTGTGTCCGGCGCGCGTGCACGAGGAGCGTCGCGTCCCATGTCGGGAGGAAGCGAGGCGGAGCGGCGGCGTCCCCGCCCGGAAGCGGCGCGCGCGGGAGATCGAGGAGCTCCTTGCCTTCTTCGTCGTAGAACACCCGCAGCTGTAGCCTCTCCGCCGCCGGGCGCACGGCTCCCACGGGAACCCCGGCCCAGTTCGCAGCATCGGCGATCGTCGCCGGGCCGAAGCCGCCGAGGTAGCGGCGCAGAAGATGCTCCAGACCAGCTCGCTCGTCGGTGGCGGAGGGGCCGAGCCAGGCATCTGCGGCTGCGTAGAGGTCGGCGCGGCGCCGCTCCCAGGTTCCCGAGGGAGGAACGCGAACGAGATCCAGCGGGAGCCCGTTCCACACGGCAACGGCGTTGCCGGGGTCGAACGTGCGGCAGAGGTCGACGAGCTCGTCGCGGTGGCGCACACCATCTCCCAGCGCGGCCCGCACACCGGCGGCGGCGGCAGCGATGTCGACAGGGCCGAGCCGGCGGGAATGCGTTCGCGTCCACCACTCCTCGCGGCTGCGGCGGAGTCCGCCGGCGAAGAGCCAGTAGTCGCCGCGGGAGACGATGTGGATGGTCGAGCGCATGAGTGTCGCCTGAACGGCCCGCCGCTGCTCCAGCGCCCGGGTCAGGTCGGCGAGCGAGAACCCGGCCAGACGCGACCAGAGACCGATGTAGGCGGACGGCGCGTATTGCGTCTGCAGCCCTGCGACCTGTTCGAGCACGCGGGTCAGTGCACCGCGCGACCGCACAAGCAGAAGCTGCCGTGCGAGCAGCGCACGGTTCAGGTCCCGCGTCGTCAGCACACGCGGAGAGCTCAGCGCGACCTCGCGAAGCAGCGATCGCAGAGCGAATACCAGGGCGCACAGGTCGCGCCGCACGAGCGGCAGCGCCCCACCGTCGGGTCGGCCACCTCGACCTGGAGGCGTGCGACCACGCGCGCCGCTGCCGCCTCTTCGAGCTCCGCGGCGCGCTCGATCGTCACGCCCCCGACCCCCGGGTACTGGAGCGCGAACCAGCGCAGGATGCTCGCCACGCGCCCGGCCTGCTCCGCTTCCTCGAGGGACGAATCGCGAAGCCTGAGTGGATCGAGCAGGAATGCGAGCAGCGGACGCTGAGCGGTGTCGCCGGCGATCGCGAGCGCGAGCGTCGCGAGAAGCTCGACGTTGTCCTCGTCGACGGGCGCGTTGACGAGCTTCCAGGTGTCGTCGAGCGAGAGCCGGCGGTGGCGCTCGGCCAGCTTCTTCTCCACGGCGGCGAGTCGGCCACGGATCGGAGCCAGCGACTCGACCGCGAGCCAGCTCTCGTGTGCCCATTCGCGCGTCGCGACGCGATACCAGGCCGAGAGCGCCGCGTCGAGATCTCTTGCGTCGTCGATGCCGAGGTCGGCGAGCCGGGGACGGATCCGGGCCTCGTCCACGATCCGGTAGCCGCGATGCCCTCCGGGGAGCTCGACGTGCGGCTCGAGCGCCGACTCGACGAGATCCGGATCCGCGCGCGCCCAGGCGAGCCCCGCCAGCACGCCGACGTGACCGCGCTCGACGAGCCCGAAGCGACCCGCACGCCCGGCGATCTGCGCAAGCTCCCACGGGAGCAGGGCGCGACGCTCTTCACCGTCGAACTTCGTCGTCTCGGCGAACAGAAGCGTCTCGCACGGGAGGTTGACGCCGTGACCGAGCACGTCCGTCGCGACAGCGACATCAGCGGCGCGGCCGAGGAAGCGGTCGATCTCCTCACGCCGCGATGCGAGCGGCATGGCGCCGTAGAGAACGGCGACGCGGCCCGGGTGGAGCCGGTTTACCTCCCCGGCGAGCGCGAGGACCGCCTTGCGGCTGAACGCCACGACGACCGTTCCCGGCCGCAGCGAGCGCAGCGACACCTCAGCGATCCACTCGAGCGGAAGTTTTCGCTCGAAGACCTTCACCTCGACGCGCGGGAACGCGTGACGCACCAGGGGCTCGGCGTCGAGCGCACCCAGGACGAGTATGTGACGGTACTCGCCGCCGAGCAGGAGTCGCGTCCAGGCCGAGCCTCGCTCGTCGTCGTCGGCCCACTGCACCTCGTCGAGGACGAGAACCTCGCCGCTCGATGGCGCCATCTCCACGGTGCAGCACACGATCGGCGCACGTTCGTTGATGCGCTCCTCGCCCGTGACGAGCCCGACGCGCTCCTCGCCCAGCTCACCCGCGAGGCGCCTGTACGCCTCTTGCGCCAGCATTCGTAAAGGGCCTGCGTACACGCCTCGCCCCTGCTCCTTGAGGAACTCGAGGGCGTGGTGGGTCTTGCCGGAGTTGGTAGGGCCGAGGTGGGCGACGACCGACTCCGGCTCGACACGGCGCTCCGGCAGCAGGATCTCGATGCCGTGCTCGGCGCGGCGAACCGCCGCGCGCACGGCGGAGCTCGTGCGCCGCCGTGGCTCGGGCCGTGGCGCGCGCCGTGCGCGGCGCCCTCGGTCTCTCCTGCTGCTCATGCCTTCAGCGTACGGGTCGCGCCGTCAGGCGGGTCTGGCCGGAAGGCCAGACCCTAGACGCGGAGAAAGCGGCGCATCGTCAAACCAGATCCGACGGCGCCGACCGCGAGACCCACAGCAACCAGGATGAGAGCCACGACCGAGAAGGACCACGCCCGCACGTCCGACGGATTGCTCGAATGAGCAACGCCGCTCCAAGCCACACGCCCGAGCAGGAGCAGCACGATCGCAGCGACCGATCCGGCGAGACCGCAGATCAGGCCCTCCAGCACGAACGGGCCCCGCACGAACCAGTTCGTGGCGCCCACGAGCTTCATCACCTCGATCTCGCGCCGGCGCGAGAAGATCGACAGCCTGATCGTGTTCCCGATCAGCAGCGTCGAGGTCACGAGCAGGATGATCACGGCGACGAGGAAGACACGCGAGATCCAGCGGGCGACCGTGAGGATGCGCTTCGTCGTCTGCTTCCCGTCCCGCACCCCCTCGATGCCCTTGAAATGCTGGGCGCGGAGGTCGACGGCAATCTGCTTGACCTGCTCGGCGTGGGCCGGCGTGATTTCGTATGACGGGGGGAGCGGGTTCGCACTGACACCGGCGACGAGATCCGGGTTGGTTCGGCGCATGCGCTTGAGCGCCTCTGCCCGCGAGACGAAGCGATAGTCCTTGACGACGCCGCTGAGCTGCTGGTTTGCGAGGTAGATCCGGACCGCATTGATCTGCTTCGGCGTCGCGGCGCGGGCGCACTCGTCGAACGGCCGGCCGATGCAGAAATCGGCCTTGACCTCGAGCTGGCGCTTGATGTGATCCGACCACGACAGCACCCAGGTGCCGAGGAGGACGAACAGGCCGAGGACGAACATCCCGATCAGCACGGTCATGGTCGCCGCGATCGTCGTCGAGAGGTTCGAGCCCAGCGAGCGAAGCGCTTCGGAGACGACCAGCCGAAACCGCATCATTCGGACTCGTACCCTCCGCGGCGTTCGTCGCGGGCCAGACGTCCCTTGTCCAGCGCGATCACCCGCCGGCGCATCTTGTCCACCATCTCCCGGTCGTGGGTGACCATGAGGACGGTCGTGCCCGCGCGATTGATCGTG
>JACXTT010001642.1_pt1 | contig 36802 bp, 38 predicted proteins | sample 9270951 | NCBI WGS metagenome assembly JACXTT01 (sample SAMN15532306, study PRJNA645909) | rock metagenome | isolation source: weathered quartz diorite | place: Puerto Rico | collected 2017-06-21
TCAGCCGCGCGCCGCGGCTACAGCTCGACCTTCGTCCCGGAAGGGTTCACCGTCGAAGACGATCACCTGCCCTTCGTCGAGGCCGGCGTCGCCTCGATCGACATCATCGATCTCGATTACCCGCAGTGGCATACCGCGCAGGACGACCTCGAGCACGTCAGCGCACGCAGCCTGCAGATCGTTGGTGACGTCGTCCTTGACGCCTGGCCGCAGATCGAAGCTGCTGCGTCGCAGCAGTAACTCCCAAGTCCCACCACCAACTACCAAGGAACGTTTGGAAGTTGGGTCTTGGACGTTGGAAGTTACCGTGCGTACGCGGGTCCCGTCGACGCGACGCCCTCCTTGTAAACCGCCGCGCCCGCGACGCTCGCGGCGAGAGTGTTGATGAGCGCAGCGATTGAGCCCTTGACGAACAGCGCCATCGAGAACACCCCCATCTGCGTGAAGCCGAATAGGACAAGCGTGACCGCGAACCACAACGCCAGACCGGCGAGAATGGCCGTCTTCGGCCCGGCACCGAGCCGCGGGCGCATGGCAGCGTAGGTCCAGACGAGCAGCACTCCAAAGATGAAGTCCACGACAATCCACGTGGCGGCGACAGGACCGCTGTTTAGCGCCGCTGGATCGAGGTTGCGAGTCGGCGCCCACGCCGCCATGTCCGATCCCAGAACGTATGTATTCGTCACAAAGTCAATTGCATTGGCGACCACTCCCGCCACCAGTCCGCCTGCCACGACTCTGCCGACGTTGATAGATGCCATGACTGCTCCTTTCCGAGCATATTCTTCGTGATCTAAGTGCCTCCGGCCGTTCAGTTCGTCTTCGTGACCTTCGTGCTCTCGCGCTCGCCGGCGACGCGTTTTTCAAACGCCGCCTGCGCGTCGTCGAGCATCTTCGCCCACGCGGCCGATCCGGCATCGAGCAGCGGATGCGGCCGCTCATTCGCCTTCATCCGTTCGATCTTTCCGGCGAACAGCATCTGGGGATGTCCGGTCACGTAAATGTCCGGTTTGAGCATCTTCAGCTTCCGGAAGGTTGCGAGCGTGTCGTCCACGAGCGTCGGGAACCGCTGGTTGCCCACGAGCTTCACGCCACCATTCGGTCCACCGCATCCGAAAATTGCGACAGAGTAGGACTTGCCCGCGTCAGGGACGGTGGTCGTCCAGACGGTACAGCCTGGTGTGTGCCCTGGCGCCCAGACGGCCCGCAGCGTTGTTCCCCCGAGCGCCACGGTGTCACCGTCTTTCAGAACGCGATCGACTTTGACGGCCGCCCACCCCTCATCACCGAGCGGCGACAGATCTTTGCCGGCCTCGAGTGCGTCCGCGTCCTGCTTGATCGCCATGACCCGCGCGCCGGTCCGCTTCTTCATCGCCGCGTGGCCGCCAATGTGATCGAAGTGCGCGTGGCTCGAGAGCATGATTTTGATGTCGCGCATCTTGAACCCGAGCTTTTCGACATTCGCGGTGAGGACCGGCGTCATCTCCGTCGTTCCCGTGTCGATCAGGATGCTCCCCTGCGGCGTGACCACCAGATACGAGGCGATGTTCTTCGCGCCTACGTAGTAGATGTTTCCGATCAACCGGAACGGCTCCTCCGGCTGGCTATAGGGACCGTGGAACTGCGCGCGCTGCTCCGCCGTCAGCGGTGAGGTCTGCGCGGATAGAACAAGCGCGCTCGCGCTAAACAGCATCGCCGTAAGCCGCAGGACTCGCATGGGTGTCCTCCTGGACGGCGGATTCTAGATCCAAACAGGTATGAGGTATCAGGTTTTAGGGGTGGTCCAGGTTTCAGCGGCAACACGGTCCAAAGTGCCAGGCCCGATACCTTAGCGCCCGCGACCGGGCCTGATACCTAGACCACGCCTGACACCCGATACCTGATACCTGCTGGTTCTTACGCGTCGAGCCGCGTGGACGCATACGTCTGCGCGACATGGATTTCGTCGGGGATTTCCTGTTCCGTGAGCACACGCTGTGAGGATTTGGCGCGACGGAACACGCGGTCCACGATCTCTTCCTCGGTCGGGAAACCGTGCTGTTCGAGCCAGAAGACGACGTTCGACTTGCCGGAGAGCGGACCGATTTCGATTTGCTGCCGGCGGCCGACCAGCTGCGCGGGGACGCCCGAGTACACGGCATCCATCAACTCCGGATCGTTTTTGCGGAATGCCTTCACGACGGCCGCGGCATGGACGCCGGTCGCCGTGCGAAACGCGTCGCGACCAAACACGGGGTAATTGTCCGGAATCGGTTCACCGGTGGCTTCGGAAACGACACGCACCAGCTCGTCGAGTTTTGTCAGGTCGCGAGTGATCCACCCCATAAGAACGAGGTTGACGAGCAGCATGTCCATCGGCGTGTTGCCGACGCGCTCGCCAATGCCCAGGATGGTTCCGTGAATCCGCGTGGCGCCCGCCTCGAGCGCAGCGAGGCTGTTGATGGTTCCCATATCGCGATCGCGGTGTCCGTGCCAGTCGATGCCGACGCCTCCGCCCAGTTCGTCGATGAGTTGGCTGGTGAAGGTCACGACCGCACGTGCGCCGGCCGGCGTTGCATGACCGACCGTGTCCGCGATGCAGATGCGCGATGCCCCCGCGCGGATTGCGGTCGTGAACAGCCGCCTCAGCGTCTCCGGATCGGAACGGGTCGTATCTTCCGTCACGTACATCACGTCAAGGCCGTGGTTCACGCCGAAGGAGACCGCTTCCTCGGTGCATCGCTGGAGGTAATCGACGGTCCAGTCTTCCGCGTAGCGCCGGATGGGACTCGATCCAATAAAGCAGCAGCACTCAATCGGCAGTCCGACGCGCTGAAAGACGTCGACGATCGGCTGCACGTCGCTGACCACGGTGCGCGCGGCACAGTTGGCGCGAATCTTCAGCTTGCCATCGACAATCTCGCGCGCGAGACGCTCCACGTCGCGGACGACGTGCGGGCCGGCGCCAGGCAGGCCGACGTCGGCGGTGTCGACGCCCATCTCGTCGAGCAGTCGGAGAATGCGCAGCTTCTGGTCGATGGACGGCGCGCGAACCGACGGCGACTGCAGTCCGTCCCGCAGCGTTTCGTCATCCAGCATCACGACCGGCGGCTGTTGCGGCGGGGTCTTCCGGTTCCAGTCGTAGATCAGCGCCTTGTTCATACGACTCCACGCGCGGCAACTGCAGCGGCAATCCCCACGCCGCTGACCAGCACGGCACCACCCCACAACAGTCCCTCGTAGACGGAATGGGCGACTGCCGGACGCATGATCTCGTCCACCGTCACCGCCGGACCTCGCCCGGCGAGCGCGGCACGCTGCAGTGCCACGTACCGGCGCGCGCCTGCGGCCGTCACACGATCCTGGACCACCGCGAACACGACAACCGCCGCGAACGCCGTCGCGATCAGAACTCCGCGAGGACGGACAGTCATCGACTCGATTATACGGTTGGGCCTTCGAAGGTCGGCGGATGGTTTGCTTGGCGCATCACCGAGGGCGCGGTTCGCGTTGCGGGCGAACCACATAAGGAGCATCTCATGAATATTCGCGAAGTGATGACACCGAATCCGAAGTCCGTATCGCCTGGCGACAGCATTCAGAATGCCGCGCGCATCATGCGCGACTGCGATACGGGAGCGGTGCCCGTGGTGGACAACGGCCGACCGGTCGGCATTGTGACAGACCGCGACATCGTTGTTCGTGCAGTCGCCGAAGACGGCCAACTCAACCGACCGGTGCGTGACATCGTCAGCGGCAACGTCGTCTGCGTGACGCCCGAGATGTCGACGCATGAGGCCGCCGATCTGATGAGCGAACATCAGGTCCGTCGTTTGCCCGTGGTGGAGAACAACCGGCTGGTCGGCATCGTGTCGCTTGGCGACCTCGCGGTGAAGGAAGCGAAGGACAAACGCGTCGGCGACACGCTCGAACACATCTCGGAAGGCGTCAAGGAACGGGGCTAGCCGACGGACCGCCGAAGGCGAACCACAGCGCGATCAACAACGCCAGCACGATCAGGATGGCGATCAGAATCGGTACCGGCGACCGGCGGGGCCGCTCGAAGAGCGGTCCCTCCGCTGGCGGCTTGATGCGCGGCTCGGTCGTCGCGTGGCCGCAGCGATAACAAATCAGCGCCTTATCCGCAATTTCAGTCCCACAGTATTTGCAGATCATTCCCGCGGTGTAATGTACTCCACGGCCGCTTGTGATTCCTCTTCGAGACATCATTCCTTCGCGGACGACGCCGATCGTCACCATCTGCCTGATTGCGCTGAACATCATCGTGTTCGTGTACGAACTCTCGCTCGGGCGCGCGGTCGACGCGTTTACGCTGTACTATGGCCTCATCCCGGCCGCGTTTTCGTGGGTGAACGTGTTCACCTCGATGTTCCTGCACGGCAGCTTCATGCATGTTGCAGGCAACATGCTGTATCTCTGGATATTCGGCGACAACGTCGAGGACCGCATGGGTCATGGTCGCTTTCTGGTCTTCTACCTGCTGTGCGGCGTCGCCGCAGCGTTAGCCCAGACGATCACGGGGCCCGATTCCACCGTGCCGATGGTCGGCGCAAGCGGCGCGATCGCCGGCGTGATGGGCGCGTATTTCGTGCTCTATCCGCGATCGCGGATCGTCACGCTCATCCCGCTGTTCTTCTTCTTTCAGGTCATCGAAGTTCCGGCGATCGCGTTCCTCGGCATCTGGTTCCTGATGCAGTTCATCAGCGGCGTCGGATCAATCGTGAGCACAGTCGGGCGCGGTGGCGGGAGCGGGTCGATAGGCGGGATCGCTTTCTGGGCGCATGTCGCCGGGTTTGTCGCGGGAATTACCGGGGTGGCTCTGTTTCGACGGCCGGAGCGCCAGCGCGTCGAGTGGTGGCACGACGTGTAGTCTGTAAGTGTGGAATGTAGGGGGCGGGTCTTAAGACCCGCCCCCTACACTATCCTCCACCCACAATTTTCAAGAGCAGGCTCTGGGCGGGCTCAAACGACGGCGCGATCTCGAGCGCCGCCAGCGCCTCGGTCTTTGCCTCGGCGTTCTGGCCGGCGGTCAGGTAGGCCTGCGCAAGGTCGTAGTGCGCGACCGCCACGTCGGCGGGCTTGCCGGCGAGCGCCGCGCGAAACGCGCGTATTGCGCCAGGCGCATCCTTCCGTTGCAGCGCCGCACGGCCGACCATCGTCTGGGCATGTGAATCGAACGGGTCGGCGTCGATGACGCGCGCGTAGGCCGCGGCCGTTCGCGCGGCATCGCCAAGCGGCTCGAGCAACTGCGCACGTTGCCGCGCAGCGTCGATATCGTTGCCATCGACCTTGAGGAAGGCGTCGAGCGCCTCAATCGCGCGGGCGGTGTTCTTCTGCTCGACCGCAATCTCGGCGATGGCGACGTGTGGATTCTGCTTGCCTTGAATCGCCGGCAGCAGTTTCGCGGCCTGTTCGAGGGCGCGAATCGCACTGGCCGCGTCGCCGGCCTTTTTCCGCTCGGCGGCCAGACGCATGTGCACCACGAAGCTATCGGGATTCGCCTGCGCCATCGCGGCCAACTGGTCCGCCGTCGCGTTCTGCGGGACGTCGACCTTCTTCAGCGCCTTGCGCATCGGCCCGAAGTCTCGTTCGAAGGCGGCATCCAGCCCGGTCTGCACCTGGTCGATGCCGACGCCGTACACCTCCTTGAGCGCGGCTTCAGTGTCGATACCGCGGCTGAACGCTTTGACGAACGCCTGCAACTTCGGTTCGCCGTACGTCTTCACGAGGTAGTCGACCACCTGTGAAGCCTGGTAATAGGAGAGAACGATCAGCTCGGGATCCTGAAACCCTTCATTGAGATTTCTGAGCTTCAGCGGTTTGTTCTGTTCCAGCGCTTGCGCGAACGGCACCGTCGTCTCACGACCCCAGTCGGGTCGCGCGTAGGCCTCCTCCCACACCGAAATGCCCTCCGTGAGCCATCGAGGGATCCGGTTGTTCGACATCTGTATCGTGATGACGTGCGTCAATTCATGCCAGAGGGTTTCCTGCCAGCTGAATTCACCGGGCGTTCGCGCCTTTGGCGAGTCGAACGCGACCATCTGGCCGAAACAGACACCAAGTGCGCCGATCATCCCCGGCAGCCCCATCGTGCGCACCGCGAAATCGTCGTGCTTGGGAAACATCTCGACGAGGATCGGCCCCTGCGGCGTGAAGTTCCATTGCTTCGACAGCTTCGCCAGTGACTCCTTCGCGAACGGGACGACGTACTCGCGCATCACGGGCGCTTCGTCCGCGCTCATACGCACGACGACGTCGCCGTCGCGGATGGTGACGAACTTGTCGAGCGCGTCCATCATCGACAGCAGGTTGTAGGTGACGACGTCGTAGGGATCACCCTTGAAGGCACGCTCCAACACCACGCGCGCACCGGTTTCGTCATTGGTGCGCAGCAGCTGCAGGCCAAGAGTGCCCGCCGCCTGCGCGTCTTCCGGGTCGAGCGCGACCGCGCGCTTCGCGAAGTCGGTTGCCTCGATGTAGCGATAGTTGTGCGAGGACACTTCCGCCGCCATGCGATACACGTCGCTATAGCGCGGATTGATCTTCAGGATATCGGCGACCTTGGTATTGAAATCATTGGTGCGGTCTTCGAGAAACGCGATTGCGGCGTCAATGGAACGCGCTTCGAGGCTGTTCGGATTCACGGCCAGCGCCTTCCGCAGCGATTCCTTCGCCTCGTCTCGCTTCCCATCGTCGAGCGCCACCTGCGCCAGCAGCACGTGCGCGGGGACATAGCTCGCGTTCAGCTTCAGCGCTTCGCCAATCAACTCGCGGGCCGCCGGCGGATTGGCGTCCACCATCAGCGTCGCCATGTCGACTTTGGCCTGCACGTTGTCGGCATCGACCTTCAGCGCGGCCTGGAACGACTTGGCTGCATCCGAGCGGTTGTACTTCTCCGCGAACAGCTCGCCCCATCCGATATTGGCTGCCACGTCATCGGGCGCCATCGAATTCGCCTGGCGAAAATCGGCATTGGCCTGTTGGAACTGTCCGAGCACGCGTTCGGCTTCGCCGAGGCGAACGAGATCGGCAGCGGTATTCTGCGGGCTCACCGAAATCAATCGTTCGAGCGTGCGGTTGCCTTCCGTCCGCTTGCCGAGATACAGCTGCAGGCGCCCTAGTTCCAGGGCAGCATCGCTCCCCGGCGCGGACGCTGCGGCCGGAGCCAGCAGCTTTTCCGCCTCGGCATAGCGGCCGTGATCGATATCGATCCGCGCGCGCACGGCGATCGCTCGAAGGTCGTTTGCGTTGGCGAGCAGGCTGGCGACCTGTTCGTACTGACCGAGATTGAGCGCTTTGCGGGCAGCCGCGAAGGGATCAGTCGCCGGTGGGCGGGCCTGCGCACCCAGCAGCACAGCAATGACGAGGAGCAGGCCGCAAGCGATGAGCAGTTTCTTCATGCGCTGCGGTAAGTATATTTCAGGCTCCGGGCTCAGGCTCCCGGCATTTGATGCGGCGAGCCCTGAGCCGTCTCGAGGGCATTCTCTTCAATGGCGATGCGCCGGCGAACGAGCACACCGAACAGGAGCAGCGAACCGACTCCAGTCCAGACGGCGTCGACCATCATCGCAAAGCCAGCGATTTCTCCGAACACGGCCATGTAGTTCGGATGCCGAAAACGGGCATACGGGCCGGTCGTCACCAGCGGCGCTCCTGGCAGCACGAGCACGCGGTAGCTCCACCGTAGACCGAGCGTGGCGATGGCCCAGACTTTCAGCGCCTTGGCAGCGATGAAGATCGTGAATCCCACGATCAGCAGCCGGTCGTCGCCGCGCCCCAGAAACGTGCCTTCGACCGCCATCGCGACAAACATGAGCGGATAAATCAGGGCGAGCGCCCGATACACATCGCCTTCGGGTTCGAACGCACCGCGCCGACGAAGCTCGCGCTCATTCCGCCGCGAGCGTGTCAGCTCCGCGAGCATCATGACGAGTACCGCGGTAAGCGCGGTCGCCGTCGTCGTTACGTCAGGATGTCCCATGCTGAACGAGCGACACATCGCCTGCGACGCGAACGAGCGCTCGCACCGGTGCCTGCCATAGTTTTGAAACGTTGGCCGCAAACGCGACCGATCGCGGCGAGCCGGCGAGCGCCCTGAGGCCGCGGTTGAGACGCCATTTCGAGCCGAACTCCTTTGCACGCGCAGCCTGCAGGCTGATGCACGCGGCAGCGCCGGTTGCAAGCTCTCGCAGCGCGGCTTCAGCCGCCAGCTCACCGCCGCGCAGCGCAAATCGCAGCCCGTCGCCTGTCATCGGGTCGACGAACCCGGCGGCATCGCCCGCGAGGAGCAGCCCCGGATAGCCAGCCGCTCTGCACTCGACGGCAAGTGGACCGAGCGAGGTGACGTCGGAGATCTGCCGCGCACCCACAAAGCGTTCGCGCAGCACCGGATCGTCGCGGACCGCACGATCGAGCACGCTCTCCGCGTTCACGCGCTGCGCGCGAAAGATGTTTTTCAATTCACGCACCACGCACACGTTCGCGATATCGCCAGGCAATGGCGCGACGCCGATATACCCGTCCGGCCTGATGTGCATTTCGCCGTGCGTCGTCAACCCGTGCACGCCGGCGAAATACGCGCCGAAGGCCCAGCGCTTCGGGCGCGGTGCGTACTCGGCCAGCCCCATCCCGAACGCGAGTCTCGAGTGACGGCCGTCGGCGGCGATGACGACGCGCGCGTGAAAGTCGTGGTCCTCGCCGCTGGCGGCCACACGCACGCCAATGATGCGTGACGTATCGGTGGTAATGAGCGGCGCTCGTACGATGATCCCGCTGTCGAAGCGTGCGCCGGCCGTAATCGCGGCTTCCAGCAGCACCATGTCGAGCTCCCGGCGGGTCAGCGACGCACCGCGGATGCCGCTCGGATACGTCGCGGACACATGGGCACCCGCGGGCCCTGTGATGTCCATGCCGGTAATAGCCATCGCGCGCCGGCGCACCGGTCCCGCCACGCCAAGTCGATCGAGGATGGCGAGCGAACCTGGATTGACAGTGTCGCCACACAGTTTGTCGCGCGGGAATCGCGCGCGATCAACTAACCGGACGCGGACACCCGCTCGCGCGAGCAGCATGGCGGCAATGCTTCCGGCAGGGCCTGCCCCGACGACGAGAACATCGGTCGTCATGGGTCGTAGGGGTCGGCTTTAGCCGGCCCGGCCGAGCACCAACGCGCTGTTCTTCGATCCAAACCCAAGACAATTGCACAGCGCCGCGTCGACCGCTTCGCGTCGAGGCGTGTTGGGGATGAAGTCCAGGTCGCACTCCGGGTCCTGCTCGTGGAGATTGATCGTCGGCGGGAGCACACCGTATCGGATCGCGAGCGCCGTCGCCGCGACGCCGGCTGCGCCGCTTGCGCCCTGCGGATGGCCGATCATCGACTTCGTTGACGACCCCGGCACGCGATCGGCATGTGCACCGAAAACGCGCCGCACGCATTTCGATTCGATAGTGTCGTTCAACTGCGTTGAGGTGCCGTGATAGTTGATGTAGCCGATATCCTGCGGGCGGCGGTGCGCCCGGGCCAGCGCCATCTCGATACAGCGAACGATTTCGGTGCCGTCCGGCGCCATCTGCACACGGTGATAGGCATCGCACGTCGATCCATAGCCTTCGAGGCGAACATACGGACGAACGCCGCGCGCCAGCGCGCGATCCTCGCGTTCGAGCGCGAACATCCACGCGCCTTCGCCGAGAACGAACCCGTCGCGGCCGCGATCGAACGGGCGCGATGCGGCTTCCGGACTGTCGTTGTAGTGGGTTGAGACCGCACGCATGCGAGAGAATCCGAAAATCATCCCCGGCAGCACGCAGCCGTCCGTGCCGCCGGTGAGCAGCACGTCGTATTCGCCGGCTCGCAGCAGCGAGGCGGCGTACCCAATCGCATCGGTGGAGCTGGTACAGCCGCATGACAGCACGTGGCTGATGCCGTGAAGGCCCAGCGCTATCGAGATCTCGCTCGAGACCATCCCGCAGATGCCGACCGCGATCGCGTACGGCGTCACGTGCCGTCCGCCGGAAGTGAAAAAATCCTCGTATTGCTTCTCGCCGACGTCGATGCCGCCGCCACCGGTGCCAATCAGCACGCCGGCGCTCTCCTCTCCATAGGCAAGGCCCGCATCGCGCCACGCCTCGCGCGCCGCAATCACGCCGAACAACGCCGCGCGCGAGTACCGTTTCGGATCTGCGCGGCCATCCGACGCGTCGTCTCCCTCAATCGGCGCTGCGGATTCGATTGATACGGGAGGAACCGGTGCCGCCACGCGGCACGGAAAGCTCGACGCGTCGAACTGTGTGATCGCGCGCGTGCCGCTGACGCCGTGACTGACGTTGCGCCAGAAGCAATCGCGTCCGGCGCCGAAGGGCGACACGACACCGATTCCGCTGATGACGACGCGCGGCAGCCCGTTCGACTGCATGTGCGCTCACTATAATACCGGCCGTGCAATCGACCGGCGCCGTACCACAGCGGCTTGCTCGACCGATGGCGCTCGGCGGACTCCTCTTCTTCATCGATGCGCTGGCTTACTTCGCGTATCGCTATGTGGCCGTGTTCGGACGCGAGCTGCCAGGACCAATCAACCCGCGCGCGATCGTTGTGGACGTGACGCTCTTTACGGTGTTCGCGCTCCACCACAGCCTGTTCGCCCGCGACCCGATTCGCAAGGGGATTACGCGAAGCGTCGGCGTCCTCGAACGATCGACGTACGTCTGGATAGCGAGCGCCCTCTTCATCGCGGTCTGCGCGTGGTGGCAGCCAGTCGCAGGCGACGTTTGGCGCATCGATGAGCCGGCCGGCGTATGGCTGCTGCGTGCCACGCAGCTGGTTGGCGTGTGGCTGACGCTGCGCAGCGCGTTGATGATCGATTTTCTGGAGTTGGCCGGATTCAGACAGGTCGGGCGGGTCCAAACGGACCCGCCCTCCACTGTAGGCCGGGTCCTTTCGGACCCGGCAAACGGGTCACCATTCAAAACATCCGGGCCTTATGGCTGGGTGCGCCATCCCATCTACGCGGGATGGTTCCTGCTCGTGTTCTCAGTATCGAGCATGACGATGACGCGATTGGTGTTCGCCCTCACGAGCAGCCTCTACCTCCTCATCGCGATCCCGCTCGAAGAACGCGCCCTGCGGAGTTCATCCGCGGGGGCGTACGAGCAGTACATGAAACAGGTCAGGTGGAAGCTGCTCCCGCATGTCTTTTGACCTGACGCCGCGCGCGGCCGCGTGGATTGTCACCGCGCTCGTCGCGACCGGCGTGTCCGCGAGCGTCTTCCGCATCCCCATCCAGGTCTCTGACAGCGTCGAGATTCTGGAGGTTGTGGACCGCACACCATCGGTATCCGCAGCATTTGCGCAGGGGCTTCATGCGTCGAAGACGATGCTCCGGCCGATGCGACAGGTCGGCACCAGGGTGCTGCTCGACATTGCCCACATCGTGGGTGACCGCTACAACGTCGTGTTCCGCGGTTTTCACGCCGCTGCGGCAGCGCTGCTGATTGCTCTGTTCACCTACGTTGCGCGCCCGCGCGACTGGAGCGGTGCGGTCGCGCTCTGCTTCGCGATGCTGGTGCTGACAGGCCTCCACACCTTCGGAGGGATGATGCGCGAGGCCTATCCGATCAATCACTTCCTCTTGATCGCCGTCTACTGCCTGGCGGCGTTCGCGATTGCCGAGTCGCGAGGCGGTATCGTCGCAGACATTGTCGCGTGCACGTTGTTCTTGATTGCCTCTCTGACGCTTGAATCGGGACTCGTCGTCTTCGGTGTTGCGCTGGCGGCGTACGTGGCAGGACTTCGCGGCATCTCGCGCCGTGCCCTGATCGCGATGGCAATCCTCGCCGTCGCGTATGTCGCGTTACGCGTGCCGGTGTTGCACATGAGCGGCAACGTTGTCGGTGAGCGGCAGACAGGCTACGGAACCGAAATGCTTGCGACAAGCGAGCTCCGCGCGCGTTTCGGCAATGTGCCGTGGCTGCTGTACGGCTACACGATTCTTTGCTCGATGCTGACCGTCCCGTTTTCGCAGCCGATCGCCGGCCAATGGACAGCATTGGCAGCGTGGGATCCGCAGGCGCCTCCGTTGTTCTTTCTGAACGATATTGGCACCTCGCTCGTCGCGACAGCGGTTGTCGTCTGGTATCTCTGGCGCCGGCGTCCTCCGGATGGACAGCGCCACTGGCGCGAACCAGCGCCGCTCGCAATGTTCGCCGTGCTCGTCGGAAGCGCCGTCCTCTCGTACGCCTATGCGAAGAGCGAAATCATGAGTGCCGCTGGAGTCTTCTACGCGCTCGTGGTCTACCTCGCCGTCCGTGAGCTTACCGAGGTGTTGGTCCGGCTAAAGCCGGACCCTACAAACCAGGTGGGGTCCGCCTTCAGGCGGACCATCGTCCTCGTGCTAGTTCTCTTCGTCAGCACCGCCTGGGCGTGGCGTGCGATGGGTCTGCAGTACCGGCTTCAACGCGGCGCGTTCGAGGCGCGGAGCGAGTGGGTACTGCGTCTGCCGCCGTTCAGTCCGCCGCCGATCCCGCCGGCGGAAGCGCGGCTCACTCCGCGGCTCCTCGATGAAGCGCTGCATCGGGGACGGACCAACCCGTTCCTCCTTTGGCCACCCTATGCGCGGCTCTGGGGCGAGAACTGATGCTGGACGCGCGACGATTCCGACTGTTACTGACCGCTGCCGTTGCAGTGCCGGGCGTGGTCGTGGCCGTGCTCACCGGCGCTTCCGGCATCTCGGCGTGGATATTCGATGAGCCGCTCGTTCTGGCGCCCATGCCTCGCAACATGTCCGAAGCCGCGGGAAATCGCGACGTCGCCGATGTGGTGGTGATGTCGCAATCAAGGGACATGAACGAGCGAGAGCTGGCGCGCATTCCGCTGCGCCTCCGTGAACCGGCAATGCTGACGCCGCCAGAGGCCGCGGTCATCAGCGAACGCGCCTACATGATTCGGCTGGTTCGGGAACTCGGCGCGCGACTCGATGCGCGCGAGCTGAGGACCCTGCGCTGCATTGCCGAGGCGCGCAAGGATCGCGGCACGATCGCGTATCTTGCGCAACTCGATTCAACGCCGGTGAATTGTGACGACGTCAGGATTCCCAAATAACTTCCAACTACCAACTTCCAACTCCCAAGACCTCTTGGAAGTTGGGGATTGGAAGTTGGGAGTTACTCGTCGTAGTCCTCTTGCGGAAGCCCTTCGAGCTCTTCGAGGAAGATCAGCCCGCGGTGTGACGGGATCTCGAACCGCTTGCCGCACGTCTTACACGTTACGTCATCGTCGACTCGGACGAGATGGTCCTTCACCTTCTCGAACATCGCGCGATCGCGGGCGTCGGCGCCACTTGGAACATGCGATTTCCTGGTGCGTCGCATCCACCGGACGCTGTAGTCGTTGGTGCGGCGGCATCGCGGACACTGCAGCCGTGCCGGCCGCTGCTCCGGCTTCTCCGTAAAGAAGAGGCGCTCGTCCATCTGGCGATTTTCCATCTTCAGTCTGCAATTTGAAAGATGCGGGCGTGTTGAGATGCACAAATCGATACCCAAACCGAAACCCGACCCGGGCACATGGTTTAGACTGAGGGAACTTTCGTCCCGCGCGTCGAGCTCCGACTCGGCCGCAATCGCCGAAATGGCCGAATCGACGCCGCCGACGCTTCCGTCCGAGCTTCCAGTCCTTCCGCTTCGACGCACTGTCGCTTTCCCGCTGACGCTTCAGCCGCTCGCGGTCAATCGTCCAGTGTCGATTGAAACGGTCAACCGCGCGCTTGGCACCGATCGTCTCGTGCTGCTGATCCTGCAGCATTCCGATGCGGACGACCCCTCGCCCGACGACCTGCACCGCGTGGGCACCGTGGGCATCGTCCGGCAGATGGCCAAGGCGAGCGGCGGCATCAACATCATCGTCGAAGGCATTGCGCGGGTGCGCGCGGATGTCGTCACGCGCACCGGCACGTCGATGCGCGCGCGGATTACTCCGATGCCCGAGCGCGTGGAGCGGACCATCGAGGTGGACGCGCACATGCGCCGCGTGCAGGACCTGATCGAGAAGGCGCTCTCGCTGGCCACGGGCCTCTCTGAGGAGCTGCGCGGCCTGGTGATGAACATCGAGGACCCGCTTCGGCTCGTCTATGTGCTGGCCACCCTCATCGACATCAAGCCGGAAGAGAAGCAGTTGTTCCTCGAGGAGAACGACCTGCTGAAGAAGCTCGAGGCGGTCGAAGCCGCGCTCTCACGCGAAATCTCGCTCCTGGAGATGAAGAGCAAGATCGAATCGCAGGCACAGCAGGAGATGACCGACGCGCAGCGGCAGTACTACCTGCGCCAGCAATTGAAGGCGATCCAGCAGGAACTGGGTGAGGGTGAAGGCAACGAGCTGGTCGAGCTGCGCAAGCGCGTCGAGGACGCGAAGCTGCCGGAGTCGGTCAATGACGTCGCGACGCGCGAGGTGGATCGGCTGGCCAGAATGACCGCCGCATCGCCTGAATACCAGATGCTGCGCACGTATATCGACTGGCTGCTCGACGTGCCCTGGTCGGTGACGACCCCCGATCGCCTCGATCCCGTCGAGGCGCGCCGCGTCCTCGATGACGACCACTACGACCTCGACAAGGTGAAGGATCGCATCGTCGAGTACCTGGCGGTCCGTAAGCTCAAGGGAGACATGAAAGGTCCGATCCTGTGCTTTGTCGGACCACCCGGAGTCGGCAAGACGTCGCTGGGCCAGTCGATTGCGCGCGCCATGGAGCGGAAGTTCGTTCGCATCTCGCTCGGCGGCGTTCGCGACGAAGCCGAGATTCGCGGCCATCGTCGCACCTATATCGGATCGATCCCCGGCCGGATCGTTCAGGCGCTGAAGCAGGCAGGATCGATGAACCCGGTCTTCATGCTCGACGAGATCGATAAGGTTTCAGCGGGCGGGTTCCAGGGCGATCCAGCCGCGGCGCTGCTCGAAGTGCTCGACCCGGCTCAGAACCACTCGTTCCGCGATCACTACCTGGAAATTCCTGTCGATCTCTCGAGGGTCCTCTTCATCGCGACCTCGAACCAGCTCGGGACGATTCATCCTGCACTGCTCGATCGAATGGAGATCATTTCGCTGTCGGGCTACACGGAGGAAGAGAAGGTGCACATCGCACGCCGATACCTCCTCCCACGGCAGGAACAGGAAAATGGTCTTCCACCCGGCTCACTCGAGATCAGCGACGCAGCACTGCGAGTGGTGATCTCCGAGTACACGCGCGAGGCGGGAGTCCGCAGTCTCGAACGATCCCTTGGTGCGCTCGCCCGCAAGGTCGCCGCACGGATCGCGACGCGCCCGGCCGACTCTGGGCCGCCGGACAAAACGGTGATTGACCGCGATCAAGTCGACGACTATCTGGGGCCACCGCGATTCAAGAAAGAGGTTGCGTTCCGGACGTCGAGGGCGGGGGTCGCCACCGGCGTGGCATGGACGGAGACCGGCGGCGACGTGCTGTTTATCGAAGCCACCTTGCTTCCTGGCGGAAACCAGAACATTATTCTGACGGGCCAGCTCGGCAATGTGATGCAGGAGTCGGCCCGCGCGGCCCTGAGCCACATCCGGTCGCGTGCCGAGGAGCTCGGCATCTCGGGCGATTTCCTGGCGAAGCACGATCTCCACGTTCACGTTCCGGCCGGCGCGATCCCGAAGGACGGACCCTCCGCGGGCGTCACGATGGCGACGGCGATCCTGTCGGCGGCGCGGAATCAGCCGGTTCGGCAGGACGTTGCGATGACGGGCGAGATTACGCTGAGCGGGCTGGTGTTGCCGGTCGGCGGCATCCGGGAGAAGGCGCTCGCGGCGAGACGCTTCGGCATCAAGACGTTCATCCTTCCGGCGCTCAACGAGTCCGATCTCGCGGAGTTGCCCGAAGAAGTCCGGCGCGACATGACCTTCGTGCCGGTCGAGACGCTGGAACAGGTATTGAAGGTCGCATTCGAGGGCTCACTGGTGAACTCGTCGTCGGGCGGAAGATAGTGGCGACATCCTCCGCACTCGTCTTCTATGTCTCCGGTCACGGCTTCGGCCATGCCGCGCGCTCGATCGAAGTCATCAACGCGATCCTCGCCAGACGCCCCGAGACGCGCATCGGCGTCCGCACTGCGGCACCCCGGTGGCTGTTCGATCTCACCATCAAGGGCAAAATCACCTTCAGCACGCTCGAGACCGACACGGGCGTCGTGCAGATTGATGCGCTGACGCTTGACGAGGCCGATTCGATCCGCCGCGCCTCGTCGTTCCACAGCGATCTCGTCACGCGTGCGGCGAGCGAAACGCGCGTCCTCCGCGAGCTCGGCGCCGGGATCATCGTCGGCGACATTCCTCCGCTCGCCTTCGCCGTCGGCGGCGCGTCGGGCATCCCGTCGATCGCGCTCGGGAACTTCACGTGGGACTGGATCTACGGCGACTATCCGCGCGTCAGGCTCGCACCGTCGCTGCTGCCGGCCATCCGGGGCGCGTACGCGAAGGCCTCGATGGCGCTGCGGCTGCCACTTAGCGGCGGCTTCGAGAGCTTCTCGAATATCAAGGACATTCCGTTCATTGCGCGCCACGCGACGCAGACGCGCGAGCAGGTGTGCAAGACACTCAAGCTGCCGGCCGACAAGCCAATCGTGCTCGCCTCCTTTGGCGGCTACGGCCTGCCCGGGCTCGACACCGATGGGCTCGCAAAGTTCAAGAAGTACACGGTGGTCTCGACGGCGAATCTGCCGCTCGGGCGCGCGCGGAAAGAGACGCCGACCGCTGAGCGCAAGGGATCGTTCATCAGCGTCAACGAAGAGGCGATGTACGACGCCGGTGTTCGTTACGAAGATCTGGTCGGCGCCGCCGAAGTTGTCGTCACCAAGCCGGGGTACGGCATCATCTCCGAGTGCATCGCCAACGACAGCGCGATTCTCTACACGTCGAGGGGCCATTTTCCGGAATACGACGTGCTCGTGGCCGAGATGCCGAAGTACGTGCGTAACGCCTTCATCAACCACGATGATCTGTTTGCCGGAAAGTGGGAAACCCACATTGACAAACTGTTGGCACAGCCGAAGATCAAGAAGAAGCCCGAGACCAACGGCGCCGACGTCGCGGCAGACATTCTGCTGAAAGCGCTCGACAAGCCGCCCAAGAAACCGAGAGGACGGCCGAAGGTCAAGGTGTAAGTCGGACGGGGTTCCCGAAAAATGGTTCGAAAGCTCCTGCGGCGCGTCACCGGCGTCGAGGCTCTGGGTACGTGGACACGTCAGCAGCTCACCGGCGTCCGCACGTCGGTCGCCGCCGCTGAAAAACACGGCAAGAGCACCGGCAAGAAACTGAAGGAGCTCCGCGCGACCGTTGCGGTCGAGCGGCGCAATGCCGCCGAGGCACAAGCAGCCATCGTCGCTCAGCGGAAGGAGATCGCGGCGCTGAGCGCCAGGCTGACGCAGGTCGAGCGTCTGGCCGATGCCAACGAGCGGCTGGCGAAGCTGCTTTTCCAACCTGATCCTCAAGACATCGCATCAACCGCTACCCACGTTCGCGCGGCGGTCATGCGTTCAATGCTCCGCTTCGATCCGGGAGCACACGTCGTCATCGATGACGTGCTGCCCGAGGCTGTGTACGCACGGCTGCTTGCGGCAATCCCGCCGGTCGAATTCTTCTCAGGAGGCGGCGACGGGACAAAGCTCGACTACCGTGTGTTCAGCAGCGCGCTGGCACCCACCGCGTCACGAGTGATCTGGGAGACGTTCGAGTCGGAAATCGTGCGCGAGGTGCTGATGCCCTCGCTGCTGGATCTCTTCGCGCCGGCACTGGCGGATCACTTCTCGGGCCTGTTCGGACCCGATTTCGCCGCGGAAGCCGGCCGTCTGCCGACGCGTGCGAACGGCCGCATCATGCTTCGTCGACCAGGGTTCACACAGGCAGCGCATCTCGATCCCAGGCGCTCGTTGATTACCGGAATTCTCTATCTTGCCAAGTCGCCGGAGGGCGAGGAATGCGGCACGCAACTGTATCGAGTCGACCGCCCGGTCGCTGCGCCGTCGATGACCACGTACTATCTGACCGGTGATCAGGTCTCCGATCAGGCAGCAATGCGGGTGGCCTTTCGTCCGAATCGTGTGCTCGCATTCGTCAACTCCGTGGCGCATGGAGTGGAGTTCCCGAAAACTGCCACGCTTCGTGAGCGTCTGGCGTATCAGTTCTACATCAAGCCTCGAGACGGTGCGCTGGCGAACTTCCTCCGCAAACTGCCCGCCGAGCGACAAGAACCGTGGAGTGAGATGCTCGCCACGCACGGTGACCGCTGAAGCGCATCAAATTACTTCCTCTGTCTTGATGTCCAGTTCACCACGACCGTGAGCGGCGTCGGCGCCACACGCAGGCCAGCATTCTGCTCCTAATGTCGTCCCGACAGCAGTTCACCGGCGCCGGGAGCCACGCGCTTCAACCCGAGCCGCTTCAGCATCTGGTAGGTGGTCGCAATCGACGCCGAGATCACGGGCAGCGCGCACTCCTGCTCGACAACAGGAACCGCCGCCAACGACGGCATCTGCACGCACGACGAGAGGACGAGCACATCGACATCTGAAAGGCGCAGGTCTTTGTAGATCTCGCACAGAGCCAGCGGGTCGCGCCGGCCGACTTCGAGGTTGTCGGGAATTTCGAGGGCGATGCGGTCGGCGACCTTCACCTCCTCGGCCTCGATGTAGTCCGCCACCGTGCATGTCAGCGACTCGACATACGGCGCGATCATCGCGATCCGCTTTGCGCCCAGCGCGTGCAGGCTGTCGACCAGGGCGCCTGCGCTCGTCACGACCGGTATGCAGCCGCCGGTCTCGCGCTGGGTTACCTCCTGCAGCCGCTTCTGCGAAGCGCGGTGGTAGCCCTGCCCCATGCTCATGATCGCGACCAGACAGGCGTAGCCGATGACGTCGACGCGCGCGTCTGCCAGTTCCGCTGCGCAGCGATCGGAGTCCGCGTCCATCATCGAGAGCTCCTCTTTGGTCACCTTCTTCATCCGCATGCGGCTCGAATGGAAGGTAAACCGGTCGGACTCGATCAATTCCCGCGCGCGCAGCATCGCCGGAATTTCCGTCTCCATGGTCGTGTTGGAGCTCGGAACGATCTGGCCGATGCGGTAGCTTCGCGTGGCGATCATCTAGGCGTCATTGGTGTCTTCGCGCCAGAGACCCAGCGCTTTCTGTGCGGCGCGGTCAGAGGCGCTGAAGAGAACGGCCTGTTCGGTGGCCTCGTGCGACAACGGCTGCCAGGACGGCACGACGAAGATGTCGCGGGGCCCCCACGTGAGGGTTGTCGATCCGATGCGGCTCCGGCCGCGTCCTTCGACCACGCTGTAAATCGTCGAGTCCGTGGATCGATACGACTTGCCGGCGAAACCCTTCGGCAACAACTGCAGGAATGCCGCGATTGTCGCCAGCGGATAACCGCCCGTCGCCGGATTGACGTACTGCAGCTTCACCCCGTGCTGCGGGCTCACGGGGCCATTCCGGTGCAACTGCTCTAACACCTCTCTGCTCCGCGAGTACGGGTAATTGAACACCGGCGACGGCGAGGTACGTCCTCGCGGCGGCGTGTATTCGACCGGCAGCATGTTGCCGCCGTATCTGGCGAGCGCATCGCCGTCCTGGCGGCTCACCGGTTGTGTTTCCTGTGGATGATGCTCCGCAAAGCTCGAGTCGAACAGGTTTACGATCGGCAGGTCGAGCACGTCCATCCAGATCACCGGAGTCGATCCGGGATTGCCGTGATCGTGGAACGTCCACGAGGGGGTCAGCACGAAGTCGCCCGTTCGCATCGCCGTGCGCTCGCCGTCGACCGCGGTGTAGGCGCCCCCGTCACCTTCGACCACGAAACGAAGCGCGGATGCCGCATGACGATGGCTCACTGCGACCTCACCTGGTTGGATCAGTTGTAGACCGGCGTAGAGGCTCTGCGTGATTTGCGACGCCCCGCGAATGCCAGGATTCTCCAGAACGAGCACCCGCCGCTCGGCTTCGTGTACGGTCAACAGGTGGCCCGCTTCCATCAGCAACGGACGAACCTCGTCGTACTTCCAGAGTGCCGGGACGATGGCCGGGTTCGGCTCCGGCAACACGAGGCGATTCAGCACCTCCCAGAGCGGCGCAGTGTGGATGCGATCCAGACGGTCGTAGAACGCCTGCCGCTCGGGAGACGTTTGCGGCTTGACCACAAAGGAAGCGGTTTCGTGCATTAGGTCATCCTCGATGCTGCGGCGACACCAGCCTCCGCGATGGCCGCGTCTTCGGCCGCGCGCACGCGGACCCGCATCGTGCCGATCCTTTCGATCGTGGCTACGATCTCATCGCCTGCTTCGATCGGACTCACGCCCTCCGGGGTGCCGGTGAAAATGACGTCGCCCGGATAGAGCGTGTAGAACGACGAGGCAAGCTCGATCAGTTCGGGCACACCGAGGATCAAGCGACTCGTATTCGATGTTTGGCGCTGCTCGCCGTTGACCGCGATCTCCAGATCGAGGTCGCCTGGGTTGGGGATATCGTCGGCCGTAACAAGCCACGGCCCGAGCACCGAGTGCGTGTCGACCGACTTGCGGAAGCTCCGGTCTTCCGTACCGCGAATCGTGATATCGAGCCCAATCGTATAGCCCGCGACGTACTCGAGCGCCTCGGCCTTGGACACATGGCTGGCCGTCTTGCCGATCACGACGCACAGCTCCACCTCGTGGTCCGTGCGGCGATCCGGCTTGCGGATGATCACGCCCTCGCCCGGCCCGACGAGCGAGCTGCTGGCTTTCAGAAACAGCCCCGCGGTCTGAATCGTGACAGTGTGCGCGACGGTGTTCTGATGCAGCGCCTTGTCGGCGCGTACCTCGTCGAGGTGCGTCTGGTAGTTCACGGGCGCCGCAATCAGTTTGCCGGGGCTCGCGACCGGACTGAGCAGCCTGCGGCCGGCGAGCGGGAGCGCCGGCGCGCTCGGCGCGATCGCGCGTGCGCGCGCCAGCACCTGTGGAAGGTTCGCGATCAGCGGATCGTGCTTCGGGAGCGGATAGCGGACATGCGGGAGGACGTCGAGCGCCGACGTGACGTCCCGGACGGATTCTCCGTCTACGATGCCCAGCCTGTTGTCGTCGAAGCGGCACAATCGCATGCGAAACCTGTCCCTCTTCTAACGGCTGAACTTCAGCGCGAACTACATGATACGTGGATCGTCGGCCTCTAGAATCTGCCCGAAGGTCGGAGCGTTCACGGTCGGCCGCGGTTTGCGGCGGCTTACCCCTGCCGCGGCGACAGCATTGACAATGCACTTGTGCGCGGCGCTATGATGCCCGGCGGCGTGCTGAATCTTGTACGCCTTCCTCGTCCTTTCCTCATCCTTTGAGGGGTTTCGTGAAGGTGATGGTGGTTCGTACCTGGCTCGGTGGAGTGTTTGTGCTCGTCGCCGCCCTGCTGCTTGGCGGCGGCATCCCGGCCAACGCGCAAGTTGGATCGACGGCACAGATCTGCCGAACATCGGCACCGGTTGGTCCAAGCCCGACGACCCCGACTTCGATCGCGGCCGCTGCAACGAGGACCGGCGGCACATCCTCAACCTCACCGCGGGGATCCGGACGCCGGAGATCGGCAGCGGCGTCGCCAACGCCATCGCACAGGACTGGCGCGTGAGCGGCATCCTGCGTGCCCAGTCGGGCGCGCCGCTGACGATCAACACCGGCATCGATCAGGCGATGAACGGGCTCATCACGAATCAGCGCGGCAATCTGATTGCCGGGCAGAACCCGTACGGTGATAAGACGCCGAACAACTGGCTGAACCGCGCCGCGTTCGCGCAGCCGGCTCTCGGCACCTTCGGCAACACAACGCGCGGCCAGTTCTCGGGCCGTCCTGGTGGTCGGTGGACATGGTGCTGTCGCGCATCTTCGCGCTGGGCACGGGGCCGAACCTCGAAGTGCGCGCCGAGGCGTTCAACGTGCTGAACACCGTGCGGTGGGGCGACCCGAGCACGGCGCTCAACGACCCGAACTTCGGCAGGATTCTCCCGCGGCCGGTGAACAACGCGCTCGCTCCGACCAACACGACCAACCCGGCCACGTTGACCGGCGCTGGCGATCCGCGCATTATGCAGTTCGCGGTGAAGTACACCTTCTGACCGAGGATCGCGGCATGAACACGCCGGCCGTGCGGCTCGGCAACACCATCAACGTCACCGAGATCGTCGACAACTCGCCCTTTACGCCGCTGCACTGGCGCTCCTTCACGCTGTGCATGGCCTGCCTCGTGATGGATGGCTTCGACGTCCAGGTGCTCGGCTACACCGCGCCGTCGATCGTCCGCGATTGGGGCGTGCCGGCCGCGACGCTCGGGCCGGTGTTCGCCGCGGCCAATTTCGGCGTGCTGCTCGGAGCGCTGTTCATCAGCATGCTGGCCGATCGCATCGGGCGCCGTCCCGTCATCGTCGCGGCTGCGCTCTTCGTCGGCGTGATGACGATCCTCACCGGACGCGTGACCTCGGTCCCGCAACTGCTCGTGATGCGGTTCCTCACCGGCATCGGCCTCGGCACCATCGTGTCGAACGCCAGCTCGCTCGTCGGCGAGTACGGCTCCAAGCGGATGCGGGCGACGCTGATCATGTATTCGGGCGTCGGATTCACCGGCGGCGCGGCGTTCGGCGGCTTCGTCGCCACGGCGCTCATCCCCGCCTACGGCTGGCAGTCGGTGTTCTATTTTGGTGGCGCGGTTCCGCTCGTCATCGGCTTGATCATGCTCGTCGCGCTGCCCGAGTCGCTGCAGTTCATGGCATTGCGCGGCAAGAGTCCCGCGAAGCTTGCGATGTGGCTGAATCAGGTCGATCCATCGGTGAAGGCAACGCCCAATGATGAATTCGTGGTGCGCGAGGAAAACAAGGCCGGCGTGCCGATCCGCCACCTGTTCCGTGAGGGACGGGCGGTGGCGACGGTCGTGTTCTGGGTCGTCAACTTCATGAACCTGTTGAATCTCTATTCGCTGGCGAGCTGGCTGCCGACGGTCGTGCGCGACGCGGGCTACTCGGCGCAGACAGCGGTGCTCGTCGGCACGGTGCTGCAGGTCGGCGGGACACTCGGAACCGTCGGTCTTGCCTCGCTCGTGGCGCGGGCGGGATTTGTCCGCATCATGAGCGCGACATTCGTTCTCGGTGCCATAACGGTCGCACTGATCGGACAGCCCGGGATCGCCCTTTCGCTCCTCTACGCCATCGTCTTCGTCGCCGGCTGGTGCATCGTCGGCAGTCAGCCTGCGTTGAACGCGCTGTCAGGCGCCTACTATCCGACTTACATCCGCTCGACAGGCATCGGAGCCGGGCTTGGCGTCGGCCGCGTCGGCGCCATCGTCGGGCCGGCGATCGGCGGGATGTTCATCGCGCAACATTGGTCCACGCGCGACATCTTCCTCGCGGCTGCCATCCCGGCGTCGATCTCGGCGATCGCGATGTTCACGCTGCGGTTCGTCGTCGGGACGCAGCTCGGACGCACGACTCCGTCCCGTTGATATAGCAGCGGGTCGTTACAGGCGGCTGACGACCGCGGCGTCTCGTGAAGAGGCGCCCCACAAAGGCTTGGTGCGCGATCTCATGGCGTTGTGCGGCCACCAGACCAGGTGAGGACCGCTATTCCTTCTGGCAGATCACCAGCGACCAGATTTTCGGAAAGTTCACCTTCTCGATCGAGATGGGCTGAAGGTTCGCCTGTGCGAGGAACCCTGGCAGATCGAGATCGGACTTGAAGCCGATGTGGACGGTGAACGGTGAAATGGCGCGCTCGAGGCGCGACAGGATCGCGTTCGCGCTGCGGAAGTGGTTCAGAATGACGATCTTCCCGCCGGGTCTGCAGACCCGACGCATCTCCTTGACGACCTGCACCGGATCCGGGACGACGCTCACCAGATAGGGTGCGTAGACGATGTCGAACGTGTCGTCGCCGAAGATAAGGTCCGCTGCATCCATTTCCTGCAGTCGAACATGGCGGAGGCCTTCACGGCGGACGCGCTCGCGGGCCTTCTCCAGCATCGACGCGGACAAGTCGATGCCGGTGACCGAACAGGTTGCCGGGTACAGCGACGTGTTGATGCCGGTCCCGACGCCTACTTCGAGGACGCGATCGCCTGGCTTGATCGCCATCCGTTCGATCGCGACGAGCCGGCCATGATGCAGCGTCGGCCCAAAGATGACGTCATAGACTTTTGCGAGTTTCTCGTAAACGCGATTAACGAAAGCGTTTTCGACTGCGGTGACGGAAAGAGCGCGGGTCGCGACGTCGGATCCAAAATCCTCGTTCTCACGATCAAAGAGCATTTTTCGAAGGCCTGACTATATGCGTTCTCAGCCTTATCGAACAAGCTAAAAGCGTCAGGCTGAGGCCGCGATGCCGTCAAGCACCGCAAGCGCCGCTTCGATCCGCCCCCCTGGCGCGGCGATATGGACGCCCTGAACCATCCCGCGGATCGCGGCGACGGTTTCCCGTGCAATCGCGATTCCCTGAGCAGCGGCCGACTCGGCGTTCTCGGCGTGCCGCATGCGCTCGAGCACCTGATCCGGCACCCGCACGCCCGGCACTTCGTTCGCCATGAACTCCGCATCGATGAGGCTCGCGAACGGCCACACACCGGCAAGAAGCGGAATGCCGCACGGTTCAATGCGCCTGTAGAGGCGTTCGAATGTTGCGGCATCGAACACCGGCCGGGTAATGGCAAACTCGGCGCCCGCCTCTACCTTGTACTCGAACCGTCGGACCTCCGAATCCAGGTTTTCAGCGCCGGGATTGACCCGCACGCCAACATGAAACGCGGTGGGCGTGCCAATGCCCTGTCCGCCGATGTCGAGTCCGTGATTCAGGCGCGTGATCACATTGGTCAACCCGATTGAATCGACGTCATAGACCGCGGTCGCGTCGGGGTAATCACCGACCATGCGCGCGTTTCCGGTGACTACGACGATGTTGCGAATCCCCATCGCATGCGCGCCGAGCAGGTCCGATTGCATGCCGAGCAGATTCCGATCGCGACAGGAAAACTGAAGGACCGTTTCGATCCCGGCCTTCTGCTGGACGAGCACGGCAAGTGCCAGCGCGCTCATGCGCGGGCCACGAGGACCGTCAGGAGTGTTGACAACGTCGACCCCGCGAATCTTGAGCGCGCGCGCCTGCTCGATGATGGCGTCGCCGACGAAGCCTTTGGGAGGGAGAAGTTCGACACTCGTTGCGAAGCGACCCGCCGTCAGCGCCGCCGCCAGTTGGGATTTTTCCGCACGGGAGATGGGCGGATTCGGCGCGTCCGAAAGGACGCGCCCTACCACGTCGGGCTCTTGCGGGGTAGGCCGGGTCTCTTTAGACCCGGCCTCCTTCGCCGTCCCAACGTTCACCTGCTTGATTGCCGCCTTCATCTGGCGGATATGCTCCGGTGTCGTGCCACAGCATCCACCCACAAGTCTGACGCCCTGCTGCGCGAACCGGCGCGCATAGGACGCCATGTACTCAGGCGACGAAAGGTAGATGTTGCGGCCCTCGATATCGCGCGGCCGCCCCGCGTTTGGCTGCGCCGATAGGCGGGCGCGCGTGACCCTTGCCACGCGCTCGATCGTTTCGAGCATGTGGGCCGGGCCGATGCTGCAGTTCACGCCGACGACGTCGGCTCCCCGCCGCTCCATTTCGGGTGCAAACTGCTCCGGCGGCGTTCCATCCAGGCTGTTGCCGTCGTCTTCGATCGTCATTTGCGCGACGATCGGCAGCGTCGAGAGGCTGCGCACCGCGGCAATCGCCGCGCCCCTTTCATTCAGATCGCGGAACGTTTCGAGGATGAACAAATCGACGCCACCGGCAGCGAGCGCTTCCACTTGTTCGCGGAAGAACGCCTCGGCTTCGTCGGTGCCCATCTTCCCCCACGGTTCGATTCGAACGCCGAGAGGACCGATGGCACCCGCGACATAGACCTGGTCGCGCGCCGCTCTGCGCGCCAGACGGGCGGCTTCACGGTTGATCTCTGCGACCTTGTCGCCAAGGCCGAAGGACCGCAGCTTGACGCGGTTGGCGCCAAATGTGTTGGTCTCCAGCACGTCTGCGCCCGCGCGGACGTAATCCTGATGGACCTCCATCACCGTGTCGGGAGCCATGATGTTCAGCGAGTCGAAGCAGCGGTTGATGAAGACGCCCCTCGCGTAGAGCATCGTGCCCATTGCGCCGTCGCAGACGAGCACCCGTTCATCGAGGGCTTGAAGGAATGGTCTATTGATCAATCTTTTGGTACTCCAGGGTCGCCGTGTCAATCAGCAGATATGAGCGATTCACGCGATCGATGCAGACCGAGCGAACGCCTTCGCGCACCGTCTCCACGAACCGGTGATGATGACCACACACGTGCAGCCGCGGCTTCATCGACGCGAGCACGTCGTTGATGGCGGGTTTGCCCGCGTCACGCCTGAACGGCTTACGACCTTCCTGCTCGTCGACGATGACGAACGGACGCGCAGCTTCATGTGTCATCAGGATATCGATGCCGCGCATCCGCTTGCAGGCCTCCACCTGCTCGCGCACGAAGTGCCGGCGCTTGTCGTCACGTGGCTTGTGAGGCAACTGTGCAACCGGCGTTGCGTACCACGTCGGCGCGAAGGTTCCGCCGAGTCCGGCAACGGTCAACGGACCAACGGTTCGCGACGTTCCATTCGGGATCAAGTGAAGATTTCGGACCACGTCACGACCTGCTTCCCACGCGGCAATCCTATCGAAATCCTCGTTGTTGCCCTTGATCCAGTAGAGCGGCGCGGGCGGTTCCGGGTATGCGCCCGTTCGGCTCGCCACGTCGCCGACGCACAGCCAGAACGGCACTTCCGGATGCCGTTCCATCGCCGTGCGCATCGCGTCGAAGTTACCGTGGATGTCGGCGAGGGCGCCTATCAGCGCGCTACGGCTGGCGCCTTCGCGTTGGTCGGCGCCGGAATCAGCAGATCCTCTTTGTCCCAGATGAAGTCGTCCTTGCTGTAGACGGCCAGCTCGTAATCCTTGCCCATGAAAATCGCAGAGACAGGACAGGCCTCCTCGCAGTAGCCGCAGAAGATGCAACGCGTCTTGTGAATCTGGTACACCTTCGCGTAACGCGGGCCCGCCAGCACGGTGCCGTCGTTTTCCTCCGCTTCGAGATAAATCGCATCAGCCGGACACGCCACCGAGCACAGCCCGCACGCGACGCACTTCTCGAGCCCGTTCTCGTCGCGCATCAGCACCTGCTTACCGCGGTACTTCGGAAACATCGGCACTTTCTCGTAGGGATAGTTCACCGCCACCTTCGGCTTGAACATGTGCCGAAACGTCGTCATCAGACCAGTAATCAGGGGCCCAATCATCCTGTCGATAATAACCCGGCGGGTTGGTGGTTTGTGGTTCGTGGCCGGCCCAACGCCCACCACCAGCGCCCAACCACCAACCAGCCCAGGGATTTGCTTACAATGGGCGGCAATGCTCGATGGCGCCCGATTCCTGACGGCGGAGCAGTTCCTGCTCACGACGCTCATCGTGAAACTTGCGGTGATCGCCGTGCTGGCGACGATGCTCGCGCGTTACCACCGCTTCAGGCACATCCTGATCTTCGAGCGGCGCGGATGGCTGGACCGCCTCGTCTTCACGATCGCGCTGGGCATCCCGCTGATGGCAGGCGTCACGGCGCGGCTGCTGCTCAACTATCGTGCCGCCGATCTGTCGCTCGAAGGCGCCCTTCTTGCCGGTCTGATCGCTGGACCCTACGCGGGTGCACTCGTTGGCGTCCTTGTCGGCGTCCCCGCTGCCGTTGCCGGAGAAGTCATCGCGCTCCCGTTCGCGGTCGGTTGCGGTTTCGCCGGTGGTGGTCTTCGGGAAGCCTGCCCGAAGGAAACCATCTGGGAATTCACACCCTTCGTCTTCATCGATCTTCCCAAGCATGTGTGGAGGATGGTGCGAAAGCTCGGGTTCAGCTGGCAGGTCTGGTTGCTGCTGGCGCCTGTCGCCCTCGAATTGCTCCGGCAAACTCTCGGAGCCCGCTTCGGCGCCAGTCGCCTTTTCTACCCTGGCGCCGAACTCGGCACGCCATCGCCCTCGATGATGCTGCTCATCGTCCTCGCCACGGTGCTGGCAGTCGCCACACCGATCAAGATCTGGAACAGCGCGCGCATCGAACATCGGGTGCAGGAGCAGGAGAAGCTGCTGCTTGCGGCGAAGATTGAAGCGCTCAAGAGTCAGATCAATCCACATTTCCTGTTCAACACGCTGGCCTCTGTCTCGTCTCTGATCCGGTCTGAGCCGGAAACGGCGCGTACCCTGATCCAGAAGCTCTCAGCCTTGTTGCGTCGGCTGCTCCGCAGCCAGGAGCACTTCGTCACACTGCGCGATGAAATCGAAGCGATCGACGAGTATCTCGACATCGAAGTCGTGCGATTCGGGCCGAAGCTGCGGGTACGGAAGGACATTGCTCCCGACACGCTCGCCCTGGTGGTGCCGAGCATGATCCTGCAGCCGTTGGTCGAAAACTCGATCAAACATGGCTTTGCGCGGAAGGTAGGAGCGGGCACGATCGTGATTCGCAGCTGGCGTGAGCAGGCTCGCGTCATGATTGAAATTGAGGACGACGGCATGGGCTTTCTGCTCGAGCGTCTCGACCAGCCGATGGCCAGCGGAATCGGTCTCGCCAACGTGCGCGAGAGGCTCCGTGTCATCTACGGGACGACCTACCAGCTCGTGCTCGCAAGCGAACCGGGCAAGGGGACGCGCGCCCGCATCGAAATTCCTGAGCTGATGGCGGCCGAGCAGATAACCGCATGAGGATAGTCGTGGTCGACGACGAGCAGCTTGCGCGCGACGAGCTTTGCTACCAGCTGGGACAGCTCGGAACAGCAGAAGTGGTCGCTCAGGCTGCCAACGGCTTCGAGGCGATCGCCGCGGTCGAGCGGCACGAGCCGGATCTTGTATTTCTGGACGTCCAGATGCCCGGGCTTACAGGTTTCGAGGTGGCTCGCCGGCTGCTGCAGCGAGACGACGACTCGCCGGCGCTCATTTTTGTCACCGCGTACGACCAGCACGCCATCGAGGCCTTCGAGGTGAACGCCGTCGACTACCTGCTCAAACCCGTCGATGCGACGAGGCTCGAACAGGCCCTCCAGCGCGCCAGGCGCAGGCTGAGCTCGGCGGAACGGACGTCCGGCCAAGTGCCGCTAAACGACCAGCTCGAACGAATCGTAAAAATGATGTCGTCAAGCCGGCAGGTGAGGCGGGATCAGGTCGCCGTCAAGGTTGGCGAAAGGTTCCTGCTGGTCCACGTGGATGACATCATCTATGCCTCGTTGGCCGATGAGTCGATTAACATAGTGACAGGCCATGTGACCGGCAGTTCCAATTACCGGACGCTGGACGACCTGCAGGCGCGGCTCGACCCTGACGTATTTTGGAGAGTCCATCGCTCGCATCTGGTCAACATCAACAAGATCAAGGAGATAGTGCCCTGGTTCAGCCGGAATTACATCCTCAGGATGAAGGACGCCAAGAGCACGGAAATCCCGGTGAGCCGTTCGCAGACCAAACGGCTCCGGGAGTATCTGAAGCTGTAACCGACCTCTCTGCCCAGGCCACGGCGCTCGACGACCTGCCGCCTCCAATAGAGACGGCGCTGGACGACCACCGCACGGCGCGGGTGATGCAGCAGCTCAATGTCTGGCGAGACGAGCTGCTGGCCTGGTTCAAAACGCTGTTCTCGGCCGCGATCTACGCAACGTTGATTGTCACCTTCGGCTTCCAGGTCGCGCGCGTGGAAGGCCTGAGCATGGCGCCGACGCTGGAAGATCAGGATCGCCTCATCGTCAACAAGTTCGTCTATCGGGTGAGCGCTCCGCGTCGCGGCGACATCGTGATGCTCTATTACCCGCTTAATCCGGACAAGTCATTCGTCAAGCGCGTGATTGCCGAAGAAGGCGATACCGTCCGGATCGTGGACGGCCGCGTGTACGTGAACGACGTGCCAATGGACGACCGGTTCGTCGCGCCTGAATTCCGCAGCCACGACGACTTCGGACCGACAGTCGTGCCCGAGGGTTACTACTTCATGATGGGTGATCACCGCAACAACAGCTCCGACAGCCGCCACTGGGGTTTCGTGCCGAAGAAGTACATCATCGGAAAAGTCCAGCTGCGGTGGTGGCCGATACCAACCGCGCACGTGTTCTGACGCGGCCGACTGATCGCCACCGGTCCGTCGTCCGCGTTCTCCGCCGCGTCCTCGTCCTCAATCTGCTCGTGGCGATCGCCAAGATCGCGCTCGGATATTTTTCCGGCGCGGTCTCGATTCTCTCCGATGGTTTTCACTCGCTCGCCGATGCGTCATCGAACGTCGTCGCACTCGTTGGCGTTTCGGCCGCGCAGCGGCCGGCTGACGAAAACCATCCCTACGGCCATCGCAAATACGAGACGATGGCGTCGGTCGGCATCCTGCTGTTTATGCTGCTCGTGTTGAGCGAGGTGGCGCGCAATGCGATCGTTCATTTGCGCGCGCCACAGATGCCGTCAGTGGTTCCCTTCGGCGTGATCACGATGATTGTCACGCTCGCCATCAACGTCTTCGTTGTCCGCTACGAGTCGCGCGCCGGGAGGCGTCTACGCAGCGAAGTGCTCGGCGCGGATGCGAGGCATACCCAGAGCGATGTGTGGACGACGCTCGCCGTGGTGGCCGCCCTTGCCGGTGTCTGGCTCGGCTATCCGATCCTCGATCCTCTTGCCGGTCTCGTCGTTTCTGTGTTCATCGGCTATGCCTGCTGGCAGATTGCGCGGGAAGCGTCGGGTGTCCTCGCCGACCACGTCGTCATCGCCGAGGATGAGATCCGATCGGTCGTGGAATCGGTACCGGGTGTCGTCGGATCCGAGAAGATCCGCACGCGCGGCACGGCGGATACCGTATTCGTCGATCTGCATCTGTGGGTCGATCCACGCACGCCGCTCGGCGAAGCCCATGCGCTGTCGCACGTCGTCAAGGATCGGCTGATGCAGCGGTTCTCCGAAATCGTCGACGTCGTCATCCATATCGAGCCTCCGCATATGCAAATCCCAAATCCCAAATCCGAAGCTCCAAATCCCAATCCTTGAGCCCGAATCCCGGATGCCTACAGTTCGGATTTCGTGTTGGGGTTTGGGATTTGGGTTTTGCGATTTGGGATTTGGGATTTACACGTCGCGGGCATTCGGATTGCTCTCTCAAGGTCCATGGCGAACCCGGACTACGTTCAAGAATCGATTGGCAGCCTGATCCGGGGCATCCTCATCGACATGCAGACACTCATCCGTGAGGAAATTGCTCTGGCTCGAGTCGAGATCCGCGAACAGGCTGGACGCGCGGGAGCAGCGGCGCTGAGCTTCGGAATTGCTGCGGCGGCGCTGGCGTTTGGCGCCGTTTTCCTGCTGGTCGCGATTGCGCTCGGCGTCGCGTACCTACTCGGCTGGCCCGCGTGGACCGGCTTTCTGATCGTGGCGCTCCTGCTCGGCATCGGTGGCTACTTCACGCTCTCGTCGGGACGGAAGCAGCTCGCCGGCGTGCATGCGATGCCTGAAGAAACCGTCACGACGCTGAAGGAGAACACCGAATGGATAGCAAAGCGGCTGTCATCCGTGCGGAAATGAGCCAGACGAAGGCAGAGCTCGACTACAAGATCAGTCAGCTGCAGCGCAAGGCGAAAGACATGATGCCGCGCTCGGTCGTCAGTCGTGTCATGCCCGAACGCACGCTCGACTACGCGCTTGGCAGCGTGTTGACGCTGGTCGGCGCCAGGATGGCGTGGGGTCGCTATCGCGCGCACCGGAACCGCCGCGAGCGGCTTCGCGCAAGCCTGCAGACCGGCAACGGTTGGTAACGCCTAATAGCCGGCGTTCAAGTCGACGACGTTCAACAACTCGACGCCGCGCTCGAACCGCGTTAGGTTTTCGGAGAAGAGGTCGATGACTGCGTCGAAGTGACCGGCGCGGAACCCCGAATTGTGCGGCGTGATGATCACGTTCGACATCGACCAGAACGGGCTGTCGGCAGGCAGTGGTTCGGTCGTAAACACATCCAACACGGCGCCGCCAAGGCGTCCCTCCGCGAGTGCGCGGACGAGCGCTTCCTCGTCGAGCAACTGACCGCGGGCGATATTGACGACAATCGCGCCTGCTTTGGTCTTCGCGATCGCATCCGCGTCCAGCATCAAGTTCGTGTCGGAGGTCAGCGGAGCAGCGACGACCACGATATCGGCAAGCGCGAGCAGGCGATCCATTTCTGCGGGCCCACATATTTCATCGAACCCGGCCGGGCGCCCGCGTCTCGGCTGGCGTCGCACTCCCATCACGCGCATCCCAAAAGTTTTTGCGCGCACCGCAATCGCTTCACCAATCGTCCCGACGCCGATGACTCCAAGCGTGTGTCCGTAAAGCACCCACGGCGACGCGTCGCCGATTAACTCGTTAGGGCGCCAGCGGCGTTCCTGCTGGTCACGCATCGTCTGCGGCAGGCGGCGCGCGAGCGCCAGCAGGCCGGCCATGACGTGCTCGGCGATCGGAATCGCCTGGACACCGCGCGAATTGGTGACGGTGATGCCACGCGCGCCCAGCTCTGCGAGCGGAAAATGACCGACCGCGTGTCCGGAACAGTGCACCCACTTGAGCCGCACGGCTCGCGCAACTGCCTCTTTGGGGAGACTCAACGCGAATGCGATGTCGGCGGTTTCAGCGAGTTCGAGGTCCGAATCGCGAGTCGTGGAATGCAGGAATGTGATCTGGGGAAATCGACGACGAAGCTCGTCGACGTGAGCAAGCTGAATGGTCCACGCCTGGACGCGATGGTGAATCGCGATCAGGACATGCATGGCGCCTCACCGACGGCGAACGTAACGACCGCTTTTTCCGCCGGTTTTCTCGACGAGGCAGATGTCCCCGATGACCATCTCCTTGTCCACGGCTTTGACCATGTCGTAAATCGTGAGGGCCGCCACGGCTACTGCGGTCAGCGCTTCCATCTCGACACCTGTCTGCGCGCTCGTCCGTACGCGTGCCTCGATCTCGTAACCGCTCTTCGAGGGAGTCAGATCGACGCTGACATGTGTCAATGGCAGCGGATGACAGAGCGGAATCAGCGATGCGGTTTGTTTGGCGGCCAGAATCCCCGCGAGACGCGCCGCTTGCAGGGGATCGCCCTTCGCGACTTCGCCGCGGCGAATCAACTTCAACGCCATGGCGCTCATCGTGATTGCGCCGCGTGCAATCGCCTGCCGATTGGTGACGGGCTTTTCGCCGACGTCTACCATCTTGACGCGGCCCCCTCGACCGATGTGGGAAAGCTGCCGCCGGTCCCTAGTCACCGGTCTCACCTTGCGCCAGATAGAAGGAGAGGCTTTCGAGCGACACGGTCAGATCAACACTCTTCAACTTCACATCGTCAGGGACATCCAGAGCGCCTGGGGAAAAGTTGAGGATCCCCTTGATCCCGGCGGAGACGATCTGATCGACTACGGACTGCGCATGCGGGGCCGGCACTGCGATGACGGCGATATCAAGTCGTTCACGACGCGCGATGCGCTTCAGCTCCTTGATGTCAAAGATGGGCACGCCGCCTCGCGACTCGTGCCCGATCTTTTCGTTGGCCGCATCGAACAGCGCCGCAATCTTGAAGCCCTCCTGACGGAATCCCGGGTAATCAGCCAGCGCCAGACCGAGGTTTCCGGCGCCGACGATAGCGACGCGCAGCCGCCGGTCGAGCCCGAGAATCTGACGTAGATGGCGGCGCAGCTCCTTCACGTAGTAGCCGACGCCACGTACACCGAATTCACCGAAATATGCGAGGTCTTTTCGTATCTGTGCCGCATTGAGATGGAACTGCTCGGCCAGGCCCTGCGAGGAAATCGTCTGCACGCCGTTCGCGTCCAGTTCGTTGAGGCAGCGGAGGTAGATCGAAAGCCGGTTCGTGGTCAGCTCGGAGACTTGGTCGGGGGTCTGTCTCCGCTTGTTCGGCCGATTCACAAGGTTCAATGCTACCATCACGCGCGATGGCACATCCGAGCGTGCAGCAGCCCGTTGCGCCGCCGCGCGGCGCTTTCCACCCGTACGTCAGCGCCTCACAGTCACCCGCCGAGTTCACGGCACGCGCCATCATTCTCGGGTCGCTCTTCGGTCTGCTGTTCGGCGCGTCCACCGTGTACCTCGGACTGCGCGCGGGTCTCACGGTGAGCGCGTCGATTCCGATCGCCGTGCTCGCGATCTCGGTGCTGAAGAAGCTTGGTGGCTCCACGATTCTCGAAAACAACATCGTCCAGACGATCGGATCCGCGGGCGAGTCGATTGCGGGCGGCGTTGTGTTCACGGTGCCCGCGCTCATATTCCTGACACCAGACGGTCCACGGTATTTCAACTACGTCCAGATCACGATGCTCACCTTTGCCGGCGGCATTCTCGGCGTCCTGATGATGGTGCCGCTGCGCCGCGCATTGATCGTGAAGGAACATGGCGTCCTTCCCTACCCCGAAGGCACGGCCTGCGCCGAGGTACTTGTGGCGGGAGAACGAGGCGGACGGTTGGCGACGCTGGTGTTTGGCGGGTTGGGCGTCGGCGCATTGTGGAAGTCGCTGTCATGGATCTTCAACGTGTTCGGCACCGACATGGGCTACTCGATGCCGCGAACGAGCCAGTTCCCCAACGCGACATTGAACGTGGACGTCTCCCCGGAATACCTGGGCGTCGGCTATGTAATCGGACCGCGGATCGCCGGAACCATGTTTGCGGGTGGCGTGCTGTCGTGGCTGGTGCTGCTGCCACTGCTGTCGATTCTGGGCGCGTTCATCAACGTGCCATTTCCCCCGATCCATCCGAATTACGCAAACAACCCCGCAACCGGTCAGCCGTTTCTCATTTCGGAGATGAATCCCGCGCAGCTCTGGAGCGCGTACATTCGTTACATCGGCGCGGGTGCGGTGCTCGCATCGGGACTCATTACGCTCGGACGCACCATTCCGACGATCGTCGCGTCCGCGCGAGAAGGCGTTCGCGACATCTCGGCGGCTGGAGGGGGCGCCGCGAGGATTCGCACTGAACGCGACATCCCGATGACGGTCGTTATTGGAGGTTCACTGCTGCTGGCCGTGTTCCTGTCGATCGTTCCGAACCTGCCAACCTACGGCAACCCTGTAGCCGCGATCCTCATCCTCATCTTCGGGTTCTTCTTCGCGACGGTTTCATCACGCATCACGGGCCTCATCGGCACCTCGTCGAACCCGATCTCCGGAATGACGATCGCCACGCTGATTCTGACGTGCCTTCTTTTCGTGGCCCTCGGGTGGACCGGTGACATCTATTCGCCGATCGCAATTGGAGTCGGTGCTATCGTCTGCATTGCCGCGGCAAACGCCGGCAACACGTCGCAGGACCTCAAGACCGGATTCATCGTCGGGGCAACGCCGCTCTATCAGCAGATCGGCCTGGTCATCGGTGTGATCGCCTCAGCGTCGGTCATCGGCCTCACGCTGCTGTACCTGCACAACAATCTCGGAGGCATCGGGTCGAAGGATTTGGCGGCGCCCCAGGCAACGCTGATGGCGACCATCATCAAAGGGCTTCTGAATCAGAATTTGCCGTGGGGACTGGTGCTGATTGGTGTATTCCTCTCGATCGCGCTCGAATTGTGCGGAGTTCGATCGCTGTCCTTCGCCGTCGGCTCCTATCTGCCGATCGCGACGACCGCGCCGATCTTCGCCGGCGGTCTAGTGCGGGCGTGGGTCGAGGGGCGGACAGGCAAGGCCGAAGAATCCGAACTAAGCGCCGGAACATTGTTCAGCTCGGGACTTATCGCCGGCGGCTCGCTGGCCGGTATTCTCTTCGCGATTCTGGTGGGTACCGGGAACATTGCGGTATTTCAACGCATCGGGGAGATGGTGCCAGCTCTTCACTCCGAAGGAGTATCGGGCCAAGTCTCGACCGCACTTCTCTTCCTCGCGCTCGCTATCGTCGTCGCCCGCACCGCAATGCGCAAAGTAGAATGATGATGTGAAGGGCAAAACCACGAAGGAACGAAGAGCACGAAGAAGACTTTGGGGTTCGGTCTTCGTGATCGTCGTCTCTTCGTGGTTTACCGCTTCGTGGTCTGCTGACGCGCAGACCTCAAGCCGTCGCCTCACCACCATCGACGCGCTCCGAAGGTTTTCCGGCTACTTCCATCTGCAGAATGTCGTTCTTCGAGGCGAGCTCGTCGAGGTTGCGGCGCCCCGCAGCGTAAACGGTGCGACTCGACCTGGCGGTGGCGCCGCAGACGTATCTGTCACGGGTAAGCGCCTGGCACTGCGCAGCGGCGACAGCGAGATGCAGGTGATCCTCAACGATGTCAATCCGGTCGAGGGGCCCGTGGAAGTACGCGCGCAGCTGCTTGACGTCGGCCGCCTGACCGCGGCGGATCCGCGCCTTGGCCGCTACGACAACAAGCCCGATCCGGAACATTGGCCGATGCCGGGTGAAGAGCTCGTGCTCAGCGTGACTAGCGTCGCCAAAACCGGCACCGATGGAGCGGCGACGATCCGATCGATCGCCCTCGAACCGTGGAAGTACGAAGGGCAGACGGTAACCCTTACAGGTCAGTTCGGCGGCCGGAACCTGTTCGGGGACGTGCCGGCATCGCCGGCGAAGGACAAGTACGACTTCGTCCTGCGAAACACGGAAGGTGCCGTCTGGGTGACAGGAATTCGGCCGAAGGGCAAAGGGTTCGATCTGAACGTCGTCGCTCGCGTCGATACTAGCCACTGGCTGCAGGTGAGTGGCGTGATCAAGCGCGATCGTGCCCT
>JACXTT010001643.1_pt1 | contig 36800 bp, 34 predicted proteins | sample 9270951 | NCBI WGS metagenome assembly JACXTT01 (sample SAMN15532306, study PRJNA645909) | rock metagenome | isolation source: weathered quartz diorite | place: Puerto Rico | collected 2017-06-21
CGACCAGCTCGATCTCGGGCGCCGTGCCCGCGCCGGCCGCCTCTTCGGCCAGCGCGCGCGCCGCGCCCGCATCGCCCGCGAGCGCGTCGAGGAAGCGTGCGAACGCCGTGCTCATCGCACGCTCGGGCCAGGCGTCCTCGAGGGTGTCGGCGGTGCGGCACAGCAGGTAGCCGACGCGCACCGCCTCGCCGAGCTCGCCGTCGAGCACGCGGATGTTGAGCGCGAAGGTGCGCGAGACCCGCGGCAAGGTGCGGCGCGCGTAGCGCAGGTCCGCGGCCTGAGTCGACGCCTCGTTCACGCGCTAGCTCTCCTCGATGGTCGCGGTCCAGCTCACCAGGACCGCGCCCTTCAGGCTGGCCGCGGTCGGGCACTTCTCCTGGTGTCGGGCCAGCGCGCGGTCGAGGCGCTCGCGCGCCGCCGCCGGAACGCGAATCCGGTAGTGGATCCGGATCTCGCGCAGCACCGGCAGACCATCGACCACCTCGTTCACGCCGTGCGCTTCGGCCATGAGGGCATCGTCCTCGAGCATCACCTGGCGCACCTCCAGTGCGCCGTTCAGGGTCCCGAGCATTCAGCCTCCGGTCGCCGCGACGATGTAGTCGACCGGGAGCGGAAGCTCGCGCGCCGGGGACAGGCGATAGTGATCCTTGATCGGCCCATGGACGCCCATCTCGACATGCGCGCCCAGTGCCAGTCGGGCCACGCGGTGGAGCGATCCGCGCCGCTCGATCGTCGCGCGCGCGAGGTAGAGTGGGTCGGCCATCGAGACCTCCTTCGAGAAGCGGGACGCGCCACGCGACGCCGGCGCAGCGAGCTTGAAAACCGGGCGCATTATGCTAGCGTCCGCGCTCGTTCCCACATCGATTTTCCCGCTCGAGACCGTCGCCGATCGGCCACGCATCGAGTCGCTCCCACCCGAGTTGGGAGTTTCGTGTCGGTCACCGACCAGTTCCGCATCACCTCGAAGCTCGGCCTGGCGACCGTCGCGCTGATGTTCGCGCTCATGGTGCTGGGCTCGATCGTCCGCACGACGGGCTCGGGTCTGGCTTGTCCCGATTGGCCGCTGTGCCAGGGTCGGCTCTTCCCGCCGCTCGAATTCAACGCGCTGGTCGAGTGGTTCCACCGGCTGGTGGCGCTGCTGGTGAGCGGGCTGCTGGTCGCGACGGTGGCCATGGTGGCGCTCCATCGCGAGCTGCGGGCGCGGCTGGGAGCGCTGGCGGCGCTGGCCATGGTGCTGCTCGGCGCCCAGATCCTGCTCGGCGCCCTCACGGTCTGGAAGCTCCTCGATCCGGCGATCGTGGGCGGACATCTCGCGGTCGCGTTGCTGCTGTTCTCGACCCTGGTGCTGCTGACCCTGGCGGCGAGTCGTGAAGCCGCGCCCCGCGACCACGAGACGGCGCCGCGACCCGAGGGCCTGCTGCCGCTGTTCGCCGGGGCCTGCCTCCTCATCTATGGACAGGCCGTGCTGGGCGGCACGGTCAGCGCGAGCGGCGCGAGCCTGGCTTGCCCCGACTGGCCGACCTGCGGCGGCGAATGGCTGCCGCCCATGCGCGGACTGGTCGCGATCCAGATGATGCACCGCTTCGGAGCTTATGTGCTGACCGCCTATCTGATCGTGGTCGCGGTGCTCTCGCGCCGCGCCAGCGACCCGATCGTCGCTGCGGTCGGCCCGCTGCTGCTCGGCCTGGCGCTCGGGCAGGGCGCGCTCGGCGTCGTGAACCTCATGCTCTCGATTCGCGTCTGGCTGTCGGCCCTGCACCTCGCCAACGCGGCCGGCATGCTGGCCCTGGCCATGGCCACTACCTTCCGGCTCGCGACTCAGCCCGCGCGGCGGGCCGTGTTGGCGGCGGCGGCGGCATCATGACCGTCGCCGCTCCGCTGGCACGTCTCGATCGGCGGCGCATCGCCCTCGCCACGCTCGAGCTCACCAAACCGCGCATCGTCTCGCTGGTGCTGTTCACCGGTCTGCCGGCCCTGCTGTTGGCGGCCGGGCACCTGCCTTCGCCGCGGGTCTTCTGGGGCGCGCTGATCGGAATCGCGCTCTCCGCCGGATCGGCCGCCGCGTTCAACCACTACTTCGACCGCGACCTCGACGGGCTGATGATCCGGACGCGCACCCGGCCGCTGCCCGCCGGAGTCCTGCCGCCCGCGGTGGCCGCGGCGCTCGGGCTCACGCTGGCCTGGTTCTCGTGGGTGGTGCTGTGCGTGGCCTGCAATCCGCTGTCGGCGCTGATCGCGATGGCCAGCATCTTCTATTACGCCGTGGTGTACACGGTCTGGCTCAAGCGGCGCACGCCCCAGAACATCGTGATCGGCGGCGCGGCCGGCGCCGCGGCGCCGTTGATCGCCTGGGTGGCCGCGACCGGGCACGTGGCCCTGCCCGCGGTGCTGATGTCGGGCATCATCTTCCTGTGGACGCCGCCCCACTTCTGGGCGCTCTCGCTGTTCCGGCGCGAGGACTATCTGCGCGCCGGGCTCCCGATGCTTCCCGTCACCCACGGCGAGCCGGCGACCCGGCGTCAGATCCTGATCTACACCGTCGTGCTGGTCGCGGCTTCGATCGCGGTCGGGCCATTGGCGGGCCTGGGGTCGCTGACCCTCGGCGCGGCGCTCGGGCTCGGCGCCTGGTTCCTGGTCGGCGCAGTGCGGCTGTGGCGCGCGCCCAGCACGGCGCGCGCGATGAGCCTGTTTCGATTCTCGATCCTCTACCTGTTCGCGCTGTTCCTGGCGATGACCCTGGACGCCTGGTGGCACGTTCGTGGCGCCTGAGCCGGCGCGCGCCTTGTTCGGTCCCGACCGGATCGTGTATATACGCCGTTTCGTGAGCACCAAGAGTGTCGACCTGCGCGTGGCTTACCTCGCACTCCTCGCCGTGGCCGCGCTGGCCCTGGCCTGGGGCTGCGCCGCCCCACCGGCCGGAATGGCGCGCGGACGAATGCTGTTCCAAAACTGCCAGCCCTGCCATGGCGCTCGCGGCACCGGCAACCTGGCGCTGCGCGCGCCGGCGATTGCCGGCCTTCCCGACTGGTACGTGAACGCCGAGCTACAGAAATTCCAGAAGAACATCCGCGGCGCCCATCCCGACGACAACGAGGGCCACCGCATGCGCCCCATGGCGCGCACGCTCTACAACCCGGGCGACGTCGAGTCGGTGGCGGGCTACGTGGCGAGCCTGCCCTCGGTGATGGTGCCGACCACCATGCACGGCGACGCGACAGCTGGGCAGAAGCAGTACATGGCGATCTGCGTCGCCTGCCACGGGCCGGACGGGCGCGGCAATCAGGCCATGAACGCGCCGCCGCTGGTGGCCCAGGCGGACTGGTACCTGATGGCGCAGCTGGAGAAGTTCAAGACCGGGATGCGCGGCGTCCATCCCGAGGACATCAGCGGCTCACAGATGCGGGCCATGTCCTCGACGCTGGCCGACACCACGGCGATGCACGACGTGGTCGCCTTCATCAAGACGCTGCCGCACTGAAGAAGGAGAAGCACGAATGGCCGATGACAAGGACGAGCGTCCGCCGGCGGACTTCGCCGACTACGTGGCGCGGCGCACGTTCATCTGGACCATGATCCTGGCCGCGCTGACCATCGGCAGCGTGTTCGCGTTCGTGCTCAGGGACTGATCGATGCTCCTCCACATCGTCCCGCCCAGCGCCTCGAGCTTCGCGCCCCAGACCGATGGGCTGTTCCTGCTGATCACCTGGATCGTAGGGGTGTGGTTCATCGCCGCCGAGGCGATGTTCTTCTGGCTGATCTTCCGCTTCCGCGCCCGGCCCGGAGTCGCCACCACCTACGTCAGCGGCAAGGAAAAAAATCTCAAGCGCTGGGTCAGCTGGCCACACTTCCTCATCCTGGTGTGCGACATCATCATCATCGTGGGGGCGGTGCAGCTGTGGGTGCGCATCAAGCAGACCATGCCTCCGGCCGACCTCACGGTGCGGGTCGTGGCCCAGCAGTGGGCCTGGGTCTTCACCGACCCCGGTCCGGACGGCAAGCTCGATACCCCGGACGACGTGCGCACCACCGACGAGATGCACGTGCTGCTCCACAAGCGCTACCACTTCCTGCTCGAGTCGAAGGACGTCCTGCACAGCTTCTTCGTGCCGGCCTTCCGGCTGAAGCAGGACGCGATTCCCGGCCGCATCTACACCGGCTGGTTCGAGACCACGCGCGCCGGCACCTACGACATCCTGTGCGCCGAGATCTGCGGCATCGGGCACGGCGTGATGGGGGCCAAGCTGGTGGTGGAGAATCCGCCCGAGCACGCGGTGTGGCTGACCCAGCACGCCCATGACGCGGCGCTCGCCCAATTGAACAATCCTCCCGTGGACACCACGGCCGCGGCCGCCGCCGCGGGCCCGGCCGCCCCACCGGCGGCCGCTCGGACGCACTGACGGAGAAGCCCATGGCGCACGCACCCCATCAAGAGGCTCACGCGTCGGCCCACGCCGCCCATCCGGAGGAGTCCTTCTTCAAGAAGTACTTCCTCTCCACCGACCACAAGATCATCGCCCTCCAGTACATGTTCACCGGCATGGCGCTGGCGATGATCGGCGCTTTCATGGCGTACGTCTTCCGCATGCAGCTGGCTTTTCCGGGGCGGCCGGTGCCCGGGTTCGGCATGGTGTCGCCGGGGCAGTACAACGCGCTGATCACCAACCACGGCAGCATCATGATCTTCTGGGTGGCCATGCCGGTGCTGATCGCGGGCTTCGGCAATTTCTTGATCCCGCTCATGATCGGCGCCGACGACATGGTGTTTCCGCGCATCAACCGGCTCAGCTACCAGATCTTCCTGCTCAGCGCGTTGGTCCTGGTGACGTCGCTGTTCGTCCAGAACGGGGGCTTCGGCGGCGCCTGGACCGCGTATCCGCCGCTCTCGGCCAACGGCAAGTACAACCTCACCCCGGTGGGCGCGACGTTGTGGGTGCTGGCGGTGGCGCTCGAGTTCGTCGCCTTCCTGCTCGGCGGCATCAATTTCATCGTCACCTCGATGAACTCGCGCGCCAAGGGCATGCGCGCCTTCGACGTCCCGATCGTGGTGTGGACGATCGTGATCGCCAGCATCCTGTTCATGGCGTCGGTGGGTCCGTTGATCGCAGGCGCGGTCATGCTGCTGTTCGATCAGACCCTGGGCACCAGCTTCTTCAATCCCAATCGTGGCGGCGATCCGATCCTGTGGCAGCACCTGTTCTGGTTCTTCGGCCACCCCGAGGTCTACGTCGTGCTGCTGCCGGCGGTGGGCATCGTGGCCGAGGTGATGTGCGTGTTCGCGCGCAAGAAGCTGTTCGCCTACAAGACGGTGATCTTCACCCTGATCGCCACCGGCGTCCTGAGCTTCTTCGTGTGGGCCCACCACCAGTTCGTGGCCGGCATCGACCCGCGCATGGCCAACGTCTTCACCGTCACCACCGTGCTGATCTCGATTCCGATCGCGGAGATGTGCTTCTGCTACATCGCCACGTTGTACGGTGGATCGATCACGCTCTCGACCCCGATGTTGTGGGCGCTGGCCTTCGTCGCCGAGTTCCTGATCGGAGGCGTGACCGGCATCTACCTGGGCGCGAGCGGGCTCGACATCTTCTTCCACGACACCTACTTCGTCGTGGCCCACTTCCACTACACCTTCTTCCCGATCGCGATCATCGGCACGCTGGCCGGGATCACGTTCTGGTATCCGAAGATGTTCGGCCGCTACCTGAGCGACTTCTGGGGCAAGGTGCACTTCTGGGGCACCATCATCCCCTTCAACGGCATCTTCATTCCGCTCTTCATCACCGGCGCGGCGGGCGAGCACCGCCGCATCTACGACTACACGCACTTCCCCGAGCTGGCGACGCCGGAGCTGCACTTCCTGCGCGTCTTCGCCACGGTCTCGCTGCTGGTCATGCTCGCGTTCCAGCCGGTGTTCCTGATCAACTTCATCGGCAGCATGTTCCGAGGCAAGAAGGCCGAGCGCAATCCGTGGCGCTCCACCACGCTGGAGTGGACCACCGCATCGCCGCCGCCGCACGGGAACTGGACGGATTATCCGCAGGTCTATCGCGGACCCTACGAGTACGGGGTTCCGGGGCGCGCCGAGGACTACTGGCCGCAGAACCTGAAGGACTGAGAGGAGTCGGCGTGAGCGTCAAGACCATCGCGACCACCCGCAGCGCCATGGGGATCCCCACCGGCCGGCTGGCCGTGTGGTGGGTGCTGGTTTCGGAAATCGTGATCTTCGGCGGCGTGCTGGTGTCCTACGTCATGCATCGCCTCGGGCATCCCGAGTGGGCGGCGGAGGCGGCGCACACCAACACCTGGGCGGGCGCGTTCAACACGCTGGTGCTGCTGAGCTCGAGCCTGTCGGCGGTGCTCGGCCACAAGGCGGCGGAAGAGGGCAACGGACCCAAAGCCGCCAACATGCTCTACCTGACGTGCCTCGGCGGGTTCACGTTCCTGACCGTGAAGGCTTTCGAGTGGACCCACGAGATCCAGGAGGGATTCACGCTCCAGGCGGGCGGCTTCTGGTCCTACTACTACACCGCGGCGGGACTCCACGCCTTCCACGTGCTGTGCGGCTGCATCATCATGCTGTTCGTGGCCGCGGACGCACGCAAGAATCAGAACCTGCATCGCGTCGAGAACATCGGCATCTACTGGCACTTCGTCGACATCGTCTGGATCTTCCTGTTCCCGTTGCTGTACATCGCCAAGTAGGTCGGAGGAACGATGCACGCCCACGCCGAGGCCGCGGCCCCGCACGCCGCGCACCACCATCCGAACTACGTCAAGATCTGGGCGATCCTGTCCGGGCTGCTGGTGGTGAGCGTGACCGGGCCGATGATCGGCATTCGCGTGGTGACCTTGGTCGCCGCCTTCGGCGTCGCCTTGGTCAAGGCGTATCTGGTGGCCAAGAACTTCATGCATCTCGACATCGAGAAGCCGATCGTGAAGTGGCTGCTCAGCCTGGCCCTGGTGATCATGGTGCTGCTCTACACGCTGGTCGCCCCGGACGTTCAGAAGAGCGCGGGCCAGCACTGGACCAAGAGCCCGGGCTTCCACTACGTGAGCGACGCCGCGCGCGGCGCAGCCGAAAAAGGAAGAGAGCCGCAGAAGGAGAGCGAGCACGGTTCGAACCATCGCTGAGCTTCGGCTGGTCGGCGCGCCTCCGCGCCGGCGCTTCGCGAGCAACGCGCTTCTCGGCACGGCGCTCTTCGTCTTCACCGAGGTGATGTTCTTCACCGGCTTCATCTCGGCGTTCTCGATCGTCGAGAGCGGATCCCCGCCGGGGGCCTGGCCTCCGCCTGGGCAGCCGCGGCTGCCCGTCACCGAGACTGCCTTCAACACGCTGGCGCTGCTGGCGAGCGGCGTGGCCCTGTTCATGGCCGGGCGGCGCTTTCGCGTCGCGCGGCCGGGGTCGGCCGAGCGCTGGATGGGCGCGGCCGTGGTGCTGGGCGCCTACTTCGTGATCGCCCAGGGGATCGAATGGGCGCGGCTGTTGAGACAAGGTCTGACCTTGACCTCGAGCCAACTCGGGTCTTTCTTCTACGTCATCGTCGGAACGCACGCGCTCCACGCCATCGTCGCCATCCTGTACATGGCGAGCTCGTGGCAGGCGATGCGCTCCGGACGACTCACGCGGCCGCGGCTCGGGGCGGTGCAGCTGTTCTGGTACTTCGTCGTCCTGGTGTGGCCCGTGCTGTACTGGAAGGTGTACCTATGACGCGCTCGCAAGCCTGGCTGCGTGGGATCCTTCTGTTGCTCGGCGCGTTCGCGCCCGCGGTCGCGCTGGCATGCCCCGCGTGTAACGGGCCGGGCGGTGACTCGCCCTCCCAAGCGGCTGCATTCTTCAACACCACGATCCTGCTCTCGCTGCTTCCGCTCGGCCTGATCGGCGGCGGCGTGCTGTGGCTCAAGCGCGACGCTCGCGACTTCCTCTCCACGGAATTCGAAGAGCGCGACCCCTTCGAGCCCCGAGTGATCGAATCCGGCTCGACGCCACGCGACGGCGAACCCGAGCAGGAACCGCGAGCCTGAGCGCTGAAAAGGGATGGCCCCGGAGATCGCGAAACCTCCGGGGCCATTTGGTAGCGGGGGCTGGATTTGAACCAGCGACCTTCGGGTTATGAGCCCGACGAGCTACCAGACTGCTCCACCCCGCAACAACGCCAAGGACAGTAGCCGCCACCCCGGGGGGGTGTCAAGGCAACCGGCCCGCGTTCCGCCGTTGCGCCGCCGATGGGCCGAGATTATTCTCCGCGGCTCGTGTCGGGCGTGGCACAAAGACAAGCGGAAGAACGGGTTGGTGAGGAGGTCGGATTGAAGTCACTGCGGCATCTCGCCTGGCTCATGGCCGGCGTCGTATTCGGTCTGGGCCTCGCCGGCTCGGCGACGGCGGCCCCGGAGATCCACCGGCTCAACCTGGTGCTGTCAGGCAATCCCACCCAGCTGATCACGAACGACCTCAACAACTTCATCGACGATTACAGTCGACGCGTCCTGAGCCGCCACGATCTGGACCCGCTCGGCAAGATCTCCTTCGCCTGGTACTACCAGGCCGAAGTGCGCTACTTCGTGCGCTCCAACTGGGCGGTGAGCGGCGGCTTCGGCCAGATCACGTCCGCGACTCGTCACGAGTACCTGCCGCGCATCTCGCAGGCGATCGTGGTCCGCTCCAACGTGGTCTCGGTGCCGGTCCACGTCGGCGCCACCTATTACCTGGCCCCCTTCACCCAAGGTGATTTCCAGGCCCGCGCGTACATCGGCGGCGGATTCATGAGCCTGACCAACAACAAGATCGTCTTCGAGCAGCTGGAGTTCAACACCGACAGCGCGACCACCCTGGGTGGTAGCTCGCGCGCCAAGATGCGGCGCGACGGACCCGGCTATTACTTCGAGATCGGCGGGCACATGTTCTTCGCCTCGCGCTATTCGGTGTTGCTCGGCGCCATCTACCGAAGCGCCCTGGTGCGCGGGCTGCGCGAGGTCGACGAGGTGGTCGAGCACAACGGTGAGGGGACGGTTACCCAGATCCCCAAGAGCCAGCCATCGCTCAACCTCGACACCAGTGGGCTCGGCCTCCGCATGGGGCTGGCCATCGGATTCTGAGGCGGCCCGGGCGGCGCCCGCAGCGCGAACGGCGATCAGTCGGCCAGGCTGTCGCGGGCGGGGATCCGATAGATGATCTCGTTCGGACGCCCGAACCCGTCCCGCTCGCGCAACACTTTCTCGCCCAGCTCGCGGCGCGCGCCGGAGTCGTGGAGCACGTGCTCGAGCCGTGCCAGCTCACCCTGCTTGACGCGCAGCTCCCGCTCCAAACTCTCGCTCTCCCGACTCAGGCGCCAGATGTGGAACCAGCTGTGCTCGCCCAAGAGCCCGGCGTAGACCAGCCACGCGGCGAGCAAGGGCCACAGCCAGCGTAGGCGACGCACGCCGGACGAGCCGGATCCGTAACGGGAGAGTCGGTAGCGTCGGATTCGATCACCGATGTCGCGCACGTCCTTGTCCTTTCCCGCCGCGAATCCTTCGCGGTGAGCGCGCGCGGGCGCGCTGGGTGTCCCAACCGGCCGCGGGCTAGTCGAGCGTCCGGAACGCCTCACGCCCCGGGTACCGCGCGGCCTCGCCCAACTCTTCCTCGATGCGCAGGAGCTGATTGTACTTCGCCACCCGATCGGTTCGACACAGCGATCCGGTCTTGATCTGACCGGCCCGCGTCGCCACCGCCAGATCCGCGATGGTCACGTCCTCGGTCTCGCCCGAGCGATGGGAGATCACCGCGGTGTATCCCGCGCCTTGCGCCATCGCCACGGCGTCCAGGGTCTCGCTCAGCGTCCCGATCTGGTTGAGCTTGATCAGGATCGAATTACCGATCCCTTCGCGGATCCCGCGCGCCAGGCGCTCGACGTTGGTGACGAACAAATCGTCTCCGACCAGCTGCACCCGGCGTCCGAGCTTGTCGGTCAGGGTCTTCCAACCTCCCCAGTCGTCCTCGGCCAATCCGTCTTCGATGCTCACGATCGGATAACGGCCGCACAGGTCGGCGTAGTAGCCGACCAGGCCCTGGGCATCGAGGCGGCGGCCCTTCTCACCCTGGAGCACGTAGGCGCCGTCGCGATAGAGCTCGCTCGCCGCCACGTCGAGCGCCAGCGCCACCTGGCGGCCGGGCTCGTAGCCGGCCTTCTGGATCGCCTCGACCAGGACCTTGAGCGCCGCTTCGTTGGAATCGAGGTTGGGCGCGAAGCCGCCCTCGTCGCCCACCGCCGTGGAGAGCCCGCCCTTCTTGAGCACGCTCTTCAGCGCGTGGAAGACCTCGGCCCCCCAGCGCAGCGCCTCACGGAACGAAGCCGCGCCGAGCGGCACGATCATGAACTCCTGGAGGTCGACGTTGTTGTCGGCGTGCGCGCCCCCGTTGAGCACGTTCATGAGCGGCACCGGCAGAAGCCGCGCCTGAACCCCTCCCAGATGGCGATACAGCGGGATACCCAGCTCCTCGGCCGCGGCCTTGGCGACCGCGAGGGAAACGCCCAGGATCGCGTTGGCGCCGAGCTGTCCCTTGTTGGGGGTGCCGTCGAGCGCCAGCAGGAGACCGTCCAGGCCGGCCTGATCGGCAGGGTCGCGACCCAAGGTGGCGGGAGCGATCCGCTCGCCCACGTTGTGCACGGCCGTCTCCACGCCCTTGCCCAGGTAGCGCGAGCCACCGTCCCGTAGCTCCAGCGCTTCGTGCTCGCCGGTCGAGGCTCCGGAGGGCACGGCCGCACGGCCCAGGGCCCCACTCTCGAGGACGCACTCGACCTCGAGCGTGGGATTGCCACGAGAATCGAGGATCTCCCGAGCCTTGAGTCCGGCGATCACGGTCATGGCCCGCAGGCTAAAAGGGCGAGGTGGCTCACGTCAAGCTTGCGCGGGCCCCTATCCCCAAGCGCCGCCGTGTCTTGACCGGTTCTTTCTCGGCTCGTAACGTGCCTCGTCATGAAACAATCCGCCGCAGCCGCTCGTAGGCGGGCATGTAAGGCGGCCGTGTGAGCCAACCGGAGGCGGGACTCGTCCGACGCTGCCTCGCCGGGGACGAGAAGGCCTATCGGGAGCTGATCGAGATGTACCAGCCCCGAATCTATTCGCTGTCGCTCCGCATGGTTCGACGAGCCGAGGATGCTCAGGACGTGACGCAGGAGACCTTCGTTCGCATGTTCCGCGCACTCGATCGCTACGACCCGGAACGCCCCTTCGCGGCGTGGCTGTTCAGCATCGCCTCGCGGCTCAGCATCGATCATCTGCGGCGCCGCAAGCACCAGCCGATTCCCTTGACGCAGCGCGATCGTGATGACGAGGAGTACACGATCGACGTCGAGGACCAGGGGCTGCGACCCGACGAGGTGACCTCGCACGGCGAGGAGGAAGCCCGGACGCGGGCCTTGATCGACTCGCTGCCGCCGCATTACCGGATCGTCGTCCTGCTGCGCCACCAGCAGGACCTTTCGTACGAAGAGATCGCCGCAACCCTCCATGTGCCCCTGGGCACGGTCAAGGCCCGGATTCACCGGGCGCGGGCCCTGCTCAAGGAGCGAATCGAGAAGACGTCGTGAGCTCGCGCTGCCGCCAGAGCGGGAACATCCAGGACTACCTCGACCGAGAGGTTGCTCCGTCGCAGGCACAGGCCTTCGCGGCGCATCTGTCGGGGTGTCCGAGCTGCACCCGGGAGATCGAAGTCTACCGTCGCATGTTCGCGGTGCTCGATCTCTCGATCGGCGAAGTGGCCCGGCTCGACCCCGGGCCCTCGCTCACCGAGCAGATCCTGGATCGCGTGCTGCCTTCGCGGCTGCGCCGGCGCCTGGTCACCGTCATCGGCTGGATCTACGGCGCCAGCGCCTCGGTCGCGACTTTCGCGGCCGTGTCGTGGCTCACTCGTCCCGAGACGCCGGTCTGGCTGGCGCAGCGTTACAGCGAAATCTCGCTGCGCGCGATGCAGTCGTTGCTGTTCTCCTTCCAGGTCGTGACCCGCTCCTGGTTCGAGCTGTTGCAGGGCTGGGATCTGATGGGGCGCTTCGTCGGCCTGCTGTCGCCGTTGGCGCGCGCGCTGGCGCGGCCGCTCGCCGACCCGACGGTTGGCCTGATCACCGCCGCCGCGATGCTGGCCTGCGTGCTGGTGCTGTGGTGGATGCGTCCCCGGCCGCACGAAGCGCGAGAGGGGGTTCGCCATGTCGGCGTGCTGGGCTTCTGAGCGCCCCGGAACGCGCACGCGGCTCGCCCTGGGGCTGGCGGGGCTGACGCTCCTGCTCGCCACCGCCGTCGCCGCCGCGGCGGCGAAAGCCGAGCACGTCCGCATCGGCCCGGGCACGATCGTGGTCGACGGCCGCGACGAGGACGACTCGACTCGGGTCCAAATCGGCGACGAGCAGGTGTCGCGCCGTGGCCACGGCTGGATCGACGTCGACGACCGCGGCGACGCGCTGGTGCGCGTCTTCGGCGACATCCGCGTGCCGCCCGGCAAGCGCGTCCACGACGACGTGGTCGCGGTGTTCGGCTCGGTCGATGTCGAGGGTCACGTGGACGGGGAAGTGGTGGCGGTACTGGGCTCGGTCCGCGTCCGCGACGGCGCCCAAGTCGACGGCGAAGTGGTGAGCGTCGGCGGCTCGGTCGATCAGGAGGACGGCGGGATCATCGAGGGCCAGACCGTATCGGTCGGCTTCCTGCCGGCGTCCTGGGGCGCTCCCGCGCTGCCCATCGCCTTGGGCGCCATCGGAGCCGGTCTGGTCACGGCCGTGTTCGCCGGCTGGATCCTGGCGCTGCTCTTCCCGAGCCGTCTGGTCAGGATCGCCGCGACGGCCTCGCGCCGCACGGGCGCTTCGCTGATGCTGGGGGTGGTTTCCGTCCCCGGCTTCGTCGCCCTGTGTGTGTTGATGCTCGTCACCGTGGTCGGCATTCCGCTCGCGTTCCTGCTTCCATTCGCCTACGTCATCATGTGTTACGCGGGACAGCTCGCGGCCGGCTACGTGCTGGGCTGCAAGCTGGTGGGGCGCTCGATCGGAAGACGCGGCCTGGTCTGGCCGATGGTCGCGGGGGCGCTGCTCGTGGCGGCGTTCTTCGCCGTGGGCGCGGTCTTGTTCGTGGTTCCCGGCGTCGCGCGCCCGGTCGCCCTGTTCTCGGCCTTGCTCGGCTGCCTGCTGGTCGTGGCGCTGACCGCGATCGGCACCGGCGCCATCCTGCTCTCCCGATTCGGGACCCAACCCAAGGAAGTGTCCTGGGCCCCGGAGCCGGCGTCCGCCGCGTCACCGATCCCGGCATCTCCTCCGATCGCCTGACCGGATCGTGATCCTGAGCCGCCTCCCGGCTCTGGGGTAGAAGCCCCGCCCGCCGGCCTGGCTTGGGCGTCCGTTACCACCTCTTCTTACTCGCGCCGGGGCGAGGCCCCGCGCTCCCTCGTGGAACGCGGCCTTGACCCTCGACGGCTTCGGGAGTTAGCTCACGCGCGCGCAAGTAACAGCGCGCCCCAGAGCCGACTCCTCCGTGGCACGCTTGTCGCCCTTTCCAAGGGATATGAGGATGCTCTCGCTGTCTCGGCGCAGCCTGATCGAGCTCTGCGGCGCGGCGGTCGGCCTCGCGTGCATGGTGAGCGTGAGTCGCTCCGACGAGGTCTCCGCGCGCGCGAGCGTGTCGGGTCTGGTGATCCACGACGCGGACGAAACGCTCGCCCTCTTCTGCCACGAGGAGTCGGGCGTGTGGTGGTTCGTGCTGCCGAGCGGCGCGCGCTTCGAGCTCGTCACCGACCCGAGCCAGCTTCCCAATCCCGGCGACGGCTCGTTCCACGCCTTCGACGCCGCGACCGTCCGTCAGGCCATCGCGTCCGTGCGCTTCCCGATGGATCAGATCAACGCCGAGATCTTCATCCTGCCCTACCCGCGCCGCGACGCGCTGCAGTCGGCAGCGGGCCCCGACCTGATGCTGTTGTCTCCGGGCGTCACCGCCCTCGACGTCGATCAGCAACACGCGACGGTCGTTCACGAGCTGGGACACCTGGTCCAGTATCGTTTCATGCCGGACTCCAACGACGAGCTGTGGAGTCGCTATCGCGACCTGCGCGGCCTCGACGACCCGCTGCGCTTCAGCGCCGAGGCGCCGCACGCGGATCGGCCGCACGAGATCTTCGCCGAGGACTTCCGCGCCCTCTACGGCGACCCACTCGCCAATTACTCGGGCACCATCGAGAACCAGACCCTGGCCGCGCCCCAGCGCGTGGTCGGGCTCGAGGCCTTCATCTCGAGCCTCGAGGCCGCGCCGCTGACAGCGCGCGCGATTGCGGCCTTCCCCAATCCGGCGCGAGCCGCGGTCGGGTTCCGCCGCGGCGGTGAGCACGCCGCCCTGATCGACGTCTTCGATCCCGCCGGTCGCCGCGTCGCCACCCTCGCGCCGACGCCGTTGGCCACGGGCTGGCAGTGGCGCTGGGACGGCCGCGACGCCGGCGGCGCACCGGTCGCACGAGGGTTGTACTTCGCGCGCGAGCGTGGTGCGGGATCGTCGTCGCGGTTCGTGGTGGAGTGAGTCGGTCGCTCAGGGCGCGGCCGGGAACAGATCGCGCAGTTGGAAGTCTTCCGACACCGCGCGCGTGCGGTGATCTCCGAAGCCGGCGAAATTGCGGACCGCGTCGAACAGCGAGCGGGGCAGCTCGGTGATGACGCCCAGCCCGGCGCCGCGCTGGGTCTTCACCTCGCCCGACAGCCAACCCTCGACTTCCTCGACGTCTTCCACGCTCAAGGGCTTGAGCACCGCGTTGACCACGACGTAGTAGCGCGATCCGGGCTGCAGTGCGCCGACGCGCCCCACCGGAAGCGACCACGGGCGGGAGAGCGCGGTCGCGGCGGAGTCGAGTGTCCCGACCCGGGTCACCTGGTCGCGCGGGCCTTCGATGCGGAACTGTTCGCTCCACGCCTCGTATTGGATTCGCACCCGTGCCTGGTACCCGCTCTCGAGCCGGCCGAACCATGCGCTGCGCCGCCGCCACAGCTCCGCCTTGAGCTCGAGCGTGGCGGGCATGCCGCGCGCCAGGCTCTCTGCGACGCGCTCCCCGAACGGATCGCTCACCGAGGCCGTGACGTAGACGTAGCCGCCGCGCTCGCGTGGGGGCGAGACGCTCACCTCGAGCGCCCATCCGCGCGGCGCCGCGAGGGCCAGGCCGAGGACGGTGAACGCCACGACCCGCGCACGGGGCGGGCGCCGCGAGGTGGGGAGCGCGGGGAGCACGAGGTCTAGAACGGGCGCTGAAGTCTCGCGCTGATCACGAAGTCGGAGCTGGGGTCCTGGAGGTTCTTGGCGAAATAGACCCGCAGGTTGTCCTCCGCCGTGGACAATCCGAAGCCGCCGTCGACCGCGAAGTGCTGCGTGCCGACGTCCCAGTGGTCGGGATGGCTCCAGGCGCGCCCGGAATCGACGAACAGGATCGCGTGGAGGCCGCTCTGGAAATCGCCGTGGCTGACGTGGCCGATGGCCGCGCTGTACTCGAGCTGGCCGAGCGCGACCTGGTCGCCGCGGAAGGCGGCGAAGGGGTGCGCGCGCAGGCCGTCGACTCCGCCCACCACGAACCCGCGTTGCAGGGGCAGGCTGCCACGCAGGGCGCTGCCGCCCATGCCGCGTAGCGACAGCGTCATCGCCGGCGACAAGCGCAGCACGCTGCGCAGGTCGCCGAGCAAGCGGCGGTAGTCGAAGTCGCCGCCCAGCCCTTCGCCCGCGACCTCGAGCTCGACCCAGTGGTGGAACCCCGCGGCGCCCGGGCGGACGCGCTCGAGCCTCACCGCCACCACGTGGGACTCCCCGTCCTGAATCGGCGGGTTCTCGCGCAGCGGCCGATCGCGATGGAACCAGGAGCGAGTGCCGCCGAACGTCGACAGCGAGCGGTAGCGCTCGTTCTCGCCGTGGAGCGACAGCGTGGTCACCCCCGGCCAGCGCACGGCCAGATAGCCGTCCACGCCTTCGCGCTCGAAGTAGTCGCGGTAGTCCTGACGCCCGAACAGCAGCGCCAGGCTGTTCTCGAGATCGCCGACCTGCATCAGCTCGAGATGATCGGTCTTGCGGCTCATCGCCACGCCGAGCGCGACGTGGTTGCCGACCTCGAGCGGCTGCTCGAGCTGGGCCGCGTACAGCCACCGGCGCCGCGCGGTGGCGTACTCGAGCCGCGCGCCGAAGCGCGGCGAGAGGTCGCCGTAGGCCTGCGCCTCGTAGGTCAGGCCGGCGCGCAGCTCGTCGACGCGGTTGTAGTCGAGCGCGACGCCGAGATCGCTCTGGCCCGGATGTCGCAACGGCCAGGTCTCGCGCGTGGCCGAGAGCGGGAGCCGAAAGGGCGCCTGCAGCCAGGACGCTTCGGTGAGGAAGTCGCGATGGGTGGCGTCGTCGTGGTCTTCGAGACGAGCCTCGGAATCGGCGTCCTCGGGGTGGATGGGCTCGAACTCCAGAGTGTCCGAAGCGGCGGCCCGAGCAGGGCGGGGGGCCGCAAACGTCAGGGCGGCGAACCCGAGTGACAGTGCCAGGACGACGAACGCCGTGGGGGCGTGACGAGCGCGAGGCATCGCTCCTCCATTGGGACTCGGGATGATGGGGAGTCGAGCGTGTTTCCGCAAGCGCCGTACCATCGAGGTGGCTCACGCGCGCCTGGTCACGACACGGTCAACCGCGGCGGACCGCTCCGCCATGTGGCGCCCGCGCAGCACGGTGTCGCGCCCGGGGCACGCTCCAGGATCGGGAGGGAACGATCAGTGCCGCGCCAGCCCGTACTTGCGCATCTTGCGGTGCAGGTTGGTGCGATCGATGCCGAGCCCCGCTGCGGCCTGGGTCACGTTCCAGTTGGCGGCCTCCAGCGCCTTGCGGATCGCGTCCGCCTCGCGGCGCTCGATCTCGCCCCGCAGTCCCGCCGGCTCCTCCGACTCGGGCGTGGCTTCGAGCCAGGCGGCGAGGTCCTCGGCCGCGATCTGGTCGCCTTCCACCAGGATCGCCGCCCGCTCCATCACGTTCTTCAGCTCGCGAACGTTTCCGGGCCAGCGGTAGTCCTGCAGCACCTCGAGCGCCTCGGGGCTGAGTCGCTTGGCCGGCTTGCCTTCGGCCCGGCAAAACGCCCCCAGGTAGTGCTCGGCGATCAGAGGAATGTCGCCGCGCCGCTCGCGCAGCGGCGGGACGTGGATCGGCAGCGTGTTGAGGCGGTAGTACAGATCGCGCCGGAACTCGCCCCTCTCGATCGCTTCGGTGAGATCCTTGTTGGTGGCCGAGACGATGCGCACGTCGACTTGCACCGTGTCCGAGGCGCCCACCCGGTCGACTTCGCCGGTTTCGATCGCGCGCAGCAGCTTGGCCTGCGCCTCCAGCGACAGGTCGCCGATCTCGTCCAGGAACAAGGTGCCGTGGTCGGCGCGCTCGAGTCGGCCTTCCTTCTTCTGCATCGCCCCGGTGAAGGCGCCCTTCTCGTGGCCGAACAGCTCGCTCTCGACCAGGTCCTTGGGAATGGCGGCGCAGTTGAGCTTCACGAACGGCTGGGCAGCGCGCTTCGACAGCCGATGGATGGCCTCGGCCACCAGGTCCTTGCCCGACCCGTTCTCACCGGTGATCAGGACCTTGGCCTGCGACGGCGCGGCGCGCTTGACCTCGGCCAACAGGCGCTGAATCGCGGGGCTCTTGCCGAGGATGCCGAGGTCGTCGCCGGCGGGCTCGGCGCGGCGCAACGCGGTCACGTGAGCGGCCTGGGCCAGCACGTCGAGCAGCCGCTCGGGATCGATGGGTTTCTCGATGAAATCGAAGGCGCCGCGCTTCAGGGCCTGGACCGCGGTGGTGATGGTGCTCTCGCCCGAGACCATGATCACCCCGGTCTGCGGCGACTGCTCGCGAATCATGGTCAGGGCCTCGAGGCCGCCCATCTCCGGCATGTTGACGTCGAGCAGCACGGCGTCGAAGCGGCGCTGTGCGATGGCTTCCAGCGCGCGCGCGCCATCCGCGACTTCGGCGACGCGGTGGCCTTCGTCCTCCAGCACGCCGCGCAACGTGCGCCGGATCTCGGGATCGTCGTCCACCACCAGGACGTGAAGCGCCGACTCGGACGTCATGGGTCTCCTTTCCCTCAGGTCGCTAGGCGCGGCACCGTGAAGCAGGCAATCGCCCCGCCGCCGCCGCGATCCTCGAGCGTGACGTGGCCGCCGTGCTGTGTGGCGACGTCCCGCACCAGCGACAAGCCGAGCCCGCTGCCGCGCCGCTTGGTGCTGACGTAGGGCTCGAACAGCCGCGCTCGCACCGCGGGGTCGAGCCCGGCCCCACGATCCAGCACCTCGACGATCGCCGCGCCGTCCGCGGTGCGCGTGACGACCTCGACGCAGCCGCCCGGCGGGCTGGCCTCGCAGGCGTTGAGGATCAGGTTGTGCACCGCGCGCGACAGCAGCAACGAGTCGCCGCGCACCGGAACCGCTCCAGCCGGATGAGTCAGCTTCACCGCCACGCCCTCGTGCTCGTGGAGCGCGACCGCCGACCGTACCAGCTGGTCGAGGTCGAGGGTCTCGAAGCGCGGCTCGGGGAGCCGCGCGTACTGTGAGAACTGTTCGGCCAGGCGCGCCATCTGGTCCACGCCGCTCGCCAGGGCCGCCAGGCTCTCCGACACCGCGGCTCGATGCTCCTCGCTCACCGCGCCGGTGCGCCGGCGCAGACGGTGAAGGGAGAGCGACATCGGTGTCAAAAGGTTCTTGAACTCGTGCGCGAGCCGGCGCGCGACCTCGCGCCAGGCGGCTTCGCGCTCGGCCTCCTGCAAGGCGTCGCGCGCGATCGAGAGCCGCTCGGTCATGGTGTTGAAGCGCTCCGACAGCGCCACGATCTCGCGCGGTCCGCGTGGCTCGATGCGCACCGACAGATCGCCGGCCGAGACCTTTTCGAGCGCGTCCTGGAGATCGGTGAGGGGGCGCGTGAAGCCGGCCGCCAGGGCCGCGGACGCCCACACCGCGGTGACTGCCAGCAGCGCGACCAGGAGGCCGATCAGCAGCAGCATGTAGGCGCGCGACACGTCGCGCACGACGCCGAAGCGGCGGTAGAAGCTGACGCCGCGCCCGACGCGATCGAGGGATTCGAAGTAGTCGGGTTGGAGCAGCATGCCCGCGACCAGCACCGCATTCGGGCCCATCGGCGCCACCCCGGCCAATGCGCCGCGATTGGATTCGAGGATGCGATCGGCCGCGATCTTGGGCTCGAGCTCGCGCGACAGATCCATCGGCGTGACCGCCAGCACTCCCGGCGGCCGCACCTCCTCGACTAGCGCCCAGCCGCCGCTGCTCCGCGTGTAGAGCTGGATGAAATCGAGGCCGGTGGCGCGCAGGCCCGCGCGCAGCGCGGTGCGGCGCGCGGGCGTGAGCGGCTCGTGGGGGAGAGCCGCGGCGTAGTCGTCGGCCCGCGCCAGCACGGTGGCCTGCATGCGGGCCAGCGAGGTCTTGCCGGTTTCCAGGGCCGACTCCAGCGCGCGGTCGACACCGGGCGCGTTCCACAGCTCCAGCGCGCGCCCCAGCCGATCCAGCGTGAACAGCGTGAGGACCGCGGTCGGAATCAACGCGAGCGCCAGGAAGGCCAGCAGCAGCCGCGTGCGGAGGGTCACGCGGGTCGCGACGTCCCGGGGCTCATGCCGCGGGCGTCAGGCCTCCGAGCTGGCCGCAGGCCGCCCAGATCTCGCCGCCCATCGTGTGACGCACGGTCACCGCGGGAGCGACCGGATAGAGCCGGTGCGCGAACGCCTCCACCGCTTCGCGCGCAGGACGCTTCCAATCCAGACCCGGGACCGGGTTGTAGGCGATGAGGTTGATCTTGCTCGGCAGCGAGCGCGCCAGCTCGGCCAGCCGGCGGGCGTCTTCCAAGCGATCGTTGACTCCGGCCAGCAGCGTGTATTCCAGAGTGACGCGGCGGCCGCTCTTCTCGCCGTATTCGCGCGCCGCGTCGATCACTTCCGCGATCGGCCAACGCCGGTTGATCGGGACCAGCCGCGTCCGCAGCTCGTCCTCGGTGGCGTGGAGCGAGAGCGCGAGCCCGACCTGCAACCCTTCGTTCGCGAGACGGCGCATGCCCGGCACCACCCCGCTGGTCGAGACCGTGATGCGACGCGCGCCCAGGTTGAGGCCGCGCTCGTCGTTCAGGATTCGAATCGCCGCCGCGACCGCGTCGTAGTTGGCGAGCGGCTCGCCCATGCCCATGAAGACCAGGTTGAAATGCGGGTCCTTCCATTGATGCGAGTCGCCCATCCGCAGGACCTGGGCCACGATCTCGTGCGCTCCGAGGTTGCGCTTGAGGCCCATCAAGCCGGTGGCGCAAAAGGTACAACCCAGCGCGCAGCCGGCCTGGCTGGAGAGACAGAAGGTCGTGCGGCGCTCGGTGCGCATCGAGACGCTCTCGATCCGGGCGCCGTCCTCGAGCTCGAGGACGAACTTTTGGGTCATGCCGTCACGGCTGCACAGCAGGGCGGCGACGCGCGGCAGCTCGAGGTCGTAGAGACCGCCCATGCTCTGGCGCAGCGGCTCGGGAAGATTGCGCATCTCCTGCGGGGCGCGCAGATGCTTCTGGTAGATCCAACCGTAGATCTGGTCGGCCCGGTAACGCGGGTAGCCCTGATCGCCCAGAGCCGCGGCGAGCGAGGCCCGGGTGAGCCCGTAGAGATGCGGGCGGGAGACGGGGGCGGGCGAAGGCAGGGTCACGGACATGAGGGTGCCGCCTCAGCGGCGCAGGTGGACGAACGAAGCTAACAGCGGCTCTATTTGCGGTCAACGGACCTCGATGGTATGGAGCAGGGCGAGCGCACTCGCCTTGCCCGCGGCCGTCCCCCTGACGAAAGGTTGCATGACCGACCCCGGCTCGTTCCGTGTCGCGGCCATCGACGTGGGATCCAACTCGATCCGGCTCCTGGTGGCCGAGATAAGCGTCGAGGCCGCCGGCGGCATCGCCACGATCGCCCGCGCAGGCGAGCCGTGCCGGCTGGGTCGCGGTCTCGACAAGACGGGTCGGATCGAACAGCCGGTGGCCGAGCGCGCGGCGCAGCTGGCCCACGAGTTCGTGCGTCGCGGGCGAGCGCTGGGCGCCCGGCGCTTCGTGATCGGCGGGACCGCCGCGTTGCGGAACGCCGCCAACGGCCCCGAGGTCGCCGACCTGATCGCGAGACGGACCGGAGTGGAGGTGCAAATCCTGAGCGGCGAAGACGAGGCGCGCCTGGTCTACGAGTCGGTCGTGCTCGGTTTGGGGACTCCCGCCCGCCGCAGCTCGTTCGTGGTGTTCGACCTGGGTGGCGGGAGCACGGAGGTGGTGAGTGGGCTGGGAGAGCGGGCCGGGCGCTGGGCCAGCCTGCCCTTCGGTGCAGTGAGCCTGACCGAGCGCTTCCTCGGCGCCAGCCCCGCGAACCCGGCCGAGGTCGAGGCACTGGAGACCTACGTCACGGCCGAGGTCGTCGCCCGCTGCGCGGAGATGCCTGAATCGACGCCGGTTCTGGCGGGCGTGGGGGGTACGGTCACGGCCTTCGCGGTCATGGACCTGGGTCTGGAGTCGTACGAGCCGGAACGCGTGGAAGGGCGCCTCATCGAGACGCCAAGGCTCGAGGCGGTGGTCGAGCGACTGGCGCGCTCGACCGAGGCCGACAGGCGCCGTATGACCGCCCTCGGGAAGGGCCGCGCCGACATCGTCGTGGCCGGCGCCCTGGCGGTCAGGATCCTTGCCCGTCGGTTCAGGAGCCGCGGTCTGCTCTGCTCGACCCAGGGGCTGCGCTATGGTCTGGCACGGCTGGCACTGCGCGGCGGTGACCCGGGGATCGCCGTTGACCCGCCCGCATCCAAGGCCGATACTGCATCCGGCGCTGCAGAGAATCCCCCCTCACCGAACGACCGCTAAACCGGGACGGAGATGCCGTCACGGCGATCCCTTGTCGTCGGTTCGTTGAGGAGAAACGGCAGAATGCGGAAGACCCAGAGAATTGCCCTACCTCTCCTGCTCGCTCTCGCAAGCTTCGTGTTCGCTTCTGGGGCGCACGCGGGTCGATATCCGGTGTTGGCCGCCACGGGAGGAACCCCTTCCTCAGCGGACAACCCCGCACCGAACCCGCCTAGCAGCCCTGGTCCGACGGACTACGGAGACCCGGACCAGCCGAGTCATTCGGGACGACTCGAGATCACGGGTCCGTCCGACTTGTCGGGGCCTTCGCGAGGCCACACCAGGAATTGGCTGGGGCATGGGACGATTTGGCTGAGGATTTATCTGAGCAGCTGGTTCACTCGCTGAAACGGCCGCTCGGGTTCATCGCGTTGGGCCTCTCTCCAGGGGGCCCAGCGGCAGCTTCTTGACGCGTGGAGTGTTTGTAGAGGCTTCGAGGTGCATCGAGCGATCCCCCCCGATTCAGCTCATGCGGGCCTCCCGGTACGGGAGGGAGTCCAGCACGAGGCCGTCGGCGATCTCTACTTCGCGGCTGACAACTTCGGCGCCGCCGCCGAGTCTTATGCCGCCGCTTTCCATGACGCAGCCGATCGACCGGCTTCCGATCGACTGAGGATTCTGCTGCGCCTGGCTCGCGCCCAGGACCGGCGCGGCGATTTCGCCGCGTCGCTCGAGGCGCTGGAAGCCGCGCGCCCGCTGACGCGCGCCATGGGCGATCCCGTGGCCACGGCCGAGGTGGTGGCGCGGATGGCCTGGGCGCTCGTGCAGCGCGGCCAGTACCACCGTGGGCGTCGCTACGGTCTGTTCGCGTATCGCGCGCTGCGCAACGGCGACCATCACCAGGTCGTCGGCGAGCTGAGCGTCACGCTGGGCCTCTGCTACGCGCGACTCGGCCGCAACGCCGAGGCCATCGAATGGCTCCAGGACGCCGCCGCCACCTTCCGCCGCATCGACGATTCCGACGGTCTGGTGACTGCCCTCAACAATCTGGGCTTGGTCTACAAGAACCTCCGGGAATGGCGTGAGGCCACGCGCTTCCTCGAGCAGGCTCTGAAGATCGACGAGCGCGCCGGCCTCTACTCACGGATGCGGGGACACCACGGCAACCTCGGCCTCATTCGCTACTACCTGGGCCAGTGGGATCTGGCCGAAGAGGACTTCCGCAAGTCGCTCCAGATCGCGCGCGACACGGGGCATCGTCAGGGTGAAGCGGCCGGACTGATGGCGCTCGGGCGCTTGATGCGCCGCCGCCGTCAGCTCGACAAGGCCGAAGAAGGCTTCCGGCGCGCGATGGCGTTGGCGGACCAGGTCGGCGCCGAGCGCGAGAGCGCGCTGGCGCGCGAATTCCTGGCCGAGGTCGAGCTCGACCGCGGCAACCCTTCAGCTGCTCTGGGTCTGCTGTCGCCAGCGCTCGAGCAGGCGCGCAAGCACGCGCCCGAGGGCGACGTCGTGGGCGAGCTCGAGTTGAGGGTCGGGCTCGCGCTCCTCCAGATGGGCAATGTCGACGAGGGTCAGACGCACCTGGTGCGCGGCGCGATCATCGCGAACGCGCTCGGAGATCAGCTCGAGCAGGCGGTGGCGGAGCGCGCGATGGCGCGTCTCGAGGCGATGAAAGGCAACTGGCCCGGGGTCGAGAGCCACCTGCGCGCGGCGGGCGGCACCTTCGAAACGCTGAGCGAGACCTACGAGCTCGCGGCCACGCTCGCGGCCTGGGGCGAGCTGCTGTCGTTGATCCCGGCGGGTGTCCGCGCTCAGGTCGATCTCGAGCCGGTGGTCGAGAGCACCAAGCGCGCGGCGGCGCTCTTCCGTGGCCTGGGCGTGCTGGCCGTGTCTGCCGAGGCCTACCTGACGTTGGCCCGGCTCGAGGCCGAGCGCGAGCGCTTCGACCAGGCGCTCTCGCATCTCGAGCAGGCCGAGCTGTGGCTGCAGGAAGGCGGCGACGCCGCCACCGGAGACGGCGCGCTGGCGCTGCGCCGCGAGATCGAGCGGCAATACGTCGCGGTCTCGCTCTCGACGTCGAACGAGTTCCGCGCCCTCGAAGAGGCGAACCGGCTGTTCCGCGACACGTCGGACATGGAAGGGCTGCTGGCCCAGACCGTGAAGCTCGCGGTCGAACACGCGGGCGGCGACCGTGGCTTCGTGGCCTACAGCTCGGCCGGCAGCCGGCTCGACGTCGTGGCCCAGCACGGCCTCGGCCGCGATCGGGCGCGGCGCATCCTGCAGGTCGTGCAGGGCCTGGCCGGTCACCGCATCGGTGATTCTGGTCCGGTCTATTCGAGTCGCGTGGCGGCGGACCCGCGCTTCAGCACCGCGCTGGCCGGATCCCTCGAGGGGGTGGGCTCGCTGGTGTGCGTGCCACTCAATTTCCCCTCGCAGGCGCTGGGCGCGCTCTATGTCGACCGCTTCAGCGACAACCTGCACGGGGCGTTCAAGCAGCGCGACCTCAATCTGCTCGCGGTGCTCGGCAACAGCGCCGCCGTGGCGATCGTCGAAGCGCAGCGCTCGCTGCTGCTGATGGAGAATCAGGAGCTGCGCAAGCAGCTCAAGCCGGTGCCCGGCCTGGAGCGCGTGGTCAGCCACTCGGCTGAGATGGGCGAGATCCTGAAGCTCCTGACCAAGGTCGGTGACAGCTCGGCGACGTTGCTGTTTCTGGGCGAAACCGGAACCGGAAAGGGGCTGCTGGCGCAAGTCGTCCACGAGGTCTCCAGCCGCCGCAACGGGCCGTTCGTCCAGGTCAACTGCGCGGCGATTCCCGAGCAGCTCCTGGAGAGCGAGCTGTTCGGGTACGTGCAAGGCGCGTTCACCGGTGCGACGCGCGACAAGACCGGGCTGTTCGAGGAGGCCGAGGGCGGCACCATCTTCCTCGACGAGATCGAGAAGGTGCCCGAGACCGTTCAGGCCAAGCTGCTCCACGTGCTCGACCGCGGCGAGGTGCGCCCGGTCGGCGCCACGCGCAGCAAGCGCGTCGACGCGCGAGTCATCTGCGCCACCAACGGCGACCTGCGCGAGCGCATCCAATCGGGCCGTTTCCTCGAGGACTTGTTCTATCGGCTGAACGACATCACCGTGCGAGTGCCCGCGCTGCGCGAGCGGCGCGAGGACATCCCGACCCTGGCCCACCACTTCCTGGACCTCTACGGCCGGCAAATGGAGAAGAGCCTCCGCGGCTTCGCGCCCGACGTCATCAAAACGCTGCTCGCCCACGAGTGGCGCGGCAACGTTCGCGAGCTGGAGAAGACCGTCAAGCGCATGGTGGTCCTGGCGGACGACGGCGCCGTGCTCGATCGGTCTCTGCTGCCGCCCGAGATCCGCGAGGTGGTCGTGGACGCCAAGGCCACCGGGCGAACGCTGCGTTCCAACGTGGCGCAGCTGGAGCGCCGCATGGTCGCCGAGGCGTTGGAACGAAATCGCTGGAACAAGGCGCGCACGGCCCGCGATCTCGGTCTCAGCTACCCGACCCTGTTGGCCAAGATCCGCAGCTTCAAGCTCGAGAAGGCGCGTCTGGGGTCGTAGGCGACTTTCACTTCGGCTATTAAGGGCTTTGATATCGAGCCCCGTGCGGCGAGAGCACTTAGCGCGGCACCCACGGGGCTCATCATTTGTTTTCGGAAACCGCCGGAAGCGACGGGCGGCGCGCATCGATCCAGCGCGCCGCCAATCGACTCGCCCTCATGGGCTTCCGGAAAGCGCGTTCGATTTCGCGCTGGGTGGCACAACAAGTGCTGAACATGCGCACTCGGAGGGGGGACCTCCAGCAGCGCAGCGCGACATCTTAGGGTCTCGGAAAATCTGGGCTAGCCGGTACGTGTCGGGCTTAGGACGAGGGTACGAGCCCCAGTCATCTTGACATCGCACCGGTTCGACCGACCGGCTAGCCTGGAGGATTCAAGGGTTTCTGCAACATCCCTGGGGCTCGGTGGACGGGTCGAAGTGGGCGGCATGTCCAAACCCGGTCCACTCGTGCCGGCTCACTGAGAACGGAAGCCGAGTCACGGGGTTGATAGGACACCGGTCTTTCGCGGTTTCGGCCAACACTGGGGGATGTCCTGGCTGAGGCGGCGAGTTCGTCGACCGGTGTCCTTCTTTTTTGCTCGTGCGTCTGTCCGAAGTGTGGCGGCTCCGCACCAATGCGTCGCGATCGCACCGGCGCTGGCACTCTTTCGCCACACTTTCGCTTCCCTTCTTGACATCCAAACGCTCGTCACTGTTTAGACTTGCGCTGCAGCGTGCCCGCCGAGCACCAGGATCGTTCCATGGCATGTCGATTGCCGATTCCTGGACAGGGGCGTGCTCGCTCCCGGCCGCCCGAGGAGGCATGCCATGGGCAACAGGTGGTTACTGATCGCGATCGCTTTTCTGGCCGCTGGTTGCCATGACGACAACGGACCCGTGCGCGACCGCGTTCCACCCGCGGCCCCGCGCGGCGTCTACACCGTCACGGGAGACGGCAAGGTCTACGTCCACTGGCTCGCGAACACAGAGAGCGACGTGGCCGGTTACCGGATCTACGAAGCGCCGTGCGCCTCGGGCAGCGGCTGCCCCTACGATCGCGTGGGCGCGACCACGGGGACGAGCTTCACCGTCACCGGCCTCACCAATGGCGTGACTCGTTACTACGCGGTGGCGGCCTTCGACTACGCCGGCAACGAGAGCGAGCTGTCTCAGGAAGTGCTGTTCGACACGCCTCGCCCCGAAGGCGTGGACCTGGTGCTGAACAACTACCTCTCCAGCACCTCCGGTAGCGGCTACGACTTCTCGGCCTACACGACGCGTGACTGGAACGACCCGCTGACCGACATGTTCTTCGGCGTCAACAACGGTATCAACGAGATGTTCGTTCCCGACGTGCAGACCGACATCCAGGATGCGGGCGTCGCGGCCAGCCTCGACGCGGTGGACTTCGCTCCCACCACGGGCTGGTCGCCGAGCGGCAGCGTCGAACTGATCGTCGGTCACTGCTACGTGGTCTGGACCCGCGACAATCACTACGCGAAGTTCCGGGTCACCGAAATCCGCCCGGCGTCCACCGGCGTGCCGGCCAAGGTGGTCTTCGACTGGGCCTATCAAACCGATCAGGGCAATCGCGAGCTGCGCGCCGGGAAGGCGAAGAACGGCGAGCGCGGCGCGACGCGCCCGATCGTCTGGAATCCCTGAGGAGGCGCGTGCGCTGGACGATGTGGGTCGGACTGGCCGTTGCGCTGCTCGGCGTCTCGAGCTGCTACTACGGGTACCGCGCGATCTACGAGAGCGCGCCATACAGCATGGCGTCGCGCCCGCACGCGTCCTACTTCTGCTACGACTGCCATGGATATCAATTCTTCGACCCGTACTACGACTGGTGCGCCGCCTACGGCTTCCGTTATGCGTGGGCCGCGCACCCGCAGGTCGTGCGCATCTATCGCGAGCGCTACGTGAGGATTCGGGAGCACCATCCCGAATACGGACGCTACCGCTACGCACCCGATTACCGAGCGTCGCCGCGCTACCGGGACGAGCGCGACTACGAGCGGTGGAGATCCGATCGCTCCGGTTCCGCGGAGCCGGGTCCCGAGATGAAGGAACGATCTCGAGACGCGGCCCCGTCCGAAAAGGAGCCACACAAGAAGGGTCACGAGCGCAAGGAGCGCCGTCACCCCCGGGATGGCCGATCCGACCCTGGAGGTCGCGAGGTATGAGAACGATTCGTTGGTGGACGACCTTGATGGTCGTGCTCGCGGCCGCTCCGGCGGCGTGGAGCGCGGACCGTTCGGGCGCGGTGGACGTCGAGCTCTGGACCGATCGCGGCAACGACGCGGTCTACGAGCCCGGCGACGAGATGCAGCTGCGCGTCCGCACGTCTCACGACGGTTACCTGCTGGTCTACGAGATCGATTCGGAAGGCTACGTGCGACTGCTGTGGCCCGACCACGGCAGCCGCGGCTTCGTCGAGGGCCGCCAGACCCTGCACGTGCCTTCGCCCCAGTCCAATCTCGAGCTGGTGGTCGAGCGGGCGACCGGCGAGGGCTACCTGGTGGCGATCTCCTCCGACGAGCCGTTCCGCGAACTGCCCTGGTATCTCAGGCCGTACAACGAGCAGGCCGACGACAGCGAATACCAGGGCGAGGCGGACGACGACGACGGCATCACGCAGGAAGGCCGCATCGTGGGCGATCCGTTCGTGGCAATGGAGCGCATTCGTCGCAGCGTGCTACGCGATCCCGAGGACGCGGACGCGTTCGGCACCGCCTACACCACCTACTACGTCCACGAGCGGGTGCGCTACCCGCGCTACCTCTGCAACGACTGCCATCGCCCTGGCTACTGGGCCTGGTGGGATGGGTTCGATCCCTACTACGCCACCTGCTCGGTGTTCGACTTCCGCGTCAATTGGGGCTGGTACTGGGGACCGACCTACTGGTTCGGCACGGTGCCCTACTACTACTACGCGGTCCGCAACGACTGCCCGCCGCGCTACCGTTTCTTCAGCAGCCACGGCAACTACTCGTCGTGGAACGGATGGCGAAGCTGGCAGGACATCATGGGTGGCTCGCTGCGGCGCTACAAATCTCCGCCGCCTCCGGGCTACATTCCGCCCACCAAGTTCCGCGAGCGCACCGGTGGCGCAACGCCGCCCGGATTCCTGGTCAGCCGGGACGTCGCGCCCGGGCGACACGGGGGCGGGTTGCGGTCGACCGACGCGCGTTGGCGCGAGCAGGGCGGCCGCGGCGTGCTGCAAGGATCGGCCGATCGCATCGAGCGGCCGCGTGACGTGCCGCGGGGCGGACTCGTGGGCCGCGACGGCGGCGACCGCTGGCGGGACGGCGGAGGGGCTGATCGCCACGCCGCCTCCAAGGACGTCGGTGACCGCATCCTGCGGCCGCGCGGCGTGCCGCGCGGCTGGAATGGTCGCGACGATCTTCCCACGCGGGGTCAGGGGAGCGACGGTGAACCGTCGCGGCCGGTGCGGGGTATCAACGAGCGGTGGGGCGACGGCGGAATGCACTGGAGCGGCCGCCGTTCCGATTCCGAGTCGCGCCCGCGCGACGATCGTCCCTATTTCCGGACGCCGCCGGTCGAGCACGGCCGCAGCGAGCCGCGTCTGGAACGGGCGCCGCGCACGGAGTTCCGCCCGGCCGGACGGCACGAGGAACGACCGCACGACGACGGCCACCGCGCGCCGGAGCGACGGTCCGACAATCGCGACGGCGATCGTGACCATGGAGGGCGCCCGGGACGCTAGGCGTTCCTGCTAGACTGTCCGCCGCATTTCGATCCAGGCATCGAGACCCAAGCGGGCGTCGGGGGTTCATGGCGAAGGTGCGAAGCATCCTGAGAGCGGTCGCGGGCGCGGCCGCTCTCGCGTTGATGGGGGAGACCGTGCACGCCGATCCACCCGGCTTCGCCTTTCTCGAGGTTCCGGCCGGCGCCCGCGCATCGGCCATGGGCGGGGCCTACGCCTCGATCGGCGAGGGTGTGGAGGCGGCCTTCTGGAACCCCGCCGGACTCGCCGCCGTGCACGGCATCCAGATCTCGGTCTCGCACGACGAGTTCCTCGACAACCTGCGCCACGATCAGGTCGGCGTGGCCGGGAAGCTGCTCGGCGGCGGCGTGGCCGCCACGCTGCGCGCGATGTACTCGGAGCCGATCACCGAGCGCGACGATCTCGGCAACGCCATCGGCACCTTCGGCGCCCACGACCTGGAGTTCGCGCTGGCCTACGGGGGCGTGCTTCGCCCCGGTTTGCGCTGGGGCGGCTCGGCCCAGGCGGTGCGCGAGCGCATCGCCGACTTCGCCGCCACGACGTGGGCGGTGGGCGGCGGCGCGACCTGGGATCCCGCGCGCTGGCCGCGGCTCAGGGCCAGCCTCTCGGTGCACAATCTGGGACCGGTTGCCGCGTACACCTTCGATGGCGAGCGTGGGCAGCCGGTGCCGCTGCCGATGGCGGTCCAGGGCGGCTTGTCGTACGGCTGGACCGCGGGCGGCCTGAATCTACGGAGCGCGCTCGAAACGCGGGTCACGCGCGGGCGGGCCGGGATCGGAATGATCGGCGCCGAGCTGGCCCACACCTCCGGTGCGGCCCTGCGCGCCGGTTTCCGAGTCAACGACCAGGCGAGCAACTTCAGCGTCGGCGCCGGCTACGCCACCGAGGGGCTGCACCTCGACTACGCCTTCGTCCCCTATCGCCTGGAGCTGGGCGAGACCCACCGCGTCTCGCTGTCGGCTCAGTTCTGATTCAGCTCCAGGTCTCGAGCCGCGGCACGCCGGCTTCCAGCACGACGTAGCTGAAGTGCTCGATCCAGTCTCCCAGCACGAAGAACGATTGCGTGCCCTCCCGCCGCTGATAAACATGATGGAAGTGGCCGACCATCACCGTGTCGTAGCCCTCCGCGAAGCGCGGCGCCGCGATCTCGTTCCACAGCCGATCGCCGTCGAGCCGGCGCCGGCTGCGGGCATCCCGCGACAGGTTCGAGAAATGATGGGCGAGCGGGAGGCCGAGGTCGGGATGGAGGAGCCGATAGAGGCCGATGCTGGCGGGGTGCCGAACCACGCGCTTCAACACCCGGTAGCCGAGGTCGCCGTCGATCAGCCCGTCGCCGTGGTGGATCCACAACCGCCGGCCCTGGAGCGTGGCCGTCACCGGCCCCGCGTGGGTCACGACTCCGAGCTCCTCGGCCAGAAAGGTGCCGAGCCAGAAGTCGTGGTTGCCGGTGAGGTAGTGGATCTCGACGCCCGCACTGCGCAAGTCGCGCAACGCGGCCAGCGTGGCGAAGTGCCGGCGCGGGATGGCGGTCGCGTATTCGAACCAGAAGTCGAACAGATCGCCGACGACGTAGAGCGCGGCCGCGTTCTCGCCGACGTGGGTCAGGAAGCGGTGAAGACGCTGCTCGCGGGCCGCTTCGCGTGGTCGGGGCTCGGCGCCGAGATGGGCGTCGGAGAAAAAATAAACGGCCGTCCCGGCGGGCATAGCGCGGCAGTCTAGCCACGCGCTGTGGCGCTCACAAGGCGCCGCGCCGCGCTCGTCCCCGTGGAGGAACCGGCCCGAAACTCCCTCGGTACAATCCCTGCCTCAAGGGAACGAGGCGGCACCCCGCGTGCGATTTGACTCGCATCTGACAGCCGAAAGGGCTCTGCCGATAACCTCAATGGTCGTCAACGAGGTCCCGCGATGGGCGCCGCGCGCAGGCGCCGGTCCTGGGACCCTCGATTGCGAAAAACGGAGGAACGAAATGAGACCGGATTCCAACCGTGGTAACTCGCCGCGGCGCTACTACCTCGGCGCGGCGCTGCTGGTCCTGGTCGGCCTGGTGATCGGCCTGGGTCTGAGCGCGGGCTTCAACGTCCAGATCGCACCCAAGGCGGACAAGAGCGGGCTGTCGTCGGTGACTTCGAACGCGCCCGTCCCCGAGAGCCCGTTCGTGGGCGTCGTCGACAAGGCGCTGCCGGCGGTGGTCTTCATCGACGTGCGCAAGGGCGTCTCGCGCGCCGACGACAACGGCGGCGGCGGTGACGATGGCGAGGAGTGGTTCCACCGCTTCTTCAACGATTCGCCGTCGCGGCGCCAGCAGCGCATCCCGAGCTCCGGATCGGGCTTCGTCGTCGACGAGGAAGGACACATCCTCACCAACAACCACGTCGTCAGCAACGCCGAGGACATCACCGTCACGCTCAATGACAAACGCACCTTCAAAGCCAAGGTGGTGGGCGCCGACCCCGGCACCGACGTCGCCGTCATCAAGATCGAAGGCAGCCATCTGCCGGTGCTGCCCCTGGGCGATTCCGACAAGATGCGCGTCGGCGACTGGGCGATCGCGATCGGCAATCCGCTGGGTCAGCTGCGCGGCTCGGTCACGGTCGGCATCGTCAGCGCCACCGGCCGCTCCAACCTCAACATCTTCGGCGGCACGCCGGACTTCCAGGACTTCATCCAGACGGACGCTTCGATCAACTTCGGCAATTCGGGCGGACCGCTGTGCAACATCCGCGGCGAGGCGATCGGCATCAACACCGCGATCAATCCCAGCGGGCAGGGCATCGGATTCGCCATTCCCATCAACCTCGCGCATCACGTCGCCGACCAGTTGATGGCCCACGGCGAGGTGCAGCGCGCCTGGCTGGGGGTCAACCTGGCCGAGCTGACGCCCGAGATCGCCGAAGGCTTCGGACTCAAGGACGACCACGGTGTGGTGATCTCGAACGTGCTGGCGGGACAGCCGGCCGACAAGGCGGGACTCAAGCGCAACGACGTGATCGTGGAGTACGACGGCCAGCCCGTGGCCGATCTGCAGAAGTTCCGACTCAAGGTGGCCGATACCCCGGTGGGCCGCAAGGTGTCGCTGGTGGTGCTGCGCGACGGCAAGCGCATCCCGGTCACGGTCACGCTCGGCCTGCGCGACCAGGCGGTCGTGGCTTCGCTCAACAACGACGGGCAGAGCGGCGGCACCCACAACGGCAGCGCCGCCCCGCGCACCGAGGAGCTGGCCGGTTTGTCGGTGCGTGACCTGAGCGCCGACGAGCGATCCGAGGCGGGCGTGCGCAGCGGCGTGCTGGTGGTCGAGGTCAAAGAGGGCAGCGCCGCGGACGACGCAGGACTCGCGCCCCACGACGTGATCGAAGAAGTGGGTGGCAAGGCGGCCGCCGACGTGGGTACCTTGAGCCGATTGCTCAAGGACGCCAAGGGCCGCGGCAAGCACGCGGTCTTGCTGGTGAGGCGCGGGAACAACTCGCAGTTCGTGCCGTTGCTGCTGAGTCAGTGACGGCAGGAAGCCATTCAGGGAGGCGGCGCGGGCCGCCTCCCGCTCCAGGGAAGGAGTCGATGGGACGCATCTCGAAGCGCTGCGCTTGGTGGCTGGGCCTGGCGTTGGTCGTGCCGGCGGCCGGCTTCACCGCCCCCGATCCCCCCGTTCAGCTGACCGGGTTTCGTTCGTGGTCCTCGCCGACGTCGACGCGGGTGGTCATGGACTTCTCGCGCGTGGTCGCCCACGTCGCGCCCGACTCCGGCGTGTCGCCCCAGGTGCGCGTGACCGTGCCGGGCGAAGCGATCGCGCTCGGAGCCGGCGTGCCCACCGTGCTGCGCGTCAAGGACGGAGTGATCGATTCGGTCGTCGCCACCACCGGCGTCGACGGCGCCAGCTTCCAGCTCTGGCTGCGCGACTCGCTCCACTTCCGCGTCTTCGGTCTGCCGGCCCAGGACGATCAGCCCTATCGGCTCGTGGTCGACGTGACCAATCCCGGCGGCGCGGTCGCCCAGAGCCAGAAGCTCGAGAGCATCGCCACCAAGAAGAGCAAGGACCGGATCCGGATCGTCGCCGTCGACGCCGGACATGGGGGCGAGGACACCGGCGCCAAAGGACCGCGTGGCATCGCGGTGCTGGAGAAGAACGTCACCCTGGCGGTGGCGCGCGCGTTGGTCGACGAGCTCAACCACATCCCGGGAGTGCGCGGCATCCTGACCCGCGACGGCGACTACTTCGTGCCGCTCCACGACCGCTACCACCTGGCCGAGAAGATGAAGGCCGACGTATTCGTCAGCATCCACGCCAACTCGTCCAAGCGCCGCGGCTCCGGGAACGGCACCGAGGTCTACTTCCTGTCGCTGCGCGGCGCCGGAGATCAGGCCGACACCGATCTGGCGGACGTGGAGAACGCGGCCGACCTGGTGGGCGGCGTGCCGCCCCAGACCGAGAACGAGCTGGTCAACATCCTCTACGACGTGAAGCGATCCTCGGCCCTCCAACAGAGCCAACTGCTCGCCGAATCGGTGCTCGACCACCTCGCTTCGGATCGGCAGCTCGAGTCGCGCGGCGTCAAGCAGGCCGGCTTCGTCGTGCTCAAGTCGGTGGAGTTCCCTTCGATCCTGGTCGAGACCGCGTTCATAAACAACCCCAAGGAGGCGCGGCTCCTGAAGAGCAAGGACTTCCAGGTCGGGATCGCCAAACAGATCGCCGACGGCGTTCACGAGTACTTCAAGAAGGCCGGCATCGGCCTCAAGGACGACGACGGCAAGCCCGGCGGCGCCGGCAGCTAGCCGCGTCGCCCCGTCGCTCAGCCCTCAGTCGCCGTGGGCCGGAGGCGGACTGCCCGGCTCGCGCGCCACGCGTCCATCCCCCGAGTAATGGAGCGCTCCGGAGCGCGAGCGCTCGCGCACTTCGGCCGCGAGGGCGTCCCGAACGCGGATGTCGGTGTCGACGCGGGCGCGCCCCGTGGTCAAGGTCTGCAGGTCGTCGCCGCCATCGGCCATGAAGTTGTTGCACGCCACCCGGAAGGTGCGGGCTTCGTCGAGCGGGTTTCGATCGGCGTCGGTGAGCTCGGTGACGCGCGAGCCCGCCGGGCGCCCGAGATCGAAGCGGTAGCGAATCCCGCTGACCTGGATCGCCTGATCCCCGGCCAATCCCTCCTCGAGCACGCGCCGAATCTCGTGGCCGGTCAGCTCGAGCGTCACGATCACGTTCTCGAAGGGCAGGATCTGGTAGATCGTGGCGTAGGTCACCGGGCCTTCGGGCAGCTCGGCGCGCAGGCTGGTGTTGTTCTGGAGGCCGACCTCGGCGCGGGTCGCGGACCGCATCACGTCGGCCACCAGACTCCCGATCGCGCTTTCGCCTGCGCGCTGCTTGCCGAGCTTGGAGGCGCTCGCCCCGACCGGGGCGCGCGCGGCGTCCGCGACGTCCTTGGCCCAGCGCGCGACCAGCTCGGCCGTCCCCGCATCGGGCGGCAGGCTGTCGGCGCCGACCTCGACCAGGCGGTGTCGACGCTCGACGACGCGACCGCGCAGCGGGTCCACCACGAGATCGCACACCGCCACGCCCTCACCGTGCGAGCCGGGGATCAGGGTCGGGATGCCGCGCACCTCGCCGTCGACCCAGGTGTGGCTATGACCGCCGAGCCAGGCATCGACGCCGCGCAGCGACGCCAGGCGACCCAGCGCTCCGCCCACCCGGCCGGCGCTGTCGATCGTTCCTGGGACGTGACCGAGCCCGATCACGACGGCCGCGCCCCGCGCCCGCAGCGCGACAGGAAGCGGGCCCGCGGTCGTCGAGTCGTCGGCGAAGCGTAGCGCGGACACGTTGCGCGGCAACGTCACCGTGGGCGTCCGCGGGAAGGCCAACCCGAACACCGCGACGCGCACGCCGCGACGATCGAGGATGGTGTCGGCCCGCGCCCAGCGCGGCCGCTTGCCGGTCCTTGCTTCGCTCAGGTTGGCGGCCAACGCGGCGAAGCGCATCTCGTCGATGCGGCACGCCAGGGTATCGACCGACCAATCGAACTCGTGGTTGCCGATCGCCATCGCCACGTAGCCGAATCGATTCATCTGCTCGACCATCGTTCGACCGAACGACAGGCTGGAGACCAGCGTGCCCTGGAACGCGTCGCCGCCGTCGAGCAGGATCGAGCCCTCGGGATTCTCGCCGCGCAGACGATCGAGCGTGGCCGCCAGCGCCGCCGAGCCGGGTTGCCGGGCGCCCGGCGGCCCGGGCTCCATGGCGCCGTGGAGGTCCGTGGTCTCCAGAATGCGAATCGCCGGGAAACGAGCGTTGGCGACGAACCCCAGGAGCTGAGCGCGCGTCACGGTGTCGCGCGTCGCGACTCGGCCCTGGCTGGGCCACGAGGTGCCGCTGAACAGGCTGCGGCGAAAGGACTCCGGCTCCGGCTCGCGCCCGATCGCGTAGCGCGCGGAGCGGGCCGCGCCCTCGCACCAGTCGAGCAGCATCGGGAGCCGCACGGCCGCGAAGGGCTGGAAGAATTCCTCGGACGCGAGCGCCCCCAGGATCTTGCGCTTCTCGAGACCGTCCAGCCACGGCTCCAGCGAATCGGGGACGTCGGGGTAGGCGCCTGAGAGACGCGTCTCGCGCCAACCGAAAGCGCGCGCCAGCCAATACGCGAGCTCTCCGCGTCGCGCCGGTTGATCGGGATAGAGCCGCATCAACTCGTCGCGGGGGGCGACGCCGAGCCGGACCAGGCGGTCGATCAACGGACGCTCGGTGGTCGTGGCGTAATCCGGCAGGACGCTCCAGTGGCGATCGCTGGCGTCGACCAGCGTCCCCATCGATCGCAGACGAGCGAGCAGTCGATCGCCGAGATGCGCCTCGGCGGCGCCGGGCGCGGCCGCGAGGCCGAGCCGCCTGAGCGTGCCCAGGGTGGCCGCGACCTGGAGGGTGCGCTCGGGATCGGGTGTGGTCCCACGCCAGGCCAGGTGCACGATGCGCGCGCCCGCCGGGGCGGTGAGGTCGACTTCGTAGCTCACCCCCTGTGCGGTCACCCACAGCGAGTCCGCCGCCGGAGCCGCGCTCAGCGGCGCGCCCTCGTCCCAGGCGTAAGCCGGCAGCCCGGCCGCTCCGCGTTCGAGCACGCCCGCCAGCTCGGCCACCTTGAGCGGCACGGTGGCGATCCGATCGTCGGCCGCAGACCACGCCAGGGCCTGCCGCGCCGTGATCGCGCCCGCCGCCACTCGAGTGCCGGCCGGGAGCGGGAAAGCCAGCGAGACGTCCGCACCCGTCGCGTCGAGCAGGGCGCGATGGCACAGCTCGAGCAGCGCGTTGTCTTCGAGCGCGGAGCGCACCACCACCTCGCGTGGTGCGCGAGCGACGACGTCGTCGAGGCGGATCTCGTCGGCGCGGGGGCTCGAGGAAGGAATGAGGAGCGCGACGAGAGCCGGAATCGAGAGTCCGACCTTCATGGAATTCGGCGACGCTAGCACCGGCTCGAAACGAGGGTCAATGCCGGAGGCAGGACCTTGCCCGTCGCGCCAGCCGGATGACATAGTCGATCGATCCGATGGAGGCTGGATGAGCGACCCCGTGCAATGCCCCGACTGCGGGCACCCGAACTCCGCCGACGCCGAGCGCTGCGAAGCCTGCGGCTTCCCTCTGAAGGACCCGTCGCCCGCGGCCGCCGCGCCGCCGGCGTCCGCGCCGGCCATGCCGTCGGCCTCCCCGCCG
>JACXTT010001644.1_pt1 | contig 36796 bp, 25 predicted proteins | sample 9270951 | NCBI WGS metagenome assembly JACXTT01 (sample SAMN15532306, study PRJNA645909) | rock metagenome | isolation source: weathered quartz diorite | place: Puerto Rico | collected 2017-06-21
CCATCGTATCGAGGAACGTTTTGCGCCTGGCCTGCAGCGGGCTCAGCCCGGCGTGATGGCCGACAAATGCCATCCGCCGGTGCCCCAGCGAATAGAGATACTCGACCGTCCGCTTCACTCCGACCTCGTAGCGGACCCGGATGTTCTGAATGTTGCGCGTGCTGCGGCCGACGTCGTAGAAGACCACCGGCAATCCGCGATGCGCCAGCTCCTCGATGAGCGATGGCTCCATCTCCGACACGATCACCGCAAGGCCCGCCAGCCGGCGTCCCAACATGGAGCGCACGCTCGAAACCAGGCGCGTGGAGCGATAATCGGTGTGTTCCACTAGAACCTGATAACCGCGCTGGCTGGCCGCGGATTCCAGGCTGACGAAGATATCCACAAAAAACGGATTCTGAATGTTGGAGACGATCATGCCGATGACGTCGCTCTTGCCGTGAGCCAGCGTCCGGGCATGGAGGTTAGGGTAGTACTTCAGCTCCTTGACGGCCAGCAGGACTCGCTTGCGGGTGGTCTCGCGGACCAGGCCCGTCCCGTTCAACACCCGCGAAACCGTCGCGGTGGAAACCTTCGCGCGGCGCGCGACCTCTTCCAGCGTCATCTGTGCGGATTACCTTCCCAAGAGCCAGTGCCGGACGGACTTTGTCCTGGTTGGCGAGTACAGCGTGGGGCCCCTTCCTCGCCCCCTCGCCGGACCCACCCCACAACCTTATCAGACGGCAAGCCTCAGTGACACAGGTGTTCTCGCCTGTGTCGGCCCGATCGCAAAGGTGGGCAGCCACCGTGATCAAAAAGCCGCAGGCGCTTCCCATCGCCCGCTCACGCCCGACCGGAAAATAGCTTCGATCACGGCCATATTGCGCAGCGCATCTTCAAGCGGCGTCGGCTCCGGCCCATCCTCCAGAATGGCTCTGGAAAAAGCGTCGCCCTGAAGCGTGTACTGGTTGCACGGCGGAATCTCTTCAGCCTGAATGCCCGCGCCCGACAAGCTGGACCCGTCGTCCACAAGCAATCGCACCGCGCGATCCGGCGGAGCGTTGAAAGGAATCTCGAGTTCGACCCGCCCGCGCGTGCCCGTCAGGTGCATGCGCTGGTACGCGACCAGTTGCGTGCTGCAGGTAAACACGCTCTGCCCGGATGGAAATTCCATCATCGCGGACGTCAGCCGGTCGACGTGCATATCGGGATCACGCTCCAGAATCCCGATGACCCGCAGCGGCTCGGCGCCGTAAATCATCCGCGAAAGAGTAATCGGATAGCAGCCGATATCCATCAGGCCGCCGCCGCCCCATTCGGCCACGTTGCGGATGTTCTTCGGGTCGCGGTTGTAGTAGCTGAAGAAACCCATGATCGCACGCAACTCCCCGATGCGGCCGGAATGCGCCACCTCCCGCGCTCGGATCCATTGCGGGTGCGAGCGCGCCATGAAAGCTTCCCCGATCTTGACCTTGTGCGCATCCCGGGCGCGCATCAGTTCCCGCGCTTCAGCGGTAGAAAGCGCCACGGGCTTCTCGCACAGCACGTGCTTCCCCGCCGCCGCGGCGCGCGCGGACCACGGAACATGGAGGTGATTGGGCAGCGGATTGTACACGGCGTCGATGTCCGGATCGGCGAGCAGGTCCTCGTACGAACCGTAACTCTTGGGGATGCCCAGCCGGCTCGCCGCCGCTTGCGCCTTCTTGAGGTCGCGCGACGCGATGCCGGCGATTTCGCACCATTCGCCCCGCTGCATTGCGGGAATGACTTTTTCCACGGCAATCTTGGCGATGCCCAGGACGCCCCATCTGATTTTTCGAGACATGGTGGAAAGCATTTTACTCCGGGACGCGGAGGCGGCAGACAGAGCCGCCGGGCGTGGTGGCATGTATGGAATGATGAAAGCGCTTACCAGGCTCAGGCCCAAGCGGCGAGTCGTGATTTCGCCGGCTTGCCGGCTATCACCACCGTTGACAGTTCACCGGCTCAGACCGGCGGACCGCTGCGCGCCACCCGCGTGCGCATCGCTGCGGACGAAATCACCGCTCGCATGAACCCCGAGAATCACTTCCGCAAGGACGTGCTGTCGGCCGTGGAGCGCCTGAAGGTTCCCATTCTGCGCTGGCCCGGCGGAAATTTCGTCTCCTCCTACAACTGGGAGGACGGCGTGGGTCCCAAGAACGGACGCCCCAGGCGCTTCGACACCGCCCGGTACGCCGAAGAATCGAACCGCTTCAGCACCAACGAGTTCATCACCTATTGCCGCCGCATCGCACCGAGCCCGAGTTGCTTCTCGTCCGCCATGAGAAGGACATTATAAGCCTGTTTGCGGACGCCGCTCCCCCCATGAATGCGGCTGACGAATTCACACCACCCTGAAGTGCCATCCGGACTGCCGATGTTCCACACTACCCAACGTGGACCGTTCATCGCGCTGTTGCGCCGTTTCCTTTCCCGATGCCGCCGGCCGCGAGTTTGCGCACGTCACGGCTGGGCGGACCTTGTTCGAGGCGGTACGGAGCGCGATCGAATGGTTCGATGATTCGTTCTGGAAGGGACAGAAACCCACTGGCGACACGATCTTTCGCGTGACCGTCGGCGGCGATCACCGCTCATACTTCGTGAGGCGGAGGACTACCGAAGCCGGTGGGGCAAGGAGATAGCAAGGCCATGACAGAAGATCGACTTCACGTCCAAGCGGAAAACTACTCGACAGCCACATTATCACAGCGCTTAAATCTGCTGCTATGATAGCAAATGACCTGAGCGATGACGTCGGCGTCAAACCTTTGGAACGCGACAGCCATCAAGCCATTCAGAATACTCATGAGGTTGAACCATGCTCCATTTGAAAGCCTCCCATGCTGCGATGTTGGCGTGGATCTCGGTAGCGATGTTCGCAGCGGGATCGGGGTGCAGCACGAAACCGGAAGCTGTTGAGTCTAAACAACCGGTGGGCGCTAACGCTGCTGCCCGCTATGAACGCCAATTGGTTCGCCGGCCTGGTTCCACGCCTGAGGATGAGAAAGTGTATGTGGTCGAGTACGGCAAGCGGCGCTGGATCGTCAACAGCGATTGGATACGTCAGCACGGGTATAAGTGGCCTGAAGACGTCAGGCTGATCCGATCTGCCGAACTCGACGCAATCCCCCTTGGCGAACCCATTCAGTAAGACTGCATGACGACTCGCGAAGACAGGCGCCCGTCCGCTCATGAGAAGTATCCCATTGTCCACTGCCGTCTTTTGATCGAGAAACACCTGCGATCGCGAAAACGGCATTCTATCTTCCTCCACAGCGAGACTCAACGCTATGAGTTCTTCGAGTGACTCGGTCGACCTCTCGGTTGTCATTCCAGCGCACAATGAGGGTGAGAACCTTGCTACTCTCCTTCCAGAGCTGAAGAAGGTTCCTCAGGATCTTGTTTCTAGTTACGAGATTCTCGCGGTTTTTCGGAATAACGATGAAGTTACAGACCACGCTGCCACCGGAATTGCCCAAGTTCTCGAACAAACGGAGCCCGGATACGGTGGGGCATTGCTGGCAGGTTTCGCGGAAGCGCGTGGCCGTTACATCTTGACGATGGATGCCGACTTGTCTCATACCCCTGTATTCATCCGGGATCTTTGGCGCGCGCGAATAGACGCCGAAGTTGTTATCGCATCGCGCTACGTGAGGGGAGGCAGCGCAGCAATGCCCATCTCACGGTACTGTCTAAGCCGAGTGCTAAATGTGTTCTTTAGCCGCGGGTTAAGCCTTTATGTGCACGACATGTCGAGCGGGTTCCGCCTTTACCGTTCCGCGGTCCTCAGAAGCATCAATGTCGAGGCGCGAGATTTCGATGTCCTTCAGGAAATACTTGTTCGAGCGTACGCCGAGGGGTGGCGCACAACGGAGGTGCCGTTCCACTATGCGCCGCGCCGGCATGGGACCTCCAACGCACGAGTTTTTCGATTTGGCTTGGCGTACTTGAAACGCTTTGGCCACCTTTGGAAGCTGCGAAACTCCATCCTGTGCGCGGATTACGACAATCGCGCATATGACAGCATAATCTGGCTCCAGCGCTATTGGCAGCGGAGCCGCTTTCGCCATGTCACCGACCTGATTGCCAACGAAGGCCCTGTGCTTGACGTTGGGTGCGGTTCCAGCCGCATCATCAGCGCGCTACCGCAAAAGAGTGTGGCGGTCGACGTACTCTTTCGCAAGTTACGCTATGCACGCCGGTTTTCGCGGCATCTGGTGCAAGGTTCCGTGTTCGCGCTGCCATTTTCGAGCACTTCATTTCCATGCGTCTTGTGCTCTCAGGTAATTGAGCACATCCCCAAGGACCCGCGCGTCCTGGACGAGTTATGCCGGATCGTTGTGCCGGGAGGGCGGCTCGTTATCGGGACTCCGGACTATGCAAACTGGGAGTGGGTGCTGATCGAAAAGCTGTATGGTTTCTTCGCCCCCGGCGCTTACGCAGATGAACACATATCGCATTACACGAGAAGTGAGTTGCTGAGTTTACTCATAGCCCGCGGTTTTGTACACGAAGCAACCCGGTACATCATGCGTGGAGAACTGATCCTGGCATTTCGTAAGGCACTGTAGATCGGGTCATCAGAATGTACAGAACAGAACTTAAAGGGCCGGATAATGCAACTAACGCGCTTCCGGCACATGCATTAATGGCATGCGTTTCACTGGCGATCATTTCCGCCGTTATGATGTTAGCGTGGTCCTTCGCGGTGCCGGTCTTTGAGGCGCCAGACGAGGGCGCACACTGGAAGGTGGCTCGTTTCCTGCATGACCGCTGGCGGTGGCCATACTACGACAGTTCCATGGTGGAAGCTAATCAGTCACCGCTGTATCACATACTTATCGCCCCGTTTGCCGCTGCTTCGCCGGTCCCACCGACCGAAGTCATGGTGACCTCGAACGGAGGTGTCGTCCCGATCCGTCCACCTCGATTTTACTTAGTGGAGAGGGAAGACTTATTCCGCTATTGGCCTATCCGGTTTTGTCGATTTGCGACAATCATCCTTTCGCTAGCGACGGTTGTATTCACATTCCTGTGCGGGTTGGAAATGACCCAGCGGGTGAGCACAGGGGTTCTCGCCGCCAGCGCCGTGGCATTTTTGCCACAGTTTTCCTTTCGTGGAATGAATATCAGTAACGATGGGATGGTCGCTGCAACCGGCGCATTGGCGACATATCTCATCATACGGGGAGCCCGGCGCGATTTTGGCCGTGGCGACGCTGTTCGGGCGAACTTGGCCATCGCAGCCGCAACGTACTCCAAAATCAGCGCCCTTGCCTTCTACCCGGTATACCTACTGGCTGCGCTCCTGACACGAGGAACATGGATCAATAGGCTTTCGACGGCGTGCCTTTTGGTATTGGCAATTGCCCTCTTGGTTCCGTGGATGACCTGCAACTATGCCCTGTATGGCGACGTATTGGCTACGAAGCAGATGTATGTCGCCGTTCCCGAGCTTATTGATCCGAAGCCGATAACTTCGCCGTATTTCACTGATGTATTCCCCCCGGTCCTTGCCCGTTCGTTTGTGGGCGTCTTCGGTGGGATGAATCTCTACATGCCGGAGTGGGTCTACAAGTTATACGGAGGCGTTGCGGCCATAAGTTGCGTCGGGCTCGTGGTGGGTTTGATCAGAAACCGGATTCGTAGCCGCCTGGTACTGCTCTTGAGTGTAATACCCCTTGTTTGCCTTGCAATGACGATCCACCTCAACTTGACGTTCACGCAGCCGCAGGGTCGTTATCTGTTTCCCGGCCTCGCCTCGATGGCTGTACTAGCGGCGATTGGCATGCAGAACCTTCCGAAATGGAATCACCTCGCAACCGCAGCCCTGATTGGGATTGTCGCTTCGGTGAACGTGTTTGTACTTTTCCAAGTTATTATTCCGGCATATTGGAACTAGCTCGCCTGGCAGTCTTAGACCGAACGTGATTGGTGCGGTGGACACCGACATTAAAGTACTAAGAGCGTAGCGGATACTCAACTGCATTGCGCACGAAGGACGATTCGGACAAGCACGAGAACTCGTTTCCCAACGTCGTGGGCGGCCGGACGCGCGACTACTCGGAATTCTGCGCGATTTTCGTTCGAGTTTTCCAAGCACTCGATCTCGCTGCCGAAGCTGCAGAGCTGAAGGACATAATGGGCAGGTGCGCTTGGATATGTTCGCCCGCGTCGGTCACTTCCCGTTGGAACGAGGCGACCAGGAAGAATGCCGGCGACCTGGCGCTTTAGAGCATCCGGTCAATCGTTTCTTAACCCCGATGCCCAGAATACTGAGCAGCGCGAGCACAATGGATGAGGGTTCCGGAACCGTGGTTACTCCGCCTGGCCCGTAAATGCCGCCAAGGTCGCTCGTAAATGGAGAACTGTGCCACCGGTTGGCCGCCCGAATCCATTACCGCAAGGCCCGTGACGCGCATTGTGGACAGGAAATCGGCGATCACCAGGGAATTCTCCGACCCGGAAGGGCCGTTGTAGATGCGGGCAGCTTCCCCGAAGCCAATCATAAAATTGAACGGTACTCCAGCCTGAAACGTGATGCCATTCAACTGGAAGGTGTTCAAGTAAGAACTTTGTGTCGCGTCGGCGAACACGTTGTCGATAATAGATGCGCCGTCAGGCCCCCATTCGACGATGCCAATTCCGACCGTTTGGGGAAACCCAACTCTATCCCATGAGCCGGTCCCTTCAACCCTGATCTCTGGGACCAGCGTATAGGTCCCGCCACTAAGCCCTTGAACAGTTAACACGTCCCGAAACCATGCGAAGCCGTTGGAACTCTCGGACGCGGCAGGGATCGTGTCCGGACTAAGATCCTGCATCGACGACTTGGTACCGAGTGCTCCGACGGAAGAAAACGCGGTTGCGCACGCGGTCCTCGTCGCCGTTGCGAGAACGCAGCCCGAATTGAGAGCTTCAGAGCCGTTCGCCGCTGGAACAAAGATGAAGTTGCTCAGCGCTGTTTGATCATCCAGATAATACTGGATGCCTACTCCAAACCCCGCTGGCATGATAGTGTCGGCGCTGGCTGGCGACCAGGCAGACAGAAAACCAAACAGGACAGCGACTAAAAACCGTGAATGCATAGGCGATCACTCTCATCCGTCAAACCGCAACCCATATTTACCTTGGAGAATGTTTGCCGCAACCCCGTCGGGCAAACGCCGTTGAGCCGAGGATAAACCTTACCGGCGGGAATCTAAGTTGAGCCAGGCTCTTAGCTGTTCGGCGTGATAAGCAATTCAGGTGCCACAGGAAACACCGCTAGGCGCCGTAAGCCTAACTCGTTAACAGCCATCCTTTTAACACATGAAGCCACCGGGTGTCCGGTGCAAATGTTTCGGGGACTTCCCGGAAGTTTGGCGTGTCGTGATAGAACTGCATCTTAGCTGACCCCACTCCCATTCTTCGTGGACCGGCGTACGACGACACACCTTGGCCGCTATACTTATCTCATCGTGAGACCGCTACTAAGCTTCCTTGCTCCGATCGGATGGCTGCTAACCTGCGCGGTGTCTCCAGCCGCTTCGGCGCAGAACAATCCCGACTTGAAAGAGTGGACCCAGCTATTCAACGGCAAAGATCTGTCCAACTGGGCGGTCAAGATCACCGGCTACGACCTGAACCGGAATTTCGGCAACACGTTTCGCGTGGAAAACGGGCTGCTCAAAGTCGCCTACGATCAATACGACCGGTTCAACGGACGCTTCGGCCACATCTTCTACCACGAGAAATTTTCGTATTACGTCATCGCCGTGGAATACCGGTTCACGGGAGAGCAGGCGTCGGGCGGTCCGGCCTGGGCGCTCCGGAACAGCGGCATCATGATTCATTGCCAGCCCCCGGAAACGATGCTCCGGGATCAGGACTTCCCGATTTCGATCGAAGTCCAACTGTTGGGCGGAACCGGCTCCGGCAGCCGCAGCACGGCCAACCTGTGCACGCCCGGCACCAATGTTGTCATGAACGGCGAGCTGATTACCCGCCACTGCACCAACTCCACTTCCAAGACCTACGACGGCGATCAATGGGTGCGCGTCGAAGCCGAGGTACTCGGTGACACCTCCGTCAAACACAAAGTCGAGGGAGAGACTGTGCTGTCCTATGAGAAGCCGCAAATCGGCGGAGGCGTAGTCAATCATTTCGACGAGAAGGTCAAGAAGGACGGCACTCTTTTGGCGGAAGGCTTTATCTCTCTTCAGAGCGAAAGCCATCCGATCGAGTTCCGGAAAGTGGAGCTCTTGAACCTGGCTGGATGCATGGATCGGAAGGCATTGAATTACAAGTCTTATTACGTAAAGGCCGAAAATTGGCGCTGCCGGTACTAGATCTACCACCAAGCGCCTCTCGGACTAGCCTGTCGAAATTCCTGCCCATTCCCCAAAATCGTTCGTTGTGGCGCCTCATTTCTGATGTAACCTGAAATGCGCAGGGTTCATGGACTGCTCCGCTCGAGTGCGCCATGGAGTTTCAGAACACCATTTGGGAAGGTCACTTCCGCGCGGCAATCGTCCTCTTGTTGCCGCTTGCTCTGATCAGCTCCGCTTGCCGGACCGATCCGGTGGCGGGACGCCGCCGTCTATTCGAGCGCGCTGAACACTACCGCCAAAAAGGCCTCATCCGCCAAGCCGAGATTCTCTATCGTAACGCGGTGAAGCTCGATCCCAAGAGCGGGGTGGCGTATTACCAACTCGGGATAGTCCAGACGCAGCGAGCCACTTTCGGACCCGCCATCGGAAGCCTCCGCCGCGCCGTTGAGCTTCTCCCCGAAGGGCCCGACCGTGTGGATGCGCGGGTGCGCCTGGCAAAACTGCTGAGCATCTACGTGGAATCCGCACAGCTCTCGCAGCCCGTGATGGAAGAGGTGGAGCGCCTGGCCGTGAGCCTGCTGGAGGAACAGCGCGACGAGTATCACGGACATCTCTTCAAAGGCTCTCTCGCCGCGCTGCGGGCGCGCCGGTACGCCACTCTGAACTTAAGCAGCGATGCCGAGACGTCTCTGCGGCTGGCGCGGTCCGAATTATTGGCTGCGGATGCGATCCGCCCCGCCGAGCCTGATTCTGCTCTAGTGCTGGCCCGGGTCCGCTCGGTGATGGGAGATACGAAGGGCGCCGAAGAATCGCTGCGCGCCCTGCTGGCCAAACACCCCGCTTCGGTCGTCGCCTGGCATGAGCTCTACAATGTGGTCTCGCGCCAGCCCGGACGCGAAGCCGAATCGGTCCTGCAGGCAGCCATCCGGAGCAATCCTACCCAGAATTCCTTCCGGACCCTTCTGGCAGCGCAATACATGCGCCAGGGCCGGCGGGAACAGGCCGCCGGGGAGATGGCGCGCCTGAAGGCCGACTTCAGGCGGGACCCGGCCGTGTTTGAAGAGGCGGCCGCTCTCTATCTCAAGTTCCACGACCCGGAAAGCGCGATTCAGCAATATGAAGAAGGAAGCCGCGTCCTGCCGCGCCAGAAGGTGCGCTACCAGAAGCTGGCCGCGACCACGCTTCTGGCGCTCGGCCGCCGCCAGGATGCCGCACTCAAGCTCGCGGGAATTCTGAGCGACGCGCCGAAGGACGTCGACGCGCGCGTGCTCCATGCACAGATGCGCCTTGAAGACGGCGATCTGAAAGGCGCCACCGCCGAGTTGGAGCAACTGGCCGGCGACGGTCCGGGAAATCTCAACCTGCAATACAACCTGGCACGGGTGCATCTGGCCAACGGCCGCTATGAGGAGGCGCGGATCAGGCTCTCCGACGCCCTCCGGCTGAGTCCCGGGCACGAGCCCTCCCGTCTGTTGTCCGGCGAGGTGTATCTTCAATCCGGCGAGTATCTGAAAGCGCTGATCGCTTCGGAAGGAGTGCTTTCCCAGAATCCGTCGAGCGTGGCGGCGCAATTGCAGCGGGCCCACGCGCTGGACAAACTCAAGCGATTCGCCGAGGCCAGAAAACAGTTGAGCGTGATTCTGGCCGCCTCTCCGGGCCATCCCCAAGCCCTCTACCGGCTGGCGGAGATCGAGGTCCAGGATGGGAACCTGCACGCCGCCGAGGCGAACTACCGGAGAAGTTACCAAGCGAGCCCTGGGGACTTGTCCGGGTTGTATTCCATCGTGGAAATCGCGCTGGCCCGCAAGGAAGGGGCGCGGGCTCTGGACGTGCTTAGGACCGAGGCGCGGCGCTTTCCGCGGCGTACGGACATCCGGATCTTGCTGGGTGACACTGCCGTTCGGCTGGCCCGCTGCGACGTAGCCCTGCCGGTGTATAAGGCGCTCACCGGCGAGGCCCTGGAAGCACACACCCGCGGGCTGGTAGAGAACCGTCTTGGGCTCTGCCTGCTGACGCCGGCTGGAGCCCCCGAGGCCCTGGTCCATCTCAAGAAGGCGCAGGAGCTGCTTCCGAAAAACTCCGAGATCCATCGCAATCTCGGATATGTGTACGATCTGCTGGGCCGCTCGAACGACTCGCGCGCATCTTACGAGACCAGCCTTGGCCTGGACGGCGAGAATCCGGTGACACTGAACAATCTGGCCTTCCAGATCGCCGAGCATGGAGGCGATCTGGACCAGGCGCTGACGTATGCCCAGCGGGCACAGGCGCGCGCTCCGCAGCAGCCGGAGATCGCCGATACGATCGGGTGGATTTACCTGAAAAAGAATTTAGTGAACGAAGCCCTCACGCTTTTTTCCGCTCTTGTGGAAAAACAGCCCGCATATCCCGAATTCCGCTATCACTATGCGTTTGCGCTGATGAAGGCCGGCGACCGCAACCGTGCCCGCACCGAATTGCAGGCCGCCCTCAGCGGCGGCGTCACAGTAGACCTGAAAAATCGCATCCTCGAATTGCTGGACAGCGGCGACTGAACGCTGCCCCACTCCGCCACACGCTTATACTTGAGGCGATGGCAGAATCCACGATGACCCGGCGGGCGTTCGCCGGAGCGATAATCGCCGCCCGCCTGGCCTCCGGCGCGGACGGCTGGGAAGACTTGTTCGACGGCCGCAGTCTGGAAGGCTGGAGCGCCGGCGACAACAAGGATTCCTGGAAAGTCGCGGACCGCCAGATCTCCGCCGACGGCCCGACTTCCCATCTTTTCTATACCGGCCCTGTGCGCGGCGCGATGTTCCGGAACTTCGAGCTGGACGTCGAGGCGCTGGCGCTTCCCGCGGCTAACTCGGGCGTCTACTTCCACACGGCGTTCCAGGAAAAAGGCTTCCCGCGGAAAGGCTTCGAAATCCAGATCAACAACACGGCCGCCGGCGCGGGCGGCTATCGCGAGCGCAAGAAAACCGGGTCGCTTTATGCCATCCGCAACGTCTACAAGCAGCTCGCCGCGGACGACGAGTGGTTCCGGATTCAGGCGGCTGTGCGCGGCAAGAACGTCCAGGTTCGGCTCAACGGAATACTGGTGGTGGACTACACCGAGCCGGCCACGCCGGTGATTCCTGAAAGCAACGAGCGCGAGCGCTACCTCGACCGCGGCACCTTCGCGCTGCAGTGCCACGACCCGGGCTCGAAGGTCCGCTTTCGCCGCATCCGGGTCCGCCCGCTTCCGGACAACCTGCCCGCCGGCGCCGGGCCGCTCCCCGACGCCGACGACACGTTTCGCCGCATCATCCAACTGGGCGCGAAGAACGTACCGCTGGTGGACTATCACGTCCACCTGAAGAACGGGCTCACGCTGGAACGGGCGCTCGAAAAGTCGCGCCGCGACGGCATCCAGTACGGAATTTCCGTGAATTGCGGCAAGGGCGTTCCGGTGCAGGACGACGCGTCGGCGCGGCGCTTTGTGGAGAGCCTCGAAGGCCAACCCGTGTTCGTCGGCATGCAGGCCGAGGGCCGCGAATGGACGCAGATGTTCTCGCGAAGCGCGGCAGCCCTGTTCGACTACGTCTTAACCGACGCCCTGAGCTCGACCGGCGCCGGAGCCATCGCGGATGCGCAGGAGTTCATGAACACGCTGGTGGAGCGGATTGTAGGCATCCTCGAGCGGGAGCCGGTAGACATCTACGCCAACCCCACGTTCCTGCCGGCCGCGATCGAAAGGGATTACGACGGCCTGTGGACCGAGGAGCGAATGAAGAAGGTGATCGACGCCGCGGCGCGAAACGGCGTCGCGATCGAGATCAACAACCGCTACCGTCTGCCGCGCCTGGCCTTCCTGCGCATGGCTAAGGAAGCCGGCTGCAAGTTCGCGTTCGGGTCGAATAACGGCGGACCGGACGACCTGGGCCGCTCAGAATACGGGCTGCGCATGGTGGAGGAATGCAAGCTGAGCTGGCAGGATTTCTTCGTGCCTGGCGCCTGGCAGGCCAAAGCGGTGGAGCGAAAAGGCGGCGTCCTGCTGGGTTGAGTGGGAGTGCTGAGAGAGTGTGTTATGGTGCAGTCGATGATCACTTCACCATCTGTTTCGCGCCGCGGTTTTCTCGCCGCCGCCGCGGCCGGCTCGGTTCATGCGGCCGCCGCCAAAGGAAAGCGGCCTCCTGTCGGGCTGGAGCTTTTTTCGGTCCGCCAAGAGCTGGCCAGCGATCTGTTTGGCACGGTGCGGGCAGTAGCCAAGATGGGATACGAATGCGTCGAGTTCTACTCCCCCTACTTTCAGTGGACTCCGGCGTACGCCAAGGACGTGCGGAAATTGCTGGACGATCTCGGCATCCGTTGCTTCTCCACGCACAACAGCGGGTCGTCGTTCGACGAAGGCAATCTTCCCAAGGCAATCGAGCTCAATCAGATCATCGGCAGCAAATTCATCGTCATGGCCAGCGCCGGCAAAGTGGAGAGCCTGGACGGCTGGAAGACGGTCGCCGAGCGGCTCAATCAGGGCTCGGAGAAGATGAAGCCCACCGGCCTGCGCGCCGGGTTCCACAATCACCTGGCCGAGTTTAAGCTGCTGGCCGGCACGCGGCCGATGGAAGTGCTGGCGCAAAACACGAACAAGGACGTCGTGCTGCAACTCGACATCGGCACCTGCCTGGAAGCCGGCGTGGACCCGGTCGATTGGATCCGCCGGAACCCCGGCCGCATTGTGTCGATGCACTGCAAGGACTGGTCGCCCGAGGCTTCCAAGGGATACCAGGTTCTGGTTGGCGAGGGCATCGCCCAGTGGAAGAAGATTCTCCCGGCAGCCGAGAAGACCGGCGGGCTGGAGTATTACCTGGTCGAGCAGGAAGGCAGCGCGTATTCGCCTCTTGAGACCGCCGAGCGCTGTCTGGCTACCTTCCGCAAGCTGCGGGGTTAGCTTTGGCTGCGGCACCGAACCGGCGCCGGAAAGCCGGCTCGCCCTGACCAATGTCAGGCAGCGGCAGCGCCCAGCGCCCCACGGCCGCCTGCTTCATGGGGCCGCAGTGAGATGTCTTGAAGGCTCCCGTCTTATACTGAAATTTAAAATAACGGTCGCGTCTCAAACCACATCTACATCTGGGAGGATCCCCCCCTTGCTTCAAAAACTATTCGGAGTGACGTTGCTGTTCGGACTGACCGCACCGGCGTGGTGCGATCAACTCACCTTGAAAAATGGAGACCGGATCACCGGGAAAATAGTCAAGAAAGACGGCGACAAAATCGCATTCAAGAGCGATGTCTTCGGAGACATCAGCGTGCCCTGGGCGGCGGTAACGGAGGTGACGTCGGACGATCCGTTGACGGTGGTGCTGCCGGACGGACGCTCGGTGAAAGGGAAGCTGAGCACGGCCGATGGCAAGGTGGTGATCGCCGAGCCGGCCGCAAAGGACATTGTGCCGCTGACGGAGTTGAACACGGCACGCAACGACGCCGAGCAGAAGGCCTATGAGCGCCTTCTGGCGCCCCGCTGGACAGATCTGTGGGGGGGCTACTTCGACATCGGACTGAGCACGGCGCGGGGCAACGCCAAGGCCACAACGCTCACCACCGCGGCCAACGCCTCGCGCGTCACCAGGACGGACAAGAGCACGCTTTACTTCAACCAGATCTTCGCCAACGCGACCGTGGACGGAAAGTCTCAAAGGACGGCGGAGGCGGTGCGCGGCGGCTGGGGCTACAACCGGAATGTCAATGCCCGGATGTTCGTGAACGTGTTCAACGACTACGAGTACGACGCCTTCCAGAACCTCGACCTGCGGTTCGTAGCCGGCGGCGGCCTGGGATTCATCACCATCAAGAGCGAACGCCAGCGTCTGGATCTGCTGGGCGGCGTAGCGTACAACCGGGAATCGTTTTCGACGCCGCTTACGCGGAACTCGGCGGAAGCTTACTGGGGCGACGACTGGAACTACAAGGTTTCCAGCATCAGCGCCCTCAAGCAATCGTTCCGCATGTTCAACAATCTGTCCGATACCGGAACCTACCGCATGAACTTCGATCTTGGCGCGGTGACCAACATCAAGAAGTGGCTAAGCTGGCAGCTGACCGCCAGCGACCGCTACCTGTCGAATCCGGTGCCGGGGCGCCAGAAGAACGACATTCTGCTGTCGACCGGCCTGCGTATCAGCTTCGCGAGATAGCGCGCACGGAGTCCTCACGCCGAAACGCTCCGTCCGATGTGCGAGAGGTTCGTCCTGCCCGCCTGCCGGCACAGATAGAGGGCGAAGATGCGTAAGCAGAGCGGGCTTATAGCAGCTCGCGGAGGTCGTCGACCCAGTAGTCGGGGTTGTAGCGGGCGAGGTCGGAGACCTGCCCGTAGCCGTAGCGGACGGCGCACAGCCGCACGCCGGCGCGGCGGCCGGCTTCCATATCGGCAGCAGAGTCGCCCACCAGCAGCGTTTCGCCGGGCTGGGCGTTGATGCCTCTCATCGCGGCGAACAGGACGTCGGGGGCAGGTTTGGACGGGAAGCCGTCGGTGCCTTGCACGTGGTCGAAATACTGGAGCAGGCTGAACAGTTCCAGCACCGCGCGCGTGGTGGGCGTGCCCTTGGTGGTGGCGGTCGCCTTACGGCCGGGGAGCACGGCGAGGGCTTCTACGACGCCGGGGTAGCGCGAAGTGGAGGCGTGGCCGCGCGCCGGGTAGATGCGCCGATATTCCTGGACCATCTCGTCGATGCGCTCCGGCGGATAGTCCGGGAACAGGTCGCCGAACAGCTCCAGCAGATGCTTGCCGATGTAGCTCTTGAGAAAGTCGAACGGCACGTCGGGACGCTCGGTGTGGGCGAGCACGGACTGCACCGCGCCGCAAATATCCTGGGCCGAGTCGAGCAACGTGCCGTCGACGTCAAACAGGTACGCGGAATACTTGGGGATCACGCCGGCTGCGGCCGTTCTCCTTCAAGGCCGGGGAGGCGGCGGCCACCTTCGGGCCGCAGCACTTCCTGGGTCTGGCCGTCGTCGTCGGACTTCGGAGCGTTCTTGGCAGCTTCGATGGAGCCGTACTTGATGATGGCGCGGACTTCGTCGCCGTCGAGCACTTCGCGGATCAGCAGCGTTTCAGCGATGGTGACCAGCCGGTCGCGAGACTCTTCGATCAGCGCGCGGGCCGTATCGTAGCCCTGCTGAACGAAGCGGCGGACCTGCTCGTCGATCTTGATCGCCGTAGCCTCGCTGAAGTCGCGGTGCTGGGTGATCTCGCGGCCGAGGAAGATCTGCTCTTCCTTCTGGCCGTAGGTGACCGGACCCAGATCGCTCATGCCCCACTCGCAGACCATCTTGCGGGCCAGTTCCGTGGCGCGCTCGATGTCGTTGCCGGCGCCGGTGGACATCTGGTTGGAGAACAGCTCGTCGGCGATGCGGCCGGCCATGAGGATGGCGAGGCGGTCTTCGAGCTGCCGCTTGTCGTAGGACAGGCGATCGTCGATAGGAAGCTGCATGGTGACGCCGAGGGCCATGCCGCGCGGGATGATGGTGACCTTATGGACCGGGTCGGCGTTGGGCAGCTTGGCGGCGACCAGCGCGTGGCCGGCTTCGTGATAGGCCGTGTTGCGCTTTTCCTTGTCGCTCATGACCAGCGACTTGCGCTCCGCGCCCATCAGGACCTTGTCCTTGGACTGTTCAAAATCCTTGTGAGTGACGACCTTGCGATTCTGGCGCGCGGCGTTGAGCGCGGCTTCATTCACGAGGTTGGCCAGCTCCGCGCCGGCCATACCGGGGGTGCCGCGGGCAAGCACGCTGAGATCGACATCGTCGCCCAGCGGGATCTTCTTGGTGTGAACCTTGAGGATGGCTTCACGGCCGCGCACGTCGGGCCGGTCCACCACCACGCGGCGGTCGAAGCGGCCGGGGCGCAGCAGTGCCGGATCCAGCACGTCGGGGCGATTGGTTGCGGCGACGAGGATCACGCCTTCGTTCGATTCAAAGCCGTCCATTTCGACCAGCAACTGGTTGAGAGTCTGCTCGCGTTCGTCATGACCGCCGCCGAGGCCTGCGCCGCGGTGGCGTCCGACGGCGTCGATTTCATCGATGAAGATGATGCAGGGAGCGTTCTTCTTTCCCTGCTCAAACAGGTCGCGGACGCGCGAGGCGCCGACGCCGACGAACATCTCGACGAAGTCCGAGCCGGAGATGGAGAAGAAGGGCACGCTGGCTTCGCCGGCGATGGCGCGGGCGAGCAGGGTCTTGCCGGTTCCGGGAGGCCCGATCAGCAGCACGCCCTTCGGAATGCGTCCGCCTAACTTCTGGAACTTCTGCGGCTCGCGGAGAAACTCGATGATCTCCTGCAACTCTTCCTTGGCTTCCTCCACGCCGGCCACGTCCTTGAACGTCACCTTCTTCTGCTGCGTGGAGTGCAGGCGGGCGCGGCTCTTTCCGAAGCTCAGCGCCTTGTTGCCGCCGCTCTGCATCTGGCGCATCATGAAGATCCAGAAACCGAGCAGCAGGATGAAGGGCGAGGCGTTGATGAGGATGGAAACCCAGTTACTGGATCCGACCTCCTTGATCTCCACTTCGACTTTCTTTTCCTGGAGGAGCTTGTAAATTTCGGGGTAGTTGCCGGGAATGGTGGAGCGGATGTCGACGGTTCCGTCGGAGGAGAGGCCCTTCACCTCGCTGCCATTGCTGATGGACACCTTCTTGATGCGGCCTTCTTCGATCTCCTGGATCAATTGGGTGAACGAGAGGTTCTTCTCCGGCCGTGTCTTGGCGTTTTTCACGACCTGCCATAGCAGAACCGCCACGCAGGCCAGAACGATCCAGAAGATTCCCGTTTTGATATTCGAGTTCACCTAGTAAAACCTCCGCACTGCCGCTTACGCGGATGCGCCATCCGACTGAGGGCCCGTTACGACGTACTCCCTAAGATCGGACGTTTCTGTAATCTTCAACACCCGCCTGGAATTCGGGTTGGCGGCGAAGTCCGCTGCCGGGCCGAAGCCCCGGGTCCAAATGATAGCTCCGCCGAGGGTAAGCGCGGGCCAGTCGCAACGCTCCCAGGAGGGAACGCGCGCGTTTTGAAACAGCTCCTTAAGTTTCCACTCCGATGTCTTACCGGCCGGCTGGTAGCGGTCACCAGCACGCCAGTTCCGCAACTCAAGGGGGACCCCACGTTCGGCCACCCTCAGCCAATCCAACCTACTCACGTCACCATTATAGACGTTCTGAGGGTCCCTCGCGGATTCAATAACTTCCAGGGATAGCGTCCATGGGGTCCCGGGAAGGTGCACATTCATAGGGACGGAGATGGGGAAGCAAAAGTTCCCTGGGCCGCAGGCGACGGGCCGGGCCAGCCTGAGCCACTCGAAACTGCGGACGGTATGGACACCGGGGACCTGGACGCGGCCGCGGCCGGCGGGGGTTGAAGCGAGGCCCAGGATGCGATCGATGTCCCCAAGTCCGATGCCCTGAAGGTCGCCTTTGGCCTGCCGGACGAGGCGGCGGACGACACGCCGGGCGACTGCGGGGTGGAGCCCGGCTAGCCAGGAAGTCTTGACCAGGACGTCATTTTCGCGGAAACGAGCGTTGGGGGCAACCAGGGCTTCGATTTCGGCCTGCCACCAGGATTCCTCGTCCAGGGCGCAGGCGGCGGTACGGGCCAGGGTCTCCTGGATGGCGGGATTGTATTCGCGCTCCAGATGAGGGAGCAGGTCATGGCGGATGAGGTTGCGGCGGAAGTTGGTGGCGGCGTTGGTGGCGTCCTCGCGCCAGCCGATTCCGCGCTCGGCGAGCCAGGCCTGGACTTCGGCGCGGCTGATTTCGATCAGCGGCCGGACCAGGCCCTGGGTCGTGACCGGATGGATGGCGGCGAGGCCGGAAGTCCCGGAGCCGCGCAGCAGGCGGTAGAGGACGGTCTCAGCCTGATCGGAGAGGGTGTGGCCGGTGGCGACAACGTGGATGCGTCCGGCGGCAAGGTGGCGGCCGAAGAAGTCGAGGCGGGCATGCCGGGCGGCCTGCTCGAGGTTGCCGTGGGCGGAGGCGAGGTCAGCTTCCTCGACGATGACTTCGAGATGCAGGCGGGCGGCGAGGCCGCGGACGAACTCGGCGTCGGCGGTGGAATCGGCGCCGCGAAGGCGGTGGTCGAGGTGTAGGACGAGCAGGGAGATGCCGAGGCGGGGGGCGAGCGAGTGGAGCAGGTGGAGGAGACAGACTGAGTCCTGGCCGCCGGAGACGGCGATACCGGCGCGCTGGCCGGGAAGGAACATGCGGTAGCGGGCGATGGTGGAGGCTACGCGCTGGTCGAGCATGTTTTTATTATGGGGCTGTGGGGGTCCTTGCGGTCGCCGGGGCGTCTAATGATGCCGGAGACGGGCCGTGGGGTCCTCCCGCGTGTGTTTGGAGTGGCGGCCTTGGAATGGGGGGATCGATCGGCAAGCGGCCGACTTGTCGAGGGCTGTCGTGGCCAGGAAGAGGGGATTTGGGTTCGTTTGGCAACTTTTGGGCTGGTTGGATTCCTTTTTTCGCAGAGACTTATGCGATGAAAAAGACTCGTAGACCAATCTGAAGTGTTCCATTTTGAGATTTGGGTTTGTTTGGCAGCTGGCGCTTGACTCGTTAGGTGTCTAAAGCGTCAACTTTTGTCAAATTGTGTCTAATATACGGCGGGCAACCATCCGCGGAAATCTTCAGGAACAGGCTATCAGGCTTCGGCGACGGATTGGGTTCGCTTGGCGACTCTTTCCGGCCAGATTTATTTCCGTGTCAAAAGTGTCAAAAAGTGTCCAATTGTGTCAACCTTCTCTACCTGAAAGATCGAAACTCAGGCGAAGATCGGACGAATGCGGTTCGTTTTGAAAATTTGCCTTTGTTTTTCAAGCAACCACCGCGGTGCAGAAAAGCGTGGCATGGCAAGTGCAAATACACCTCGGGCGCACGGGGTATTCGGGTGTCAAGGAACGCGAGACAGCAGGAATATGCCGTCCCTATCCTTAACCTAGCATGGCTGTCAAGGGGCAGAGTTTTCCAGCACAAGGTGAGCCTGAAATTGGAATGTGTGAAGATGCGGGGCGATGGCGCCCACGCTGCAAGATCCGGCGCGGTTGGTTCTACGCTGGCGTCTGGTTCCCTGGGATCCCACAATTTGAGCTAAAGTTGTTCTTCCCGACCCATGACAATCACCGACGTTGAAGCTTTGCACCTGCGGTTGCCTTCGATCGAGGAGATCGCCGACGGCACGCAGGATGTTCTTGTGATCCGCATCCATACAGACGCGGGCCTGGTTGGGATCGGGGAGGTCAGCAGCCAGTCCTATGTATGTAAAGCGATCTTCGAGGCGCCCCGATCAGCCGAACGGCGGCACGGGCTGTCCTTTCTGCTTCGCGGGCAGGACCCGCTCGACGTAGAAGGGCTGTGGAATCGCCTGTACTACCACACGAATCGTTATGGACGGCGGGGAGCGGTGATTCATGCAATCAGCGGCGCGGACCTGGCGCTGTGGGATCTGCGTGGCAAGGCGCTGGGAAAACCGGTCTACGAGTTGCTGGGAAACGGGCGCCGCAGCTCCATCCGCGCCTATGCGAGTTATCTGTTCGGCGCGACTCCCCGGGGAACCGGGGAATTGGCGCGCCAGGCAGTCGACTTGGGTCTCACCGCGATGAAATTCGGATGGGGGCCCTTCGGCCAGAACGTAGCGCAGGACGTCGCTCACGTAGAGGCTGCCCGCCGGTCCGCCGGAGAATCTAGAGATGTCATGGTCGACGCAGGCCTGGCGTTTCAGGTCCCGGCTGCGCTGGAGCGCGCCCGGTTGCTCGAGCAGTTCAATATCGGCTGGCTCGAAGAGCCGCTCTCTCAAGACGATATGAAGGGCTACGAAGCGCTGTGCGCCGAGTCGCCGGTTCCCATTGCCGCGGGCGAGGGGGAAGTGACGCGGTGGGGATTCGAAGATCTCATTGAGCGCGGCGTGCATATCCTGCAGCCGGACGTGGCAATCTGCGGGGGGCTCACAGTCGCGCGGCAAGTTTCGGAGCTAGCGGGCGCAACCGGACGCCGATGCGTGCCGCACTGCTTCAGCACGGGGATCAACCTGGCGGCGTCCCTGCACTGGATGGCGGCGCTCGGTCCGGAGAATGCACTGGTGGAGTATTGCCTGCGGCCATCGCCGCTGATGCGGAAGCTGGTGCGGAACCTGCCGCCGCTCGAGGATGGGTATGTGCCGGTACCGCAGGGGCCCGGGCTCGGAATTGAGCTGGACGAAAGTGTCGTCGAAGAGTTTCGAGTTCGATAGGGCAGCACGGACCCGCCGCGCATCACGGCGCATCCGGACGAAGGAAGGGATCCTTGCGAGGAACGCGGCTGGACAAGTGGTCCTCGATAACCCCTGAGAACAGACGTGCGCCCCGAAGTGCTTCGCCAACTGAAGGACCGGAGGTCCGAAGTTCCACGTTCCTTTGCAAGGCGAAAGTCCGGTCAAGAGCTCTCGGGCCCAGTTGGCCAAACAGGCCATTCACATGATGGGATTTCGGACCTGCCCGGTGAAACCGCTGAATACTGGAAACGTTGCAAGTAAACGGAATCGACGTCCACTGAGCAAGCCGCTTCTCCAGGCGCCCTAAAGCGCCAGTCAGCGTCACTTCCTGGAGACCCGTTATCCGGGAGAGGGCCGGCATTTCTTCGATCAAGTCCAACTGCCGAGCTTCTTCCCCTCAGCTTCACGCGCATATAGACAGGCAGGAGAAACGGCAATGATACGCATCGAGGGAATCCCGGTAGTCGCCGCCCGTTTGGCGGATGATCAGAAAGCAAAATCCACGCAGGGTCGCAATAAGCGTCGCAACACATCGAAGATCGATGCCGGCGGCGAAACGCCACTCGCGATCCACTCCGCGCACAGCGGCAAAAAGAAGGTCGCCTGAAGCACTGAGCGGGCCTGAAGAGCAGAGTGGCGCCCGTGCCGCGCCGCGTGGAACTCAGGCGTAGAAGAATACGCAAAGGAGAAAACTCATGATCCCGCAGAACGGCTTTTACAGCGGCCGGGCAATCGCTCCCTTTGCCGCCACCTGCGCCGTACTTTCGCGAGGCGGGATCGGGCACATCGGTTGTCTGCATTCATTCAAGCGCGAGCTCCTCCGGGCAATGGCGGGCGTTGATGGAACGCATGGCAGATCGGTTCCGGGTCATCGCGGTGGATCTGTATGGGTCAGGCAAGACCGCGGCATGGCCTCAGGATCAACCCATGCACCTGGACGATGAACTGGCACTCTTAAGCTCCGTGTTTCGGGCCGCGGGCGACCGCTTTCATCTGATCGGGCCTTCGTTTGGCGGGGCAGTCGCGTTGAAGGCGGCGCGTGCAGATCAGGATCGCCTGCTCTCGCTCGTGTTATATGAACCGGCGCTATTCAGCGTTCTGACCGCGGATGCGCCCGAGAGCGCCGCGGCGCGCGAGATACGTGCGGTTCGCGACGACACCATACGCATGATCGATGAAGGCGGCCTCAAAGCTTCGGCACAGCGCTTTGTCGATTACTGGGCGGGCGACGGCGCCTGGGCGGCGACTCCGGAGCCTCGCCGGCCCGCGCTTGCCGCTGCAATGCGCGCCGTGAAGCCGGAGTGGCACGCGGCGTTTCATGAACCGACACCATTGAGCGCGTTCGCGTCCGTTAATGTGCCGACGCTGTACCTGACCGGGACCAAGTCGAAGGCACCGGCCCTGGCCGTCGCCAGATTAGTGACGGCCGTGCTACCGCGCGTACGTCCGGAAGAGATCGACGGCGTGGGTCATGGCGCCGGTTACGCATCCGGACACGGTCAACCCGCTCATTGAGCAATTCCTGGAGGCAACCCAACCGGCGCTTGCAGACGACCCGCGACAAGTGGTGCGTATTTGAGGTGGAACGTTTTAAAGTACCTCGCCTGCCGCACTCTTCAGAGCACCAAACCGGGACACACGCCGCACAGGTCTGCGTCCAAGTGGATGGCTTCGGAGTAGCCGACAAATCCACTCGCAAGGACCTTACATTCCGGTAACCGGACTTCACAAGCCAGGATGGGTGTCTGAGACGGTTTCGCATTGACCTGTCTTCCTGAGATCGCCCTGGAACGTCAAAGCCCCGGCTTCTGCGCTTTGCCATTCCACGGCGCCGCGCCACGACGCTTGACAGGCCGCCTCCAAACCTTGTTCCCGTCCGTTACATACAGCCACTGCAGGCCGGGACCGCCGAAGAAGACAGCTGACACGCTCTCTCCCGGGGCGTCGATAACCGCAGTCACGCGACCCTCCCGATCGCATACTTGCACGCCTATATTCGTGGCAACGTACAGAAAGCCCTCCGAATCGAACACCATTCCCCCGGCGTCCGTCTCAGATTTCTCGCCGCTGGTTTCGAGACGATAGAAGGGTCGTCCGTTGATCAGCGAGCCATCAACCTGGATCTGGAACGACCAGACCCATCTCGTTGGCGGGTCATTGACCATGAGAACCGACTCATCGGGGGAGGCGCGCACGCCGCGTGGCCAGTTCATGCCGTCATGGACGACCCGCTTGAGACCAGCCGCGTCCACCAGCCACACCTTATGGGCCGGCGGCACGCTGAAATAAATGTGATTACGAGAAGTGACCGTCAGGTGATGCGATTGCACACCCTCAGTTATCACTGATTCTGTGCCGTCGCTCGAGAAAGCGACAATCCTCTTCCGGTCGTGCTGCCCTGCATACAAGCGGCCATCCGGGCCGAAAGCGACGCCGTGTGCGCCGTTGGTATCTTCCCTCCAGGTGTTGATGTTACCATCCAGGTCGATCTTCAGAATCCGGTTCTTGCGCGCGTCAGTAAAGTAGACGTTTCCGACTTTGTCCACGGTGGAATCAGCCGTGAGGTGATATCCCTCTCCGAGCAAATCCCAATGCCTGCCCGCGATTAGAATCTCGTGGGCACCTCGATCCTGTGCGTACACGGGCCAAGTTGCCAGGACCGCCAGGAATGCGAATGAAATGAGGCGGTGCATGCGGACAATATACCGCGGATGGTCACACGCTTCGTTGTCTGCGGGTTGGTTTCCGAAGAAGGTTGTCCCGTTGAGACGATAGCGCTGCTCTGTTGTCTTTATTCATGGGGGATTGACGACAGTTCCCTCGCGGATCAACGAGCACCACTTGCTTGTCGGCGATCCGAATTGGGCGGACGCGCCTGGATTCACGATTACCGCACCATCGAGCCGATATGAAATTGAGGTGCCCGAGCCCCGCGAGGATTCGAACCTGGAACCGAAGGACCGAGCGATACCGGCGGCGAGCGAAACCCACTGTTATCAGCGCTGCAACGTTTGGCTCCCCATCCTGGATCATTAGCGAACTGTATAATCATAGACCGATGTGCTACTGCAGGCTCCCGGCAGGAGTACACCATGCTGGCGAGTTGAGGAGGGCAAATGCGAAATGCGAAAGCGCTTCCGGTCCATGGCATTGCGCTAACCGCAGGGATCAGCATCTGTATCTTTGCACTGTCATCGGCACTTGCTCAAACCACTGAAGGCGCGACCGATCCGGGGGCACGGGCGCAGGTTCCTGCAGCGCCAGGCGTACGCGCTCTGGCGGAACCCCTTTTCAAACTTGAAGACGCGCTCCTCCAGTGGCCGCTGTCGGCAGCGGATAAAGCCTACGGCGCGATTGACGGACGTCGTTTGCATCAAGTGGTGGGCGACCTCACAGCGATCTCTCGTAGATATCGCGACGAGGGACATCCGCAGTTTTGGGGTCGGATCATCGGGACCTCGGCCGACGCGGAGAGTCAGCAGTACCTGTTAGACCGCTTTAAGCGGATAGGATTGACCGATGTCCGGCTCCAGTCGTTCTGTCCCGTCAATAACTCGACCGACCCATATCAATCGGGCTTCCGATCGCAGAACCCAGGTGGGTGAAAGGAGCGGCGTGGTATGCTCACAATTTCCTTTTCATGCCCCACCTCGCACCCTGGCAGTGGCTTCTCGGAACATTTTGCGCTTACCTGGTCGGCATCGCGAAGACGGGCGTGCCGGGCGTGGGCATCCTCACGGTCCCGCTGATGGTGCTGACAGCGGGGGACGCGCGGCAGTCGGTGGCGTGGCTGCTGCCGATCATGTGCACGGCTGACGTCTTCGCGGTAGTCTACTGGCGCCGGCACGCGGCGGCGGGGAAGCTGTTCTCGCTGGTGCCGTGGGTGCTGGGCGGAATGGCGGCAGGAGCGGCCGCACTGTCGCTGAGCGAGCGGGTGCTGCGGCCGATGATCGGCGTGATCATTCTGCTGATGCTGGCGGAGTTCCTGCGGCGGCGGTGGGGGTCGCAGGCGCGCGTGCCAAGTCACGCTGCGCCTTACGGCGTGGCGGCCGGGTTCGCCACCACGGTAGCCAACGCGGCCGGGCCGGTGATGAATCTCTACCTGCTGAGCAAGAAACTGCCAAAGGAAGAATTTGTGGCCACCGGCGCCTGGTTCTTCTTCATCGTCAACCTGAGCAAAGTGCCGATCTACGCATGGCACGGGCTGTTCAGCGCGCGCTCCCTGACATTCGACGCGCTGATGATTCCAGCGGTGCTGGCCGGGTCGCTGACGGGCCGGTGGATCATTTTCCATATCCCACAGAGGCTCTTTGAGTACGTCGTGCTGCTGATGACGGCGATCTCGTCGCTATTGCTGTTCCGGTAAGGCTCCGGGCTGCCTGTCACGGAATCCCGCGTGATGTAGACTCAAAGCGTGATTCAGACTCAAAGCGGCGGCCGGCAATGAGACACGGCAAACGGATCTGGGTGAGCGCACCTTTCGCCGCTCTGGCGCTGGCGGCGCTGATTACGGCGCGGTCGGACGGAAAGCTCGAAACAATCGAGCAGATTGTTCCGGGGGTGTGGTTCCGGCAAGGCGATCTGGACCAGTTCGGGCACTGCAACAACATCGTCATCGAGATGAAGGACTACCTGATCGTGGTGGACGCGAATTACCCGAGCGGGGCGCGGGCGCTGATGGCCGACATCAAGAATGTTTCGAGCAAACCGGTGAAATACGTCTTCGACACGCATCATCATGGCGACCACGCGTACGGGAATCCGCTCTGGACGGGAGCGGGCGCGACTACTTTTGCGTACAAGGGAGTCGCCGAGGAGATGCAGCGCTACGAGCCGGCGCGGTGGCGCTCGGACGCGGCCAAGCGGAAGGATGTCGGGGAGCTGAAGCTGGACACCGCGGAGCCGCCGCAGCAGACGTTCGACCGGAGTCCGTATGTGATCAGCGACGGAACGCGGCGCGTGGAGTTCCACTTTTTCGGGTGGGCCCACACGCGGGGCGACGGGTTCGCTTATCTTCCGGCGGAGCAGGTTCTCTGCACCGGCGATGCGGTCACGAACGGTCCGTACAACGGGATGGGCGACGGGTTCGCGGGAAACTGGCCGAAGGTGGTTCGCCGCGCGATGAAGCTGAAGGTGAAGCACGTGCTGGCGGCACATGGGCCGGCGGGGGGCGCGGAAGTACTTGCCGGCGAGGAGCGATTTCTCACCGAGATTTATGGGACGGTCAAGAAAGAGATGGCGGGCGGGAAGAAGCTGGAAGATCTGGTGGAGATGAAAGACAGGCAGCCGGTGGCGGCCAAGCTGAGGCTCTCGGCGGGAGTGCAGGGCTGGGTGGGCTCCTTCTATCCGGGGCAGATCAAGGATATATATGATGAGATCTCGCAGGGGAAGCCGAGGGGCGAGATCACAGGCGGCAAGTGATTCCGGCAACTAGTCTGATGGTATGATATCAGTTGAATGCTGAGTAGTATGTTCAAGATAGCTCCAGCGTTCTGCGGTCTGGCTCTGTTGGCCACCGCCTGTCAGGCGGCGAGCTGGAGGAATTTGCAGTTCGCTCCGGACCGGATCTCGCTGGCTAACTCGGGGGCGGCGCAGCGGTTCGTGGTGTCGGCGACGGATGAATCGGGCCGGGAAACCGATGTGACGCGGCTGTGCGAGATTCAGGCTGTGAACGCGCAAGTGGTCACGGTGGACAAGGCCGAGGCGACGGTGCGGGGCAAGACGCCGGGACGCACCGAGCTGCGGATCAAGCTAGGCGCTCTTCGGACTACGGCGGAGATTGCGGTGGGCGATAAGCACAGCGAAGTGACCGTTCCCTTCTCCCCGGACGTGATTTCCATTCTTACGATCAAGGGCTGCAACAGCTCAGGGTGTCACGGGTCGCCAGCGGGGCAGGCGGGCTTCAAGCTGTCGCTGTTCGGCTACGATCCGGCGGCCGATCACGAGATGATCGTGAAGAGGAACGACGGCCGGCGCGTGAACCTGGGCAAACCCGAAGAGAGCCTGGTGCTGCGGAAGCCCTCCTTTCAGACGCCGCACGGCGGTGGACGGGTTCTGCCGGAGGGCTCGGAAGAATACCGGACGCTGCTGAGTTGGCTGAAGCAGGGCGCGAAACTGGAATCCTCGGGGGCGCGCATTACGCGGCTCGAGATGTACCCGGATGAGCGCGTTCTGGCGGGCAAGGGAGCGCAGCAGCGTTTCGTAGTGATCGGACGGATGTCGGACGGCACTACGCGGGACATGACGCGCGAGGTCCGCTACTCGGCGGGCGACGAGATTGTGGCGGCCGTGTCGACGGACGGCGTGGTGACGGCGGGGTCGCGCGGGCTGACGCCGCTGCTGGCGCGCGGCATGGGGCTGGTGGCGGCTTCGCGGGTCGGCGTGATTTCGGAGCCGGCGGCGGCGGATTTTCCGAAACCGGCGGGCGGGAACTTCATCGACGAGCTGGTTTTTGGAAAACTGCGCGCGCTGAACGTGCGCCCAGCGCCGCTGTCGGGAGATTCCGAATTTGTGCGGCGCGTTTATCTGGACACCATCGGGCTGCTGCCGAGGCCGGAGGAGACGCGCGAGTTTCTGTCGGACTCCCGGCCGGATAAGCGCTCGCGGTTGATCGACCGGCTGATCGAGCGTCCCGAATACGCCTCCTTCTGGACAGTGAAGTTCGAGGACTGGTTCCGGAACAATCAGGTGAATTCGCAAGGCCGGTCGATGGGCCGGTTCAAGGAGTGGATCCGCGCGGCGGTGAGCGAGGACAGGCCGTACGATCAGTTTGTGCGGGAGATTCTCACCAGCGAGGGCGATACCTTTCTCACGCCGGCGACGAATTTCTGGCATCCGGCCGCGGACTTCATGCTGAAGAAGTTCGACGTGAATAAGGTCACGCCGACAGTGACGCGGCTCTTTCTGGGGATCCGCCTGGAGTGCGCGGAGTGCCACAACCATCCGCTGGAGAACTTTACGCAGGACGATTTTTACGGGCTGTCGGCTTTCTTTGCGCGCATGAAAGTGAAACACGGATACGGCGAATACCGGCGGACTTGGTATCTGGACGATGAGGGCGAGGTGCTGCATCCGGTGACAAAGAAGCCGGTGACGCCGAAGCTGCTGGGCGGAGCGCCGCTGCGGATTCCGGAGGGCGACGACCGGCGGAAGCTGCTGGCGGACTGGGTGGTTTCTCCTCAGAATCCGTACTTCGCGCAGGCCACGGTGAACCGCATCTGGCACGAGTACTTCGACGCGGGAATCGTGGAGCCTTTCGACGATCTGCGCTCCACGAACCCGCCGACCAACCGGCAGTTGCTGGACCGGCTGGCGCGGTACTTCGCGGACAGCGGCTACCGTCTGAAAGCCCTGCACCGGCTGATTCTGAATTCGGAAACTTACCAGCTCTCGTCTCGAGGGGGCGGCGGCGAGCCCGAGATCCGGCCGCTGGAAAGGCTGCTGTTCGCGCGCTACCAGCCGCGGCGGCTGTCCGCCGAGGCGCTGCTGGATTCGATCAGCCAGGTCACCGGCGTCGCGCACGCTTTTCCGAATCATCCGGCCGGGACGCGGGCGATGGACACCTACCAGCCGGACAGCCCGGATTACTTCCTGGTGGCCTTTGGATTTCCGCGCAGGGACGTTCTGGCCGACCGCTCGAAGTCTCCGGCGCTGAGCCAAGCGCTCCACCTGATGAACGGGAACACGCTGCTTGATAAAGTGGGAGCCGAGGAGAACGTCATCGGGCGACTGCTGGCGGGCGGGCATAAGGATGAGGAGATCGTAGCGTCGCTTTATGAGCGGGCGTATTCCCGGGCTCCTACTTCCCGCGAACTGGCCAACGTGATGGAGTTTCTGGCCGGGGAGCGGGAGGCGGGGCGTTCGCGCGGGCGGGCCCTGGAGGGAGTGTTGTGGTCCCTGCTCAACTCCAAAGAGTTTCAACTGAATCACTGAGGGTCGAAATGCTTTTCTCTTTGAATTACGCCCCGGAACATCGCCGGCGGGATTTCCTGAAGGCCGGTGCGATTTCGCTGTGCGGGTTGCACCTGCCGAAGCTGCTGGCGGCGGGGGCGGCGAAGGAGATCTCCTGCATCGTTGTGTTTCAGAACGGCGGGGCCAGCCAGTTGGACACGTTCGATCCGAAGCCCGAGGCGCCGTCGGACATTCGCGGCAGCTTCAAGGCCATACCGACGGCGGTGCCGGGAGTCCACATTTCGGAACTGCTTCCCAGGACGGCGCAGGCGATGAAGAAGTTCTCCATCATCCGCTCTCTGCATTCGGACGAAGCGATTCACGAGCGGGCGCGGCAATATATTTTCAGCGGCACCAAGCCGCGCAACGACCTGCTCCAGCCGAGCTACGGCGCGGTGATGTCGAAGGAATTCGGACCGCGGAACGGGCTGCCGCCTTTCGTGGTGATTCCCGACAAGGACCTGAGCGCCGAGGCGGGTTTTCTGGGGCCGACGTACGATCCGTTTATTTCGGGCGATCCCAACGCGAAGAATTTCTCGGTGAAGGACCTGACGCTGCCGCGCGGCATTACGTTGGACGAGGCGCAGTCACGCAGGCGGCTGCTGGCGAAGATCGACGCGGAGTTCAAGGCCGTGGATCAGGCGCCGGTGATCGACAGCATGGACGAGTTTTATCAGAAGGCGTTCGACCTGATCTCTTCTCCGGCGGCGAAGAAAGCGTTTCAGATTTCCGACGAGCCGGATAAGCTGCGCGACGCTTACGGGAGAACCAACGCCGGCCAGGGGATCCTGCTGGCACGCCGCCTGATCGAATCCGGGGTGCGGCTGGCGACGGTATTCCACGGCGGATACGATACGCACAATGACCACGAGCGCGCCACTAAGCCCCTGCTGCGTGATTTCGATCAGGCGTTCCCTGCCCTGCTGGAGGATCTGGAGCAGCGCGGGCTTCTGGATACGACGCTGGTGGCGGTGATCGGAGATTTCGGGCGGACACCCAAAGTCAACTTTTCAGGCGGCCGCGATCACTGGCCGCGGGCGCTTTCGGCGGCGCTGGCGGGGGCGGGCATTCAGGGCGGCGTGGTGGTGGGCAAGACCGATGCGACGGCGAGTGAGCCTACCGACCGGCCGGTGACCGTCGAGGATCTGGGCGCCACTATCTATAAGGCGCTGAGGATCGATGCCAACAAGGAGTATCACGCCAACGGGCGGCCGATTCGCATCAACAAAGACGGTCGCGTGATCAGAGAATTGTTCAGTTGATATGACGCCTCTGGCTGTTCTTGGCGTTGTTACTCTCGCCGCGCAGCTCGCTTCCGCCCAAAGCCGTGCGCCGAGGATTGTCGGCGTTTATCCGCTGAGCGGTAAGGCTGGAAGCTCGGTTGGCGTGGAAATCGCGGGCGATCAATTGTCGAACGCGACGGGCGTGGAGTTCGACTGCGGCGATCTGGAATGGAAGGAGACGTCGCGGGCGGGCGCGCGGAAGCTGTCGGGAGTGGTGGCGATCAAAGCCAGCGCGGCGCCGGGGCCTCACCTGCTGAGGATCGTTTCGCCGGACGGCTATTCCACGTCGGCGCTGTTCAACGTCACCAGGTTTCCGACACTGGCCGAAGTCGAGCCGAACGACGGGGCAGGCCAGGCACAGGCTATCCTCAATCTTCCTGTCGAGATTCAGGGGAAGCTGGACGGCGCGAAGGACACGGACCGGTTCTCGTTCCACGTGACCGCCGGCGAACGATGGCTGTTCGATCTACGCGCGCTGGAACACGGCTCAGCAGTGGAAGCGAGGATGATCCTGGCCGACGCCGACGGAAGGCAACTGGAATTCAACGACGACCGCGGCGATTTTGACGAAAACCCGCTGATCGATCATACGTTTGAAAAAGCCGGCGCGTATACGCTCACGCTGGATCAATACCGCGGGCCGCGCGGGTTCAATTTCGGAAAGAACAACGCGTACTCGCTGCGCATTTCGCGGTCGGCGGTCGTGGATTCGGTGACGCCGTCTGGCGCAGCGCGGGGAACGCGGACGCGGTTTCGGATCGACGGGCGAGGGCTGGATCGCGTGGAGCAAATTTATTTGACGGAGGCGCGGCTGGCGGAGTACTCGCGCATGACTTTTCCTTTCACCATGCCGATCTCGTTCCGGGCCGATCCAGCGGCGTCGTCCGGCGAGGTCGCGCGGATGGACGGGCGGATCGCGGTCAAGCGGTCCGGGCGGCTGGACGTGGATGTCGACATTCCGGAGGCGGCGCGTCCAGGGCTGTGGAGGCTGTGGCTGGAGGGGCCGGACGGTTTATCGGAAAGCCAGCCAGTGGAGATTTCGAGCTGGCCTGAATTTGACGAATCCGCAGCCGGAACGGCGGATTGGACGAAGGGCGGTTTTGTGATTAATGGCGTTCTCGCCAAGCCTGGCGAGCGCGATTCTTTCGGGATCGACGGCCGGGCGGGCGTCCCTCTTCATTTCTGGACGCTGGCGGCGCAGTTGGGCGCGCGGCAGTTGGATACGGTGCTGACGCTGCGCGATGCGAGCGGGAAACGGGTGGCGGGGAACGACGATGTGGTCGCGGGGCAGGGGTCGCTGATCGGGAATCCGGACAGCAGCCTGTACTATACGCCGGCGTCGAATGGACCGCTGACGCTAGAAGTGTCGGACAGGCTGCGGAGGGGCGGGCCGGGGTATGTTTACCGACTGAAAGTGAGCCACGACACGCCGGGCTTTCAGTTGTTCACGACGCCGGAGAATTTCACGCTGGCTCGGGGGGGCGCGGGCGACATCAAGGTGCACCTGGTCCGGGAGGCGGATTTCGCGGGGGAGGTTTCGGTGTGGTTCGAAGGACTGCCGCCGGGAGTAGCCGCGCCGGAGGGCAAATTCCGGGCGGACCAGCTTTTTGAGCCTAACGCGGATGGCGCGGATATGATTATTCCGGAGATTACGTTCCACTTGCAGGCGCCGGCGGATTTGAAGCCAGGGCGGTACGCGATACGCGTGGCGGGTTGCGCGACGGCGGAGAAGGCTCGCGCGGACCGTCGTGTGGTGGAGGCGCACACTACGGTGATGATTGGGCCGCTGCTGGACGTTTGGAACTTTGACCGGCGGCCGCTGCCTGCGATCACCATGACAATTGTCGAGCCATTTGACGCGGTGGTGTCGGCGGGAGCGCGGTCGGTGAGCGTGGAGCGTGGCGGCACGGCGACTCTGGAATTGAAGCTGGAGAAGGTTCCGGAGGATTCGGCGATCGTGGTGACGGACTTGCCGGCTGGTGTCGAATACACAGTGACGGAGCGCCGCGCGGATCGGGCGATGATTCGCTTTGAGGCGAGTGCGGAGGCGGCGACGGGGGCGTTTGATGCGTCGGGGGATGTGGTGGTGGGGACGCGGCGGGCGGTCGCGGGGTTCTCGCTGAACGTGCAGGCGCCAAAAGAAGTGTCGAGGCGGTAGCTAGGTTTGGGCAGCCTGAGGGCTGCCCCACTTGTTACTTTGCCGGTAGGTCGAGCGCAGGGTTGCGGTTGAAGAAATCGAAGGGGCGCAGCTCGAAGCTGTGCCACATGATCGGCATCACCGGCCAGTCCTCGGCGCGAACCATGTGGTGCATGCCGATGGCGTGCCAGAGCACGATGTCTGTGTTGCGGATCGGGCGGTTGGCATGGGTCCACTCGGGCAGGCCTTTGCCGGGCTCGCTCTGCGTGGGATATTCGCCGGCGGCGTAGCGCTCGTCGGGGCGGTATGGGGTTACCCAGAGCTGATGGTCGATAAAGCCGGCGCGGCGACGCGGGTAGTCGTCGGCGGAGAGCAGCGTGTGGGCGTTCATGCCGCCCATCAACTGGTAGCTGGTGGGATAGCCGACGTGATTCTTGCGTGAGGAGCTGACCACGCGCCAGAGGGCGGGCGCGTGCATGTCCATATCCATCTGGCCGTCGGCCTCGGTGTTAGCGATTTTTTCGGCTCGCACCCAGAGGCTGCGGCGCGGGTGGTCGGCGGGCAGGGCCTTTGCGACGAGGCGGTCGGCGAGGAAGCTGTTGGCGGGGCCGTCGATGTCGATGTCGAGGCGGAAGTTGAAATAGTGGTCGTGGTTGACTGCGACGATGTTCCGGTCGACGAAGCGTCCGTAGGCGTCGGCTGGCTCCTTCGTGACGACGGCGACGCCGCCGCTGCCCGAGCCGCCGGTCTCGGCGGGGGCGTCTTCGGGGGCCGCGGTCGGCTGTTTCACCGACTTGGCTTCTGAAACGCCGGTGGCGCCGACGGATACGCGAATGGTCCCGTCCTGCTGGAAGACCCAGTCGAAGACGTAATCGTAATTGCCTAGCACGGCGGCGATGCGCAGCACCAGGTCGCGTTTACGGCGGCTCTCGGGCTCATCGGAATGATGGCGCCAGGCCATGTCGCCGGCTTCGCGTTCATACAGGCAGATGACGCTGGGCCGGAGCTTCGGCCGGCCGTTGCCGTCCGCCACCAGACCGTCGGAATAGACGGCGTTGGCTGGACAGTCCAGGCCCGGCATCAAGGGCTTCGCCAGGCCTCCGGAGTGGAATTCACCTGCGTCGAGGAAATTGCGGCGATACCAGCCGAACTCCGGATCCATATAGGGGACGAAGATCTCGGAGAGGTTGCCTTGATAGAGGATCGGCCGGAGCTTGCCGGCATCCTGATAAGTGACCGTCGAGATGATAACGCCGGAGCGCTGATCATGCCGGTAGTGAAAGCGCCAGTTCTGCCATTCGACGACGTTTCCTTTAAGCTTGAATCCGGGGCCAAGCGGTTGATCGACGCGGATGGGGCTGGGCACCTGGCGAGGCGTCGCCGCCGACGGAGCGTCGTAGCGGGCAAAAATCTCGGCGGGGGCCGATCCGCCTTCGTCAACGATGCGGAGGACCTTCTTGGCGTCGGCGTCGAATACGATGGTGAATCCGGGGATCTCGTGCGACCACAGGCTACGCATCCGCCGCGAGTCAGAACAGCTCACGTAAAGAATGCGCTTGGCGCGCTCCTCGGCGGTGCCGAAGTAGCCAAGCGGGACGCCAAAGCAGTCGATGAAGGTGAGGTCGGTGAAGCCGCGGCGCTTGAGCGCGGCGATCACGTCGGGGTTCTTCCGGGCTTCCTTGCCAGCCTCCACGCTCTCCTCGCCGAGGATCACGCTGGGGTATTCGTGGAGTTCCTTCCAGGAAAGCTCCTTGCGCTGCGCGAGGTCGATGGCGGCCTCGTAGGCCTTGGCGCCCTGACGGATGACGGCGAGGGCCTGGCGCGAAAAGCTCTTGCCTTCGATCCAGGCCCAGACCAGGTCCTTGGGCGGTTCCTTCAGCGTGATGGAGGGGAAGCGCGTTTCCTCGTTGAGGCGGCCCGAGTCGCGGAGCACTTCGAGAACGGTCCAGCACTCCTGGAAGGTCAGGGGGTCGAGCGGATGCTGCGCGGGCTGGGCCGGCAGCAGGAGCGCGGATAGAGCAAAACAGGCAACCCGCAGCGTGAGCTTCATGGGTGTTTATTGTACTCCTGTTTCTTACGCTGATAAGGAATTGGCGGGACGCCGAGAGAATAAAAAAACGGGGCAGGCCGAAGCCTGCCCCGCCCAGTCCTTCCGTAAGTAAAAGAAGGAATTTTGTTTTCAGAAGTTGATTTTTACAGCGACCTGGCCGATTCTAGGCCCGTTCGCCTGGGATGTCACCTTGCCAAAGTTGAACGGGTCACTGAAATTGGTCGCGGGGCCGCCAAACCGGACCCGGTTGAAAGCGTTGAACATCTCGAATCGGAGTTCGATGTTGATGCTCTCCTTGATACTGGTCCGCTTCATGATTCCGAAGTCTTCGTTGAGATTGCGGAAGGTTCGCGAGTTCGGCAGGATGGATCCGGCGTTGCCGAAGGTGCCCGGCGCTGGGGCCTTGAATGCAGCGATGTTCAGCAGCAGATTCTTGTTCGGGTCGAAATTGTCGCGGGGCAGATTCGGATTGACGCCTTGCACCGAATCCGGAAGGTTACGGCTGTTGAAGATAGGCAGCGTGTTGTTGATGCCGACGCCGATGGGCTCGCCTGCCTGGTAAGACAGGATGCCGTTGACCTGCCAGCCGCCGACTATCTTGCCGGCGACACCCTTGGTGTTGAGCACCTTCTTGCCGGGGCCGATGGGCAGCTCGTAGTTGAACGCCATCACCGCGCGGTGCGGGATGTCGTACTGGGCGATGGCTTTTTCCAGGCTGCGATTGTACTGGTCGCGTGCGCTGGTGGAGAAGAAGCCGGAGAGCGCCGATGACGAATCCGTCAGCGACTTGGCCCAAGTGTAAGACGAGAGGAGGAACAGACCGTTCGAGTACTGCTTTTCGATCTTGGTCTGCAGCGAGTGATAAGTGGAATTGCCGACGTTGGCGGAGTTGACGACGCCGACGCCGCCGTACTGCGGGAACGGCCTGAGCGATTGAGCGAGGCTGCCCTGGAAGCTGGCATAGGGACGCGAGAAGCCCGCCGCGCGCACTGCAGGGTCGTCAATCTGCCGGGTCAGCAGGTCGCCGTACCGAAGGTAGATCGGATTGACCTGGTTGACGTTGTAGACGCCGGTGGAAAGCCGGGTGGATTTCTGGCCGACCCAGCCCACGTCCAACAGCCAGTTCGACCGGAGTTGCCACTGCGTGCCGAAGTTGAAGGCCTGGGTGTAGAGCGGCAGCTTGGCGCTGGTGAGCCAAGTGTTGGTGCCCGGGGCGGTGCCGGGAATCACGCCGAAACCGGGGTCGATGAACGGAGGCCGCTGGTAGTTCTGCGGGAATCCGTTATTCCAGTTGAACCCGGAGGTGAGACCCTGATCCTGCGAGAAGAAGGTCGGCGTCGCGATGAAGCCGGTAGCCGGCGGCTTGGCATTTCCGCCACCCTGGGCCCCCGTCGGATAGTAGCTGATGCCGTAAGCCGTGCGAATCACCAGCCGCTTGTTCACCGTGTAAGCGAGGCCGATGCGCGGACCGAAATTCTTGTAAGCGGTGCCGTCGGTAAGCTGCGTTTTACCGGAGCGGCCCGGGCCGGTGCCGGCAAAGACCAGCGCGCCCAACTGCCCGTTGGCGGCGGGGTTCGGAACCTTGGAGTCCATGATGGAGTAGGCGTTGTTCACCTCTCGCATGGGCGTGAACAGGTCCCAACGCAGGCCGAGGTTCAAGGTGAGCTTGGAGCTTACTTTGTAGTCGTCCTGAAGGTAGGCGGCGAAGTAGGTGAGGCGCATGCCGCGGGTGACTTCGTTGATGAGCATGTTACCGCTATCCACCTCGCCAAGAAGGAAGCTGGCGAAGGCGTTGCCCGTAGTCCCTCGAAGCGCGCTGGAGGGGAAGGCGGTCTCATTGCGGCTGAACGTGAACGAACCGCTGGAAGCGCCCTGCAACAGGTTGTTCTGCAGTTTGCGGAAGTCCACGCCGAATTTCAGATTGTGCTTGCCTTTGACCCAGGTCAAGCTGTCCGAATAAAGATAGGTGGCGGAAATCGTCTGCAAGTAATCCTGGTTCTGACCCCAGGGCGTAAACGGGTCGGTGAAGACAACCGGGAAGGGTCCGTTGTTGACCCCTTTGAGGCCGAGCTTCTCACCCCAGCCCTGCCCCTGCTCCGGCGCCGCCAGCAACTGGTGCTGGCGCGTCAGGCCGGCGGAGAAATGATTGAGAAGCGTCGGGCTGATGACCCAATCGTACTGCAGACGGATCGTGTCCTGGCCTGGCCCAAGAACGCCGTAGCGGTTGTTGGCAACCGGACGCGGCAGCGGCGCGAAGGGGCCGGAGTCCGTGTTGTGTCCGTTGTTCCAGCTACCGCTGATGCGGTGCGCGCTGTTGAACGAATGGTCGATCTTCATCGTGTAGTTGCGGTTGTCGGTGCGGTTGTTGCCCGTGGCGGGGTAGTTGTTCAGAATGCCAGGCAGGGCCGGACCGGGGACCAGCGCGAGAATCTTCTGCGAAACGGGACTGATGCGCGAAGCGGGGATCTGGTTGTTAACGAAGGGATCGCGGGTGAATCCGCCCTGGCCGTCAGCGCGGGTGGAGGCCGGATCGTAGAGCTGAACCAGATCGGCTCCAGTTCTCAACTGGGAGAGGTCGCCGCCGCGAAACGCGGCCGTCGGCACCGAGGCGAGCTGGTTCACGGGGCCGGAGCGGTATTTGAAATAGTTGATGTTGAAAAAGAAAAAGCTCCGGTTGGTGCCGTTGTACACCTTAGGGATCAGGATGGGGCCGCCGATGCTGCCGCCGTATTCGTTCTGGCGGTTGATCGACCGGGTGGCGTTGAAGAAGCCGCGGGAGTCCAGTTTGTCATTGCGGAGGAACTCGTAGCCGAC